>SL_7KL_010_BRINEDRAFT_10001151_pt1 | contig 12703 bp, 16 predicted proteins | sample SodLak_010_BRINE_FD_10663 | JGI IMG/M metagenome (IMG submission 10663)
ATTGCGCTGCAGCGCGCGGCGCAGATCCTGTTCAAGTTCCAGGCGCTTCGGCGTGTGTCCCATGTCCGGCGCAAACACGCGCACGCCGTTGCGGCTGACCACTTTTTCGCTGTACATGGCGACGTCCGCGTTGCGGATCAGAGCATCCAGTGTCTCCCCGCCCTGCGGATAGATGGCGATGCCAATGCTGGCGCCGACGAAGAGTTCGTGCTCACCGACCTTGAACGGTGCCCGCAGACTGTCCTGAATCTTGTGTGCCACCTGGAGCGCCGCGCCGTTGTCCTGAAGTTCGGTGAGCAGCAAGGTGAATTCGTCGCCGCCGAAACGGGACAGGGTATCGCCCTTGCGAATACAGTTTTGCAGTCGCTCCGCCACCAGCTGCAGGAGGCGATCGCCCATGGTGTGGCCCAGTGAATCATTGATTACCTTGAACCGGTCCAGGTCGATGAACAGCACGCCGATATGCGAGTTGTGGCGGTTGGCGTGGGCGATGGCGACCTCGACCCGATCCTTGAACAGGGCCCGGTTCGGCAGTCGGGTGAGCAGGTCGTGGTAGGCCTGGAAATTGATGAAGGCCTCGGATTCCTTGCGGTCGGTAATATCGCGGGCGGTACCGTAAACCAGCGTTTGGTCTGAATCCGCTGGGTCAGGATGGCCAGCACTCGGGGTGGGCCAGACTGCAACCTCGAAGTGGCGGGAGCGTTCTTCGTCGGGACCGACCAGCTGCAGTTCGGCGGAGCGCACTTCGTTGTGCGGACTGACCGCCTGTTCGAGGAAATAGCGGGCCTTCTCGTGCTCCTCCGGATGAACGATGTCGAGAAGGGGCTGACCCAGCAGCGCGCGGCGATCATGGCCCAGCAGGTCACGCACCCGCGGATTCAGGAAGCGGAAATGGCCGGACTCGTCGAGCACGAAGACAATATCCGGCGAGTTGTTGACGATCAGCCGGTGCAGCCGTTCGGAGCGCTCCAGTCGACGCCGCATCAGGTGGTTGCTTTCCGATAGCGACTTTTTCTGCAGTGCGTTGCCCACCCGCGCCAGCAGTTCCTCGGGCTGATAGGGCTTTTTCAGATAGTCGTCCGCGCCGTGATGCAGTGCATTGGTGACGTCATCAGCTGAGTTCTGACCGCTGACCACAACCGTCAGCACCGAAAGCTTGCGATCCTGGATGAAGCGCAGCACGTCCAGCCCGTCCACATCCGGCATGCGCAGGTCCAGCAACAGCAGGTCGTATTCGTTGCGCGCCAGATGCTCGATGGCGGCCTGGCCGCCGGCTGCGCTGTCCACCGGAAAGCCCTGCGTGCTGAGCAGGGCGCGCATGCTTTCCAGGTGACCGACGTCGTCGTCGGCTACCAGGATTCGGATGGCGGATATGTCTTTCACCGATCGCTCCGGACCGTCGGCGTTGCCGCCCTGGAGTAGCCGTGCCGCGGATTCTTGAGACATCAGCCGTCGTCTTCTATTGGCAAGAGCAACTCAAACCGCGTGCCGGCACTGCTGGTATGCACGGTCAGCGTGCCTCGCATTTCATCAACCAGGCGTTTGGCGATACTCAGCCCGAGACCATTACCTCCCTGTTTGCCCGACTTCACCGGAGAAAACCGTGCATCGCGCACAGATTGGGGCAGTCCGGGGCCGTCATCGCTCACCACGATCCGCCATTTTCCTGACTCGCGATGGGAATCCGGAACTTCCGCGATCAGTTCGATCAGCCCGTCGCTATCCAGTGCTTCGGCCGCGTTCTTGAGCAGATTGGTCAGCACCTGTTGCAGCGGATCGGCCTGCCGGCGAAGCTGGGGCAGGTTGTCGGCAAGTTGTGACTGGAGGCGGATACCGCGGGGCTGACAGAGCCCGCTCTCCACCAGTGTGGCAACCCGATTCAAGATGTCGGTGGCTGCCACCGGCTCATCGCCGGAATCGGCATCCGGATCGCGAAGTCGCAGCAGGATGCGCCCCACACGATCGATCTCGCTGCGGATTTGCTGCACGTGCTCCTGCGCCTGGGTATTCTCCTGCAGGCTGACGCGCAGCACGCCCAGATAGTTCTGGATGATGCTGAGCGGGTTGCTGGCCTCGTGCAGCACCTCGCGAATCTCGGCGCGGGCCACGGTATCTTCGTCCGCGCCCCCGGTCTCGCCACCGTCGCCCGGCGCGCGGGCCAGCTCCCGGCAGAGCGCCAGCAGAAAGGGCATGCGGTCCGACAGTTCCGCCTGTCGGGATTCGGGTATGCCGAGCACCAGTACACCAACCGCCCGGTCGCCATCCAGCAGCGGCAGTCGCCACAGCGGCTTCTGTCCCAGCCGTGTCCGTATCTGCCTGTCGACCACGGGTGGCGCGCCGTCGGTGCTCGCCGCCTGGTTGGTTTGCGGTCTGCCGGCCAGCAGACAGTCGGCCACCAGGCTACGGCCGGCCTCGGCGTGAATACTGAACAGCGGTTCGGCGGAACCATCGTCATCGAAGGCGATCAGCGTTTCGCCATCGTCCGAGAGCCAGAAGGGCAGGGCATGGGGCAGGCCCAGCGTCAGATGCAGGCAGCGCCGCACGGCCTGGCTGGCGTCCTGCAGCGAGGTGGCGCGTTGCAGGCTGGTGCTGAACTGATCGACGCTGCTGATATCGCGTATTCGCTCGCCCAGCCCGCGACGCGCCCGGGCCTGCGATGCGCTGGCTTCTGCAGACGGCTCGCCCAGCGGGATGCCGAGGGTCTCGGCGAGGCGCTGCACATCGTCGTCAACGCGGCGCCTCAGTTCCCGTACCAGGCCCTCGTTGAGGCCGAACAAGCGATCGGCAACCACCAGCGCGGTCTCGGTTTCGGCGGCGTCTCCGCTCTGCTCGGCGGCGACCAGGTGAGCCACCAGGTTCATGATGCGCACCAGCGGCTGCGCGTCGCGCACGGCATCGGTGGCCTCAAGCTGGAACTGAACCGGATCGCTGATTGTTGCTGACAGGCCCCAGTCATTCAGCAGGGTCGCGCCGACGGCGGCGTAGTCCTGGCCGAATTCACTGCGTTCTGCCGCGGCCAGGGAATGATTGTCCGGGTGCGTGGATAGCAGCGTGCCGTAGTCGGCGGGCGCTTCGCTGAGGCGGGCGAGTTTGCCCAGTTCCAGCAGCAGGCCGCTCAGATAGGCCTGTTCCGGTTGCGGGTAGCGGGTCAGGCTGGCCAGCACCTGTCCCAGGTTGGCGGCCAGCAGCGCCCGGCGCCAGAGGTGGGGCAGAAAGGATTCAGGGGCTTCGTCAAAGGTATCAAACAGGCGCTGGATTGCAGCCGTCATGGCGACGGTTTTCACGGCCTGCTGGCCGAGCAGCATCAGCGCGCGGTCGATGGTCTCGCAGGCTGACCCGCGGAAATACAGCGGCGAGTTGGCTGCCGCCAGCAGCCGCGCAGTCAGGGCGTTGTCCTGCTGTACGGCCTCGGTCAGATCGCGAAAATCCGCCCCGTTCTCGGCCTGAACCGCATCGAGGATGCGAATCAGTGCCTGAGGCAGGCTTGGGATCCTATCGGCCGAAAGGCGCAAATCCGCCATTCTTTTTCCCTGGCACGTGATGGGGCCAGCGGAGAAACGAGTCTGGCCTGCAGCCAGACAGGGCTCGCCCTGTGCCCGAATTCTTGAAACTCGCTCCAATAAGGAGGAAAGTTCATGAATATCGTCATATTTTTAGTCTTACGACTTCCGACTATACGTTGCTCGACCGGTCGATGCCAGCAACGGCGGGACTTTGCACCAGTCCCGCTGCTGGCGACGTAATCAGGAGAGGCCTTGAACAGCTTGAGTCAACAGCACAGCGGGCCGGTCGGCGAAGCTGCTGAAGGTCGCGCCAGGGCGCTTCAGGTCATCACCGTGACCAGCGGCAAGGGCGGTGTCGGCAAGTCCAGCCTGGCGGTGAATCTGGGCATCACGCTGGCCCGGCTGGGGCGCCGCGTCTGCATCTTTGACGCCGACACCGGGCTCGCCAACGTCAATATCCTGCTCGGTCTGCGACCGGAGCGGGGGCTCGACCGGGTGCTTTCCGGAGAATGCACCATCGAGGACGTGCTGCTGGATGGGCCGCACGGCCTGCGAGTGGTCCCTGGTGCCAGCGGCATCAGCGAATGCGTGGAACTGGATGCCAAACATCAACGAAGGCTTGTCTCGGAACTGGCGCGGATAGAGCAGGACTTCGATTACCTGCTGCTGGATACCGCTGCCGGCGTCAGCGAGACGACGCTGGATTTCGTCAGTGCCGGACATCGCATTCTGCTGGTCATCACGCCCGAACCGACTTCACTGACCGACGCTTTCTCATTGCTCAAGCTCAGCTTGCGGCGGCAGGCGGTGAACTGCGATGTCGTGGTCAACATGGTGCGCGACAGCCGCGAGGCGCAGCAGATCTACCAGCGCTTTGACACCGCGGCTCGCCGCTACCTGAATGCCGAGGTGCGCCTGCTGGGTTTCGTCCAGCGTGATGAGAGCCTGCGGTCCGCGGTGACGCTGCAGCGGCCGGTGGCGTTATTCGCCGATGGTGATCCGTCGCGGCGGCCGTTCGAGCGCCTGGCGGAAGGCCTGGAACAGACGCCGGCGGACACCGAGCGCGCCCAGTCATTCAGCCGGTTCTGGTTCCGCCGCTTCATGCAGCAGCGCGATGAAGAATCCCAGGCCGAGTCAGCCGCGCCCGCGTCCGAAGTCGTTGCAACGGATACCCGGTCCGGGGAAGCCGACGGACCCGCGCTCGATGCACCATCGCTGGCGATGGTCATGGACAAGGCCGCGTTGCAGGTGCATCGCCACAGGCTGCTGCAGGCCATCGAGTCCGCCTCCGATTCGGAGATGGTGACGGCCTGTCTGCGCGACCTGCTGGATGCCGCCAGTCGCCGCTTCGGCCCCGACGTCGTTCAGGAGTTGCTGGCCGAATCCGATGATGGTCTGTCGCATTTTCCGGACCCGAATCCGGATTCGGACGCGGACGAAAGCCTGGATCTGGAACCGGAACAATGGGAGCCGGCTCCCGAAACAACCCCGGATTTCGCCTCGCCGATTGCGCAGGCAGTGCGTGAGCTTCATGTGGTTGACGAGCAGGCCACGGTAGACGATTCCAGGCCGACGGCGCCGGATCGGTCCGCATTTGATACGGAGCGTTTCGGCCCCCAGGATATGCTGGAACGGCGCCTGCGCGAGCTCGATGCGGAGACCAGCGTGCTGGATTTCATCCGCCGGCTGTCACGGCCTTGAAGCCTGCCGGGTGTTATCGAGGTGTCCTGACAGCCCGGAATCGGCGGCGCCTCTCGTGGCTGCAAGTGTCAGAACCGAAACGAGGATGACGATGAAAGAGACCCAACGACTGACTCTGCCCATCGTGCAGATGGCGAAGGACAATGATGAATTTCGTCAGGTGATCTGGACCGGAGACCAGGCCCAGGTGGTGCTGATGGCAATCCCCGCCGGCGGCGAAATTGGTGGCGAAGTGCACGAAGGTCACGATCAGCTGTTGTGGTTCGTCGAGGGCCAGGGCAGGGCGGTCATCGGTGAATCCAGCATGGATGTTCAGGCCGGCGACATGAGCATCGTGCCGGCCAGCACCTGGCACAATTTCAAGAACACGGGCTCGGGCATGCTCAAGCTGTACACCACCTATTCGCCGCCGGAACACGAACCGGGTACCGAACACGTGACCAAGGCCGAGGCGGACGCCGAGTAAGCTGGTTGGACTCTCGACGCGGGCGTCTTTCGCCCGCGAGATTATGGCAGTTCCTCGAACTCGAACCCGGAGTCCGATTCGATCGGTTCCGCCTCGATGGGCGGGCGGCGCGGTGCCGGTTGAATGACCGGGCCATCCGGGCGCGCAGTGGCCGGGAAGCCGGCATCCTTCAGGTCTTTCAGCAGATCCCGTGCCGTTGCCCGTGCAGCGTGGGCGAAGGCGGATTCACGCCGCGCGGCGCCGCTGGGCGATTCGCTCCAGGCCGTGGTGTAGGCGTTGTCGTAGGAACCCACGAACACCGGCCTCTCGGTGCGCGTGTCGATGACCGTCAGGCGTGAGCGCAGACGCACGGTCATCGAGGCACCGATGGTTGGTGCATCCACGTCCTCCAGATTCAGATCCAGCCGATACCGCGGCTCGCCCCGGAGCTGCTTTGCGCCCGCTTCCTCCAGCGCCTCGGTGATATGCCGCCGAAAGCGGTCATGGCGGGTGAAATCCTCGAAATCACTGAAGCGGATTGAACGCTCGGTATCGATGTCTCCCAGGCTGCCACGCAGCGGGCTGTCCGATGGCAGTGCCGCCATCGGTGGAGGCGGCTCGGGTTGCGGAAACTCCGGCGTCGTGCCGCAGCCGGCCAGCAGCAACGCGCCGGCGAGAGCGATAACGAGAAATCGCGGGCTTCGAGGACATGGAAAACTCAGGCGCATCGACATGGCAAACCCTGACAGCGGACGTGGCCCCATTGTAGGCGCGATGCCTCAATCGGGGACACCCACGGATTTTGATCGGGGTTCTCGATCTCTCCCGGGTTTCGGGAGCCAGGCTGGCCTCGGTTCGCGCCTCCTCCTTACTATCCCTCAGACGGTTTGATCTGAGTCATGACCCATCTCAGCGTCGCGCGTAAACTGAGTTCAGAAGCATCTCGCAAGGCATCTGGAGAGGGTGACGTCATGGGAACGGTTTGGGTCGTCGTTGCACAGCAGGGGCAGGCGCGTCTGTTTCGTCGCGAGAAGCGTTTCAGCCCACTGGAAGAGCTGGATAACCTGGTCCAGCCGGAGGCCCGGCTGCATGCGCAGGATCTTCAGTCCGATCGGCCCGGGCGCGCGATGAACCGCGCCCGCGGCGGTCGCACGGCGCTTGAATCGTCCAGTGACCCCAAGCGTGTCGCGGCTGAAGCGTTCGCTCGCCGGGTGGCCGAGCGGTTGCACGAGGGCCGGACCTCCGACGCCTACCAGGAGTTGATACTGGTGGCCGGGCCGACTTTTCTCGGCTTGCTGCGAGAGGCCCTGGACGAGGACACACAGCGCTGTGTCGTGAAGGAAGTGCGGAAGACGCTGCAGGACACAGACCCGGCAGAGATTCAGGCCATCGTGGATGCGGCGGACTGACAGAAATCCGCGAAACCCGGGACGGACATGAAAGTCTCCCCCGGATGCAACGGGTGTCCCGGACTGCGCGGATCGCGCGGTTTTCCCGGGTTGAGGGGCCTCACTTCTGGTGCGCGTACCTGCCAGGGGCGTCGTATAGCGGCGCATGTCCCCGGGATGGCGCGCCCATTGCCGGAGGTTTCGCCTTGTTGCCCGAGCGCGCACGCAGCCAGGTCAGCCACTCTGGCCACCACGAACCCTCATGGACCGGGGTCTGGTCGAGGAAATCGTCGGGAGGCAGCATCAGCTCTTCGGGCTGATGCGTATGCACACGGTAGCGTCGCCGCGGGTGGTCCGGCGGACTGACAATACCGGCGTTGTGCCCCCCGCTGGTGAGCAGGAAACTCACCGGACTGCGGGCCATGCGATTGATCTTGTAGACCGAAGGCCAGGGAGCCACGTGATCCTTCTCGGTGCCCACGACGAAGAAAGGCACCTTGACGTCGGAAAGATGGACCGCGTCGTCATCCACCTCGAAAACGCCATCGGCGAATTCGTTGTCCAGGTACAACCGTTGCAGGTATTCGCTGTGCATGCGGTAGGGCAGCCGCGTGGCATCGGCGTTCCATGCCATGAGATCGGTCATTGTGGAGCGTTGGCCCTGCAGGTACTGCCGGACGGATTTGGACCAGATCAGGTCGTGCGAGCGCAGAAGCTGGAACGCACCGGCCATCCGGCGGCCGTCCAGATAGCCGGTCTCCCACATGATGTCATCCAGGAAGTTGACCTGGCTCTCGTCGATGAACAGCCCCAGTTCGCCCGGTTCGGAAAAATCCGCCTGGGCGGCGAGCAGTGTCAGGCTTGCGAGTCGCGGGTCTCGCTTCCGCGCCATGGCCGCGGCGGCGATCATCAGCAGGGTTCCACCAATGCAGTAGCCGACGCCATGTACGGCCTTCTCCGGGACGATGGTGTTGATCGCTGCCAATGCCGCCATCACGCCGGAGCGGCGGTAGTCATCCATTGACAGATCCCGGTCCCACTGATCCGGGTTCTTCCAGGAAATGATGAATACCGTAAAGCCCTGCTCCACCAGATCGGGGCTAGTCGGGGACACCCTCAAACTTCGCCGCGAGAGGTTTTGTCCTTTCGGAACAATTGTTCGGCTTGTCGAATTCCATGCACATGCCGCCTTCCGCATCTTGCCGCTGCCTGGCGCATGCCGTCCGCGCTGCCGACCATGTCGCTACTGCCGAAGCCGGCGCCACTCATCTGGCGCAGGAATGCATCCGGGCAGATGTCGAGTCGTTGCAGCGCCGTCGGTAAGGCTGGGGGGATGGAGCCACGTTTACCCGGGACGATGGCTCGCCCGGTCCAATCCACCAATTCCAGGTAGGCCGGCCAATCCATCGGCAGGCCCGAATCTGGTGCCGCGGCTCCCCTCTGGACAAATTCCGCCAGCCGTAGCTTGGAAGCCCTGTGTACCCCCTGGATCCGTTGCTGAATTGAGGTGTAGTCCGATGTTTCAGGTGTCTCGGCCATGCCGGCCCGGATCGGATTCAGGTCCACATAGACCATGCAGGAAAACAGTGCCTGCTCGTCCAGCAGGGCCTGAGACTTGAAACGCCCCTCCCAGAAGCGGCCCGTGCAGCGATCCTCCGCATTGGCCAGCCGCGATAGATGCTCATTGAACTCGCGCATGAACCAGGAAAGGTTGGCGAGCCTCTCCCTGCGGGTCTGGATTAACTCCCTTGCGCGCCTCGTTTCTGCTCCGGAGACAGCCTCACCTTTCTGTATGCGCTGAACGAGCATGGGCAGGTGGTGCAATTTCTGCCAGCGGCGCAGCACATCTCCGTCACTCAACCCTTTGGCCTTGCCGGCATTGAGCCGGAGGACCAGATGGTAGTGATTGGACATGATCGCGTAAGCGCAGACCTCGATGCAGAAGATGCGGGTCAGCGACGCGAGGCGGTCCAGGAACCATTGCCGACGATGCCCGTAGTCACGTCCGGTAACAGCGTCAAAACCGCAGAGGAAGGCGCGTCGGATGCAACGTCCGATGCAGTGGTAGTAGGGCGTTGTTGCTGGGTCCACCAGCGCGGAACGTGCTCGGGTCATCTCAGCCTCCTTGCCGATGACGGACCGTTACGGATAAGTAGTTGCCGCACCTTTCAACGATGCAGCCTGGCTTAAAGGTTAGCTGACGACTGACTCACGGGCGGAGTTTGAGGGTGTCCCAGATTTACTGTCGATAAATGTTCTTTCGATGGGCGATGCGGATGAATAGCACGATCAACTCGGCATCACGGATCTCACAGATGACCCGATAGTTTCCCACTCGATAACGCCATAGCTGTGCGTACTCCCCACGTAGAGCCTTGCCAAGATCGCGGGGATCGGTTTGTTGCAGTAATCGTTGTTCCAGGAATTGCCGGATTCGCCTTCGATCCTGCGAAGCAATTTTCCTGACGCCTTTACGCGCCGATGCCAAATACCTAACGGTCCAGTTCATCGAGGTCCTTCTCGCTCCAGAACGTATCTGTATCCACTAGCTGATCATGCCCTTGGCGTAGCTCTTCCAGAGCATGTTCGGCCAGGTACGCGTCCTCCAGGTCGTCAAGGTGTTCGTCGATTAGTTTGCGGAGGTAGAACGTCTTGGTGCGGCCGGTGGTCTCGGCCAGCTGCGTCAGTCTGCGGTCCGACTCTTTGTCCAAGCGGAGGCTGATGGCCATGTTGTTACCTCAAATCTGCGGCGGCGCTGTATTACGTGTAATCATCGTAATACAGCGCCGCCGATTGAGGAAGCTCGCGACGAGGCTTCAATCCGCGTGGCTCGAGTCTTTTCGGTCGCACAGCCTCCTCGAATTCGGGGCGCTTCCCTCTAAGTGGACCGGAAATCGGGCAGCATATGACAGGAAATCTCAGGGTGTCCGGGATTTACTCGTCCCAACTTTTTTGAGAGGGAGCTCACCGGTGTCGGTTCAGCGCCAGCCGGTCAACCAGCGATCACTCGCGTTCAACTCACGCCAGTGAAGGCGGTAGGTTTGTCGGGTCAGCACCGCTTCCAGTGTGACCTCGACGACGTTCTCCTCCTCGTCGCGCCACAGCTCGGTAACAATGAAGTGCTTTTCCTTGCGCACTGGCCTTGGTGCGGTCCATTTGCTGTGCAGCAGCTTGTTCGGATTGATGCGGTTCATATCTGCCGGCCTTGGTTGCCCCTGTCACCCAAGGAAATCTGAGGGTGTCCCAGATTTCTCTGGCCTCTTGCTACCGCGGCTCCGGTAACGGGATAGATGGGTGCCCAGATCTTCAGCTAGATCTGCACATGTCGCCCTTCTAGGCGGCCTGTCGCATCAGAACGAATGATCGCACCATCAGTGCGAGCAGCCCGCCGCAAAGCGCGAGCATGCCGATGTTGACCGTCAAGGCGAGCGGCCCCATCTGCGCTGCTCTGATGCCTAGAGCTGCTGCCGGCGCTACTGCACCAAGCAGCGCAACAACGGCAGCGATATGCATCAGGTGCCGCCGTCCGCCTTCGAATATCAGAGCAAGCCCCGCGAGGACCGCGAGAGCGAAGCCGGCATAGGCAGGCAGCAATGCCGTCTGGCTATCGGACGAGAGAAACGCACCGAGGCCGAGGATGATCAGCAGTGCGGCGAATACGAGGGTTTGTTTCGGCATCGGCGATACTCCCGGAATGATAGATGGCGTCATGAACACTGGTGGAACGTGCGGCTCGGCCGAAGTTCCCGAGGGGGTGAGTGGCCCCGATCTCGTGCGGGGCAGGATAGAGGGCCAGGAAATCTGAAGGTGTCCCAGACTTACTGTGACGTTTCCATCCTGGGATATTCATATCTTTCAGGAAATCTGTGGGTGTCCCAGATTTCTTTCTTACTCGTTTATCAGGCGGCGGAACCATGCCGGGCTTGCCAGAGGTCGTAGCCAAGCTGCATGCCGGCCCAGAGTTCGGCGCGGCCTCCGTTCTCAACCCCGAGCCACCTCTCAATGCGGAGCGCCATAGCTGGAGAGATGGCGGCATGTCCATGGAGGACACGCGAGAGGGCTGCGCGACTCACGCCCAGCTGTCGAGCGGCCTCCGCGACAGTCACGCCACGGGCGGGCAGGACATCCTCACGGAGGATTTCGCCTGGATGCGGCGGGTTGTGCATGACCATGGAATAGTTCTCCTAGTGGTAGTCCCGGTAATCGACCAGGACTGCATTCGTTCCTTCGAATTTGAAGGTCAGTCGCCAATTCCCGGACATGCGGATTGCCCAGTGGCCTGCCATGTCGCCCTGTAAGGCGTGTAGAAACCAGCCCGGTATATTCATGTCATCCGCACCTTGTGCGCGATCGAGGGCAGCCAGTTGACGGGAGCGCTTGCGAGCATGGTCGGCATTGATTCCCGGCTTCGAGCCTGTCTCGAAGAATCGACGCAGTCCCTTGTGTCGAAAATCAACGATCATGCTCCTGACCGTATAGCGGCACGATACACCCTGTCAATCGGGGAGGGGGCAGGTTGCCGGAGAAAGGAAAGGGGCCGGCGGCTGCGGACCCCTTTGGGCTAAGTCAGGAAATCTGAGGGTGTCCCAGATTTCCCTTTTCACCCAGTCTTCTGTAGCTCTTGGCGAAGAATTTCACGGAGCTGCGCGGCGGTCAGCGGTGCGCCATCGCTGTCGATACAGGTCCGAAGCGCCTCGTTGATCGCGGTTTGATAACCGATGCCCCGCTTTTCCGCACGATCTCGAAACGCTTGAATCACGTCATCATCCAGCATGATCGTAATCCGCGTTTTACCTGCTGACGGCACGGCAGGCCCGCGCTTTCCTGATTTGAAGTCATATTCGTTACGCATAGTACGCTTCGGTCTCACCTCGACTTGCCTTGCGTGCAGAGATCAATCGAATGCGATCACCTCGGACGGTATGGATCACAACGAGTATCCGGCCTAAAGAATCGGCCCCAAGCGTGACGAATCGCTGCTCACCTTCGGAATCCGGATCTTCGATTGTTACGCCGAGCGGATCGTGGAGAGCCTGCTCAGCATCGGACAAAGCGACGCCGTGTTTCCGTCGATTCGAGTTCGCCTTCCGTGGATCAAACTCAATCTCCATGAGGCATGTATGCATTAAATATGCATAGCTGTCAATGCTGAGTAATCCTTCAGGGGCAGGTTAAGGTGGCGGGACGAAAAAAGGGGCCGGCTGATGCCGACCCCTTTGGGTTAGGTCAGGAAATCTGAGGGTGTCCCAGATTTCTTTCTCACGCGGCTCGAAACTCCACTTTTTCAACGGTATCGAGATCAACCGACTGCCGTGCCACCCATAGATCGTAGGTATCCTGCATCGCTAGCCAGCTCTCGGGAGACCGGCCGATTGCCTTAGCGAGTCGCAGCGCCATCTCCGAGCTGATTCCGCTCTTGCCTTTGAGAACCCGGTTCAAGGTTGACGGCGCAACTCCAAGTTTCGCAGCCAGCTGGCGCCCGGTCATGCCGAAAGGCTCCAGATAAATATCACGAATGAATTCGCCGGGATGCGGCGGATTGTGCATAGCCATCAGTGGTAATCCTCATAATCCAGAACGTAGGCGTGACCATCTCGAAACTCGAAGGTCATGCGCCAGTTTCCGTTAACCCGAATCGACCACCGCCCATGGTCTCGCCCACTTAG
>SL_7KL_010_BRINEDRAFT_10001152_pt1 | contig 12684 bp, 14 predicted proteins | sample SodLak_010_BRINE_FD_10663 | JGI IMG/M metagenome (IMG submission 10663)
CACGCCACCACACCATTGAGAAGCTCTACGATCGCGGCTACGTTGAGAACGATCCCCCACGGCCAACAATGCTTGCGCGATCGGTTGTTGAGGCGGCCGAGAAGTTCGCCGATCGGATTGTGAGCGAGGAGATGACCGCACAGCTTGAGATGGATATGCAAGCGATCGCTGCCGGTGAAAAAGACTACGAGGAAGTGACGGATGAATCCAGAGCGATGCTAGAACTGGTCTTTGATGAGCTCATGAAATCCGGTGAAGAAGTCGGAAAACATCTCCAGNAATCGCTTAAAGCCGACAAAACGCTTGGCCCGTGTCCGGAGTGTGGTGAGGATCTGCTTGTCCGAAAGAGTCGCTATGGCTCACACTTCGTTGGCTGTGATGGCTATCCGGACTGTAAATATACCCTCCCGCTTCCGTCGACTGGCAAGCCGCTCATTCTTGAAGACGAGTGTGAGGATCATGGCCTCCGGCACGTGAAGATGCTCGCTGGACGAAAGACGTTCACACACGGCTGTCCGCAGTGTAAGGCAGACGAGGCAGACGAACAGGAAGATGAGGTAATTGGGGTCTGTCCGGATTGTGGCGAGGAGCATGGTGGTGAGCTCGCAATCAAACAGCTGCGATCGGGCTCTCGACTCGTTGGCTGTACTCGATATCCAGACTGTGAGTACTCACTGCCGCTTCCACGGCGGGGTGAGATCGAGATTACGGACGATCGGTGCGAAGAACACGAGCTTCCAGAGCTGGTGATCCACAATGGAGATGAACCGTGGGAGCTTGGCTGTCCAATTTGTAACTACAGAGAGTACCAAGCCCAACAGGTTGGTGGCGATGAGCTTGAGTCAATCAAAGGGATCGGTGCGAAAACCGCTGAAAAGCTCAAGAGTGCCGGCGTTGAAGATGTTAAATCGTTAAAAGATGCAGACCCTGATGAGCTTGCGGGCTCCGTCGATGGGGTTGGCCCAGACACGGTTCGAAACTGGCAGGCGAACGCGGACTAATCTCGTGGCCGATTCGACTAAATTGGTTGCGCTCGTACACTACCTGTGACTGTTCTGTCTCTGCTTCGACTATGGCAACCGACTGATTTCGCAACGTGGTACCAACTCGGGGCGGAATACGTTGAGACGGTTGCAGAGGGTATGGGTTTTGATACCTCGAACTTTGTTGATTACGAAGCCGGTATGCAAGCGCTTGCCGATGGACGGCTTGCAATCCCCGACCAACTTCGCCGATCGATCGCCGCAGATCTGCTTGCAGATGCTCGCTTTTGTGAGCCGTTCTGTGAGTGGATGCCACTCTGGTATGAACTTGGGCTGATTGGACCAGTTAGATATGCTGATCTTCGACTGACTCGTGTCGCAAAACCATACTGTGTCGGCGTCTCAGTGCCGGCTCCACGGTTCTCTCGGCCACAAGATGTGCTGGTCGACGGTGTCCCCGCGGTAAACATGGTATCAGGGTTTGTCGATCGGTTTGTGTTTGCGGATGCAATCTTGCATCTGGAGTGGTTCGTCCATGTCGCCAGAGAGTCAGGTATTATTGTCCCGCAAGAGCTTGTCGATCGAACACACAAACAGAGCGTTGCATACTACACTGGTACTCGGACAACGCTTGATCGAGATGTCTGTCAGTTCCAGGCGCTGTTGTTCCAAGATGATCTCTGGGTAAAAAGAATAAACGAGCAGTATGAACTCAACAGCACGCTCTTCGATGTTTGGGAACAAATACTCACTGTCGAACGAAACGAACTGGAATCACAGCTAAGAGAGCCCTAAAATGACAGACACTGCGGTCAAAAATGGATTCGAACAGTTTGTTGATGAGACGCTCACCGCAACCGCAGAGGAGTTTCGGATTGCCAGAGCACTCCGAAACGGGGCCGGAGACGCACCCACGCGGCTTATTGATGCGTTATTGGGGCGCTCAACGGCACTACATCGATATGTTGTCCAGCCAGAGCTGCAAAAATATCACACAGAGATACTCCAGCAGTTTGCTGTAATCGCAGCGTACGCAGCTGATGACCGAGGCGTAGAGCCGTATCGCGAACAGCTTCTGTCGACCGACACATATGTCGATGCGATCTCACCAACAGTGTCGTCTGAAAAAAGAGCGGACATCGAAACGGCACTTCTCGATCGATCGACCACGCTTGGTGATGCAATTGTCCCGCTTATTCGCCACCCAAGTGATGAATTTTGGACTACCGTTACTGAGACATTCACCGAAGAAGAGGCTAAAAACTTTGTCAACACTAAATTCCGGTTCACTCAACCGCTTGATACATTCCCAGCGGCATTCAGATTTGAGACAACGATTGATCCAGAGAGGCTACTTGGCCCTGTTGGTGCGCTACTTCCGGCCACACAACCGTTTACACTTGATTTCACGGAGGAGGCAACAGTGGCAATGAAACGGGGAGAACATCGGATTATTCGCAATACCATCCAGACAGTACACCACCAGTATCAGTCGGACAGCTAGTGGGTACAAAAGCAAATATTCAGGTAGCTGTGTTATTCATATAATCAAAACATTCCAATAATTGCTGATAAATTTTAACCAATATATCGTGGAATATGTGGTATGGTCGATGATCGGTCACTAACCAGACGAGAGTCACTCCAACAGATAGGTGGGTTTGCTGGATTTGTTGGCAGTGCAGCGATACCGGTTGGAGTAGATCGGTATCGTAACCGGTCATCCGCTCCAGACGAGTTGCTGGAGATTCGACTGTTTACAGAGACAGCAATCAGGTACCAACTGCAGTATCCGACAATAGCCTCCAACACAGACACGGCTCAGGACGCAGCAACGGAGTTCCACAACTCGCTGGATCAAAATGAACAGCATGTGTACGACGCAACGGCACTCCCATCACGTATTACAACGAGTGGCCCGCTCCGAATGTACGTCCACGGCACAGTACCACAGCAGCTCGATAAAACCGACATTACATTCGAAAACGATGCCACGTATTACATCGAAACAGCAGGAGCAACGACCCCAACCGCAGTTGCTGGGGCCCCATCATCGGAAGGTCACTCACCAACACGGTCGTATGTCCATGGACAGGTTCAGGATCACGCACACTGCTATCGGTGTGAAGGACGCCTCACTGCGATCTGGATACGTGAGACGGCGTCATCGGCGCGCATAACCATAGAGACCGGAGAGCCAACATGAGTGAAGGGCTACAGCCCTATGTGGTGCATTTGTGGCGTGACCAGTTCACAGAACAGGATGTCATACCTCATGTTGAGAACGCGATCGGACGGTTTGAGTCTCAAGTTGAGACAACATTTGCTCTCCATGAGAAAGGCAAAATTGACCTCCCACATGCACCGTACAGCACCTATGGCGGGTATGTTGACCATTTCCGTGGTGACGCATCGCTCGTTGAGGGAGAGATGAACATGTTAATTTACAGTACAAGTATGCTCCGTGGATACGTAAGCTGTGGAGATACGTCTCGCTATCCATATCTCGGCCTTAGCAGTGGTAAATATCGAGAAACAGAGCGGCCAGTTACGCTCATTAACGCAGCGGTGTTGGAGTTTGACCTCGTGGTTGATGCGGCGGGATTGTTTGAGAATATGGTCATTCACGAACTTCTCCACTCCGTTGACGTGAAACACGAACATGGGGAAAACACGGATGGTGCAAACTCACCGATGCTTTCAGGCTACGCAGAGAGCTATAGCACAAACAGCCCTCCTGCGGAGACCTGTTCTGGAGAGCCACCAAAAACAGGTGTTGATGCGTGGACACACGAGCTGAGTCAGTGTTCTGTTGACCTATTCAATGAGTGGATGCGTGAAGAGTATCTTTCATAACTGACGCCGAAACGCCTAACTCCCTAATCCCGAACTGTTGTGTGTGGACCGGTCAGCGCTCGTTGCGATCGCGGTTGCCCTCCTTGCAGTCATGGCACTTGCAGTTGGGGCTGCGACAATTGATTCTGCGGTGACTAGTGATGGAACCGAATCAGGGTTTGGAAGCGGTGACGGGTCATTTATCGGTGACTCACCAGGAACTGATGAGCAAGCAGACGCAGCCCCCGATCGATCGTTTGATATTCCCTTTCCGTGTGTAACGCTACTGACTGAGCCGACGACGCTCGTTGTGGTGTTCGCCCTCTGGGTTGCAATTGGCTATCTCGCCTATCGAGACACTGGGTCATTGTTTGCAGCAGGTGTACTGATGGCTGCGGTTGTATTCGTATTTGGCCCGCTGTATCTTGTTCTTGCGGCATGTGGCGATCCGTTTGACATCACACTCCCAGTTCCAGACATGGGGACAGGAGGCGGTGGTGATGGAGGGCTGTTTGAGGGCGGTGGGTCACCAGGAGAGGACGGTGAGCAGTCACCAACAGTCCCGATTCCAACTGCACTCTTTGGGCTACTACTCATCATTGGGTTGCTTGGGGGCGTGTTTTTGCTTCTTGCGGGAGGTACTGATCGAAAAGAGATGCCAGTCGACACGGGCGAATCGACGGAAAAGCCGGACCCTTCAGACAACCTCCAACAAGCGTTTGGCGAGACCGCTGGGAATGCGGCCGATCGGCTCAGCCAAACGGAAACACGAACGGACCAGAATGAGATCTATCGGGCATGGATTTCGATGACCAACGCCCTTGCGGTTGAGAATCCGGAAACAACAACACCGGTGGAGTTTTGCGACACTGCGGTTGATGCAGGTATTGCACGGTCTGATGCGGAGGCGCTTACTCGACTCTTTGAGTCTGTTCGCTACGGTAAGACAACAGTGACTGCCGATCGAGAAGCCGAAGCGATCGCCATTCTTCGGCGGATTGAAGAGACCTATAGTACAGTAGAGGAGGATGAATCAACATGAGTACCACAGCGCAACGACTCTCAGTTGGATGGGTCGCTGTATTTGGCGTACTAACGATCGGAGTTGGGTTCACAGCGTTGCTCGTTGCGGACGTTTCTGAGCTGTTGACCCTCACTGGCACATTTTTAACGCTTGTTGGGTTGTTCGCACTGGTACAAGGTGTTAGATACACGCTTTCGGGGAAAGAGACCGATCGAGCGCACATCACACTCGGCGACCCAGAGCAACGAAAAGCAGCCCCATCTCCAGGGAGTGCACTAACTGACGACGTAGCTGTGATCGTTGCTGGTGGTCGGTCTGCCGCAAACCGGCGTCGAAAACTCAGAACAAAACTTCGAGCACTCGCGGTACAATCGCTCGTTGCTCGGAGAGGGCTTTCCGAACAAAACGCACTCTCAAAAGTTGATACTCGTGAGTGGCCAACTGACCGGCTGGCAGTGGCGTTTCTTTCAAATACACCATATCCACCACGCGCTCGAGTTCGTGCGGTACTGTTCCGACAGTCCCTTGATAGAATCGCGATCGATCGGACAGTGACCGAGATTGAGACGCTGTGGAATGAGGACGAGCAACAACAGTTGGCCGATAGAAGGACGAAATAATGAGGAGCTTTGCGACAAAGCGGTGGGCTGGAATTGAAGGCCTTACCCTCCTTGTCGTCGCAATTGGGGTATTAACGACGAGTTCTGGACTCATCCTCGCAGGAATTATTGGATTTGGGTACGCGGCATATACAAAGCTGTGGGATGCTCCTGTGGCGGACGTTTCGATCGATCGAGAGCTTGAAGATGAGGCCCCAGCACCGGGAGAGACCACAGGCGTAACGCTTACCATAACAAATACTGGCTCGAAATGGCTCTCTGACCTTCGAGTCATTGACGGTGTACCACCTGCACTGGAGACAATTGATGGACCTGCACGAATCGGAACATCACTTCGGCCGGGTGAGACAACAACCTGTCACTACACGGTATCAGTCGTTCGTGGCAAGCATACGTGGGATAGCCTCCGGCTTATCACACGAAATCCAAGCGGATCAAGAGAGCGAGAGACAGTGTGCGAAGTTTCGACAACGCTCCGCTGTACGCCACCGCTTCATGCTGGTGCGAACCTTTCGCTTCATGGGCTGACAACACCGTACAGTGGCCGGGTGACCACGGATGTTGGTGGGTATGGAATTGAATTTCATTCAACCAGAGCGTATCGGAGCGGTGATCCACTCAACCGAATAGATTGGAATCGACGTGCACGGACGGGGACGCTTTCGACCCTCAATTTCAGAGAGGAGCGCGCAGCAACGGTCATACTGCTTGTGGACTCTCGAAAAGAGGCGTACGTTGCAGCAGAACCAACCGGTCGGAATGCAGTTGAACGAAGCGTTGATGCGGTTGCCACCATTTTTTCATCGTTGATTTCGAATGGCGATCGGGTTGGAATTGCTACGATGTCTCCAACGGAATGTTGGATTGCACCACGGAGCGGGAAAACACACACTGCACGGGTACAAGAAGCGCTTGCAACGCATCCAGGCTTAGCACCGACCGCAACGGAAGGAACCCTCTATCATACACTGTGGTTCAACCGGTTTATTCGTCGACTCCCAGCCGATGCACAGGTAGTCTTCTGCTCCCCATTTGTTGATGATCGGCCAATATACACTGCACGGCGGCTACACGCATATGGCCATCTCGTCACCGTTATTACACCCGATGAGACAACCGCAGATACGATCGGCGATCGGATTGCGGCAATCGAACGGCAACATCGCCTCCAGACACTCCGTGGGAATGGAATTCGCGTCGTTGATTGGGGCGATGAGCCGCTGCCAACAGCAGTGATGGCTGCAACACAGCGGTGGTCACAGTGAGCGGAGAGACTACCTCGCGAGAACAAACCCGTCAGGAAACAATTAATCGAAAACCAGCGGCCGCAAGCAGTTATGCAGCGATATTTTTGAGTCTGCTTGCTGCTGCTGTGCTTGTGCTTGGTTCGTTAGTTGGTGCAACGATAGCAGCCGTTGGCGCACTCATAACAACAGTCAGTGTATATCGCGGCCGGCAGAAAGGCGTGACACTTGGGGCGCTCGTGACAACTGGCGCAATTGTTGCTGCTGGCGTTCTTGGTGCACCGCCAGCGCCGTTGCTTGGTGCAACCGGGTGTGCAATCTTAGCATGGGATATTGGTTCTTCTGCGATTGATATTGGACAGACACTTGGGCATAATGCAGACACTGCTCGATTAGAGGCGGTTCGAGCCGCATTCAGTCTTTTTGTCACAAGTACAACAGCAACAGTGGGATACGCAATCTACGTGTTGGCAGGTGACGGCCAGCCGATGACTGCGCTGGTATTGCTGATTCTTGGTGCAGTGATTATTATTGCAGTCTATCGACAGTGAACTCACATCGATGGTTGTTCAACTGTTGGTACAGGAACCGAATCAAGCACATCACGAATGATCTGCGCTCGGTTTACATCATTGACAAGCGCGTCCGGTGTAAGCACAAGTCGGTGCGCAAGCACAACCGGTGCAATCGTTTTAATATCATCTGGTGTAACGAATGAGCGACCGGAAACAACCGCCCGCGCACGTGCCGTCTCGAATAACCGTTGTGTTCCCCGTGGAGAGACACCAACCGAGACACGACGATCCGCTCTGGTTTCTCTCGTGATCGACACCATGTAGCTGAGTAGATCCGCATCGACAAGCACGCTCTCTGGTGCCTCTCGAAGTGAGAGGACCGCGTCACGATCGAGTACAGACTCAACCGACGGGCTTCGATTGGCTCGTCCGGCACGTCGTTTGAGAAGTTCAACCTCTCCAGACTCATCGGGATATCCGATCGAGGATTTGATTGCAAACCGATCGAGCTGTGCTTCCGGTAGCTCGAACGCGCCTGCGCTCTCAACCGGGTTCTGCGTTGCAATGACAAAAAATGGTGTTGGAAGCATGTGTGTCTCTCCATCGACGGTAACCTGCCCTTCTTCCATTGCTTCGAGCAGTGCCGCCTGTGTCTTCGGCGGTGCCCGGTTGATTTCGTCTGCAAGAATAACGTTCGCAAAGATCGGCCCTTGAGAGAAACTAAACGTTCCGTCAGACTCGTCGTACATATTCGTGCCAGTTACATCCGACGGGAGTAGATCGGGAGTGAACTGTATCCGTGAAAAGTCAAGTCCAAGTGCAGTTGCGACACTTCGGGCAGTGAGCGTTTTTCCCGTTCCAGGGACGTCTTCAAGCAGGACGTGACCACGAGCGAGTAGGCCAATGAGAAGGCGATCGAGGAATTGTTGCTCGGCAATCACTGCCGTACCGATTGCATCAGTGACCGCACGGCACGCTGCAGTCGCATCGGGGATATCCATACAGACCACCCGGCGTGGAAGTGGCTTAATACTCGGGGTCGCCGCAGTGTGAGATCGGTACACAGCGGCGATTTCAACCGAAAGTATTTAGCTTCATGAAGCGACATCTGTGAGTGTACGCCGAGGTAGCCTAGCCCGGCCAAGGCGGTAGATTCGAAATCTACTGTCCATTCGGACACGTGAGTTCAAATCTCACCCTCGGCGCTTTTTACAAAACTATCTCCTCGAGAGCGTGCTATGGCACTCAATTTCGGGGTGTGGCTACGACTATCGTGCGATTTGAAGCAGCGAGCGAGCATCCGTGAGCGAGTGCCGTTCAAATCTCACCCTCGGCGCTTTTTACAAGACGATCCCTTCGAGAGCTTTTTGTGGAGTCCGTCACAGGGCATATTTTTACCACTGTACTGTGGTTGTCAGCGTATGTCAGATACGAAGATTGCGATCGTCACTGCAGCAGGAAGCGGTATCGGGGAAGCCTGCGCCAGACAGCTCTCTGCAGACGGCTACACACCAGTGCTACTGTCACCGTCAGGGAGTGCAGTGGACGTTGCAGAGGATCTCGGTGGCGATGGATTCGAAGGATCGGTGACCAACCCGGACGACTTACAAGCGCTCGTCGAGGCGACAGCCGATCGGTACAGGCGGATTGACGCGGTTGTGAACAATACCGGACACCCACCATCCGGTGAACTGCTCGAAATATCTGACCAGGAGTGGTATGACGGGCTTGCTCTCGTACTGCTGAATGTGATCCGTATGGCCCGATTAGTCACCCCAATTATGGAGTCGCAAGGTCATGGATCGATCGTCAACATCTCCACATTTTCAGCATTCGAACCGTCGAGTGAGTTTCCAGTCTCCTCTGTCCATCGTGCGGGGCTTGGAAGTTTTACCAAACTGTATGCCGATCGGTACGCAGCAGATGGGATCCGGATGAACACGGTCCAACCCGGCTTTGTCGATAGCTACGAGGTGGATGCAGAAACACGAAGCCGGATCCCGATGGGGCGGCCAGCCCATACCGAAGAGATCGCAGACGCGGTTGCATACCTCCTCTCGCCGGGCGCAAGCTACATTACTGGTCAAAACATTCGCGTCGATGGAGGGCTGACTAAATCGCTCTAACATAGTTAGTCGATCGGCAGCCCTTTTTGTGCGCTCGTGTCACCACCACGAAGCCGACGCCGACGTTTATCATAGGCTGCCTCCAGTTTCCCACGCGTGTTACGTGAGAGAAGATATGCATCAACATCGGATCGATCCGCGGGGTGTGCAGACTGAATCCAAACCCGTGTTCGTGCACTCGAAATGAGGGCTGTTGCCCACCGTTCTGCAGCCGTTCGGCTCTCGAATGTGTGTGTCGTTCCCGACTTATTCACGAGTCGGCCAACATCGGGATTGCGCTTTCGTGCAGACGGTTTGATCTCAACAACGAACACAGTCTGTACAATGTGTGCACACGCAATATAAAAAGTGCTCCCGAATGAAGTTGGGGTGGGTCAGTCGTCTGCAGGTGGTGTCATCGGCTGCTCCGGTGGATCTGCGACCAGTAGCCGATCGAGCGCATCAACCATTGCAGTTACGCTTGCACGGGTGATATCCGCCTCAGAGGCGGCAACAGAGACGGTGTGATCATTTCGTGACATCTCAACCTCGACGGTTACAACCGCATCTGTTCCGCCAGTGATCGCATCAACATGGTAGGATTCAAGTTCAGCGTATGCAGTCGACCCGAGCGCCGATCGGACTGCCTTGAGCGCGGCATCAACCGGTCCAGAGCCGGTCCCCGAAGCAACGTGCTCGCGCTCACCAACACGGAGTTTTACACTCGCGGTTGGAACACTTGTCCCGCTGATCGCAGAGAGTTCAAGCAGTGCGACGTAGCGATCGCGATCGCGACCTTGCACATCTTCTGCAATCGCAAGCAGGTCAGCATCCGTCACCCGTTTTCCGCGATCGCCGAGCGCTTTGACACGCTCGACAACTGCTCGCAGTTCGCTTTCGGTCACATCAACATCATGTTCAGCGAGCGCAGAGGCAACACCAGCACGGCCAGCGTGCTTCCCAAGGACGAGTCGCCGTTCACGGCCGACCATCTCCGGTGGATACGGCTCGTACGTTGCCACGTCTTTGAGCATTCCATCCGTGTGAATGCCGCTCTCGTGAGTGAACGTGTTCTGTCCAATGACTGCTTTGTTTGGCGCTAACGGGATGCCGGTATTGCGTGCAACGGTCGTTGCAAGTTCATAGATGGACTCTAGCTCCATCGTCGAAACGCCGTAGCCATGGCTGAGTGCGATCGCAACCTCTTCGAGCGCAACGTTTCCGGCACGTTCACCGATGCCATTGATCGTTCCATGAACCATATCTGCGCCCGCAGCGAGGCCTGCATGGACGTTCGTCATTGCAAGGCCAAGATCATCGTGCGTGTGAACACTCGTTGGACCAAGCGCCGAGAGCCGAGAGACCATCTCAGAGGTCGCCTCAGGGGTGGTGTGTCCGACGGTATCTGCAAAGCAGATCCGATCGGCTCCGGCATTAATGCCAGCTCCAAGAAGTCGCTCAAGATACGTTGGATCTGCACGGGAGCCGTCCTCACCAAGGAACTCAACCCACAAGCCGTGGTCTTTGGCATACGCAATCAGTGAGACTGATTTCTCTACGACCGCATCACGGGTTGTTCCAACTTTGGTTTCGATGTGGCGATCGGATGCTGGCACCACAAGCGTAATGCCATCAACATCACAGGAAAGCGCATCATCGATATCTGACTTAACACCGCGGGCGAAGCTTGTCACTCGTGCATCGAGACCAAGTTCGGTTACTCGGCTAATGCACTCGCGTTCACCCTCGCTGGTGCAGGCACTGCCGGCCTCAATCACGGAGAGACCAGCGCGATCGAGCGCCTGGGCTATCTCAACCTTTTCATCTGGTGTGAGAGAAACCCCGGGCGCTTGTTCACCATCGCGAAGTGTGGTGTCAAGCAGCTGTACGTTGTCGACTGGGAGTGGGTGGTTATCGGGGGAAGACCCCAATAAATCGATCACGAGACATATACTCGTTCTGTGTGGAGTCGCTGGATGTACTAAAAGGAGCGAGTTGACAGCAGTATCTGCCGGACCTGCAACTATTACCACACTATTCGACAATCTCGATCGTATCTCCGGGGTTCACATGTGATGCTGCACCGGCAGGCAGTTCAAGAATGGTATCTGCCTGTGCCTTGGCAAGTCCAATCCACGGCTTGAGCCGTGCTGTGCGCTCAACTGTCCCATCAATAAGCCAAACTGCATCGATCGAAAACGGGACAAATACCATATGGAGGTCGCGTGATTTTGTCTCCGAGAAGCGGAAGACGAGGGCATAGTCCTCGGGGATCGATCGCCGAAACATCAACCCACGCGCCTGACTGAACCAGGAGTCTGCATACTCACCAGTCGTTGCGATCGTGTTTGCGTCGCCATCTCCTGTTGGCCGGTGTACCACTCGCACGGGCGATGCGACGCAGCGGTGGGCTATATGATTGTGGATTTAGTAGTAAACCTATGGAGCGAACACCGCAGGGGACCCCGGTTGGCGTTGACGATCCGTATGCGGTGGCAGGTCACTGCGATCATCTCACAAGCGACGGGCGATGTCGGTACGCGCTCGAATATGCCGGTCACGATCCAGCGTTCGCTCAAGAACGGGCCGCTGAGGAGTATCGCTGTCACGTTGGGGCAGATGAGTGTTGGCGAGACTGCCCACACTATCGGTGGACGACAGACGATCGTGAATGTGCTCGGTGTGGGCTGGAGGAGATACCGATCGCCAATGAGCCCGATCGACCACTGCTTGAAGAACACCATCTCTCATATGGAAACATCTCATCCGATGACCAGACGCTGACACATGAGCTGACAGTTTCGCTTTGTCGGTGGTGTCATGCGAAAGTCCACAATTCGTTTGCACGGATTGATGACGACGTTTCACCGGATCTTGAGGCGATTGCGGAAAAAGAAGCACGGCGAACCAAAGAACAACACGAGTTCGGATTTCAGTCTGCGCTCGATCGATCAAAGAACGACAAATCGCGTTACTGATACACAAACACGCATAGAATACACAGATCCGAACTGTTTTTGAGCCCAACAATCCAAGAAAGTGCATGACCAGAGTCGTCGTTATCGACAATCACGGGCAGTTTACACACTTGGAGCGACGTGCGCTCCGCGATCTCGATGTAGAGACAGAGCTTATTGACAACGAAACCGACCCCGCAGACGTCGAGGCAGATGGAATCGTTCTCTCCGGTGGCCCAGATATGGACCGTGCAGGCCGATCGGCCGAATACCTCGATGCAGACGTCCCTGTGCTTGGAATCTGTCTCGGAATGCAGCTTATTGCTGAAGAGCTTGGCGGCCGTGTGGGATCAGGTGACTACGGTGGGTATGCGGATGTTGATGTAGAGATTCTCGATGCA
>SL_7KL_010_BRINEDRAFT_10001153_pt1 | contig 12683 bp, 12 predicted proteins | sample SodLak_010_BRINE_FD_10663 | JGI IMG/M metagenome (IMG submission 10663)
ATCTAAAAGCTGTAATTTTAGAAACCTTTGGAAGTGGAAATAGTAAAACAGATGCCTGGTTTTTAGACGCCTTGAAAGAAAGTATTGGAAAAGGAGTGCATGTTGTAAATGTAACTCAATGCAAAGGAGGTAGTGTGGTGATGGGTAAATATGAAACTAGTGAAGAACTAAAAAAAATGGGAGTAATAAATGGAAAAGACATGACAACAGAGTCGGCCATTGGCAAATTAATGTATTTACTGCCTAAAAATCTTCAAAAAGAGGTGTTAAAGACTGTTTTTGAAACCTCATTAAGAGGTGAAATGAGTTCAAATTGATATTTTACAATAGATTAATGTGTTTTTTTTTTGGTTTTTATCTATGAAAGACTAAATTTGAATTTAATTTAAAAAAGAGAGGTGGCCGAGTGGTCGAAGGCGCACGCCTGGAAAGTGTGTATACGTCAAAAGCGTATCGAGGGTTCGAATCCCTTCCTCTCTGCATTGAATTATTAATAATATAAACATAAACAAAAACAAGTACTAATTTTAAGACAAACAACAATGAAAAAGTTATTTTCAATTTTAAGCTTAATTGGCTTATTTTTTATTGCCACTAATGCAAATGCATCACTTTTAAGCGCTAAAGATTTTGTTCAGCAAGACCAAGAGACTGAAGAACAAATGGACGCTGAAGAGGAAATGTCTGAAAAAGAGCAGGATACAATTGACGCTTATGATGAGCAAGATGAATTTGTAGAGGAAGCTGAAGAAGAAGCAGTAGAAGAGGTGGTTGAGGAAGTGCAAGAAGCCGAAGAAGAATTGGGCTTTCACCAAGAACTAAAGAAACGTTTTATTGAAGGTGGACCTGGGTTTATGGGAATTGTACTTTTGTGTTTGATTCTTGGTTTAGCCATTGCTATAGAAAGAATCATCTACTTAAATCTAGCCACTACAAATACCAAAAAATTAGCAGAAAAAGTCGAGGATGCATTGAGTTCTGGAGGTGTTGAAGCAGCAAAAGATGTATGTAGAGAAACACCTGGGCCAGTTGCTTCTATCTATTACCAAGGCTTAGATCGCGCAGATGAAAGCGTTGAAGCAGCTGAAAAAGCAGTGGTTGCTTATGGTGGTGTTCAAATGGGGCAATTAGAGAAAAATGTTTCTTGGGTTTCTTTATTTATTGCACTTGCGCCAATGCTTGGTTTTATGGGTACAGTTATTGGTATGATTAAGGCTTTTGATAAAATTGAAGCTGCTGGAGATATGCAACCATCACTTGTAGCAGGAGGTATTAAAGTTGCTCTTTTAACAACTGTTTTTGGTTTAATAGTTGCAATTATACTTCAGATTTTTTATAATTACATTGTTGCTAAAATTGACAATATTGTAAATGATATGGAAGATGCTTCAATTACTTTGATTGACATGCTAGTTGAATACAAAAACAAAAAATAAAATAATGGATAAGGTTTTAAAAATTTTTAAAATAGTAATAGGCGTTCTTGGGGGTGTACTTCTTATTAGAATACTCAACGCAGATGCCGATTTACTAGAAGAAGACCTAGCCATGCAACAAAGTATTGTAGCTCCTTTTATGTATGTAGCTTACATCATTTTTGGACTTTGTTTACTGGCGGTTATAGGATTTGTATTAAGAGGTTTGTTTCAGGGTAATATTAAAAAAACTCTAGCAACTGTTGGAGGGTTTTTATTAATCCTCGTTATTTCGTTTGTGGTTTCTGAAGGACAAGAGACAGCTTTACGTGATGGAGAAGTATTATCAGAATATGGATCGCGTTGGGTAAGTACTGGGCTTACTATGTTTTATATATTAATTGTACTTTCAATTGTTGCTATTTTAGCTTCAAGCATGAGAAAGTTAATTACATCTAGTTAATATGGGAAGAAGAAAAGCACCGGAGGTGAATGCAGGATCTATGGCAGATATAGCCTTCCTGCTTTTGATTTTCTTTTTGGTAACAACTACTATTGAAACCGATAGTGGTATAAATAGGAAATTGCCTCCAATAGATGATGAGATAGTTGATCCACCAAAAATTAAAGAACGTAATATCTTTCAAGTATTGGTGAGAGATGATGGAAAAATCCTAGTTAACGAAGATCAAATGGATATAGCTGATTTAAGGCAATCCGCTATTAAGTTTCTAGATAATGGAGGAGGTAAAGGTAGCCAAGCATGTGAGTATTGCCAAGGTGCTAGAGACCCAAAATCTTCAGATAATCCTAAAAAAGCAGTTATCTCTTTACAGAATAATCGTAAAACTAAGTATAAAAGTTACATTACCGTTCAAAATGAACTTGTAGCAGCTTACAATGAATTGAGAAACAGAGAAGCTCAACGTTTATTCAACAAAGATTTCACAGAAATGGTAAAAGATTTCAGTAATCCAGATTATCCTGGAAATATTGATAAATTAGAAGAGGAAATTAAATTAATTAAAGAGTTATTTCCTCAAAAATTATCTGAAGCAGAACCTAAATAAATTAAAGAGTATGTCAAAATTTAAAAAGAAAGGTGACGGAGATACGCCCGCAATTTCAACTGCATCTCTACCTGATATTGTATTTATGCTTTTGTTCTTTTTTATGGTGGTAACTGTTATGCGAGACAACTCATTAAAAGTAGAAAATGAATTGCCATTTGCAGATCAAGTTGAGAAACTTGATAAAAAAGAACTTGTCATGTATATTTATGCTGGTAAACCATCTGAACGTTATCAAAGACAATTTGGTACTGAGGCTAGAGTTCAACTTAATGATAAATTTGCTAGTGTAAATGATATTAGACGGTTTGTACTTGAAGAGAGAAGAACAAGAAGAGAAGAGTTGCAAAATAAATTGATATCTGCCCTTAAAGTTGATAAAGAAACTAATATGGGTCTTGTTTCTGATATCAAGCAAGAGCTTAGAAAGGTTGATGCGCTTAAAGTAAATTACACTACAAGAGATGGTGATGTGAGTTTTAACAAATAACTTTTTTTCAACTAAATATTATTGCAAAAAGCACCATTTTAATTTTGGTGCTTTTTTAGTTATTGATAATGCTGAATAAATATACCCGTTATTGTTTGAAATTACTGTAAATGAAAATAGCTTGTCCTGAAACTTTGGGACTGATTTTATTCTTAAAAATAGTAGAAATATTGAATAGACATAGTTATAGCTATTAAACAATATAATAAAACTAATCAATCGTTTCTTTTTTCATTATATGTCTTTATAAAACAAAGCCTTAGCAAAGGCTGTGTTTTATTTTTTGCCCCACTCAAATCAGAAAATAATTAAATTTAGTATAGACTCATTTTAAAGCTTAATTGGTGTTATGTTTTTTTTGAAATGAAACATTCATGTACATAGTTTCTGCATTCGCTAAATAGATTATATGATTTTGCGCCTATCCAACATTCGCCAAACAGTTCTAACCATTAACAACAAGAACAGAACATGAACAGATGAATCAAAAGGACAAAAAGTTATTTTATTGCGCTAATTTCAAATGATAAACGTGCTTAGTGCCATAAATAATTGATTACATTGTGTACTTTTTTTCTTTCTTTGATTTCTAGTTGAAATATGAATTGTATTCGTAGAAATTAGCTGTTGTTTTATTTGATTTTCATTAGTCTAATAACTAGATTAATGATGTTTTCCAAATATTATCAGTAATTTTACATTCAAATATTATTTAAACTTTGAGACTGCACAAATATATTTTTTTAATTTTTGGATTTTTGTTTATTTCTTCATTTGCTCAAGAAGAGATAGACCTTAATACCTTGGATGACAATTATCGTGAAGATCAGTTTTACTTAGGGGGTACGCTTAATTTTCTTAATCAAACTTCTTCTTCATTTTCACAAAGTGGTCTCTCTGGCGGATTTCAACTTGGTTTTGTTAGAGATATTCCCATCAATAAACAAAGAAATATTGCCTTTGGTTTAGGTGTTGGATATAGCTTAAACCGGTTTAATACTAACTTATTTGTAGGAAGGGAGCAAACAGGAAATCATATAATGCTTGCTCTTGATCAATTAGATTTGAATGTAAATAAAAATTATTTTACTACCCATGCAATTGAAATTCCGCTTCAGTTTAGATGGCGTACTTCTACTTCAGATTATCAAAAGTTTTACCGAATTTATGCTGGTTTAAATCTTAGCTATACGTTTAATTTCTCATCTTATTACCGTGATGATCAGCAAAGTTTAAGCTCTTCTAACACTTCCTTTTTAAATCCTTTTAGAACAGGTGCTCACCTTGCTCTCGGTCACGGCTTCATTAATTTTTACATCCAATATTATTTTGATTCTTTATTGACTGGCGAAATACAAAATAGCCAAGAACAAGTAAATCTTGAGGTGCTTAAGTTTGGTCTTATTTTTTATATTCTTTAACTTAACCAACTAATTACATCATTAAAAAAATAGACTTGTGGTAAAGTACCAATTATAAGTCCTACACCTATTTCTTTAAAACTATGTGCTTTCATAGAAACTCTTGAACCCGCTAACCAACTTAATAGAATAACTGCTAAAGCCAAAAGCACTATGTTTTCTGATCGAAAGCCTCTTAACACCATATAAAAAAATGTAATAAGACCACTTAGGCCAATCATGTGTAAACTGACCTTAAAATTTGCAATAGTCAAAACTGAAGCAAGAATGCCACTAAAAAAAATACCAGAAAAGAAGTAAAAAAACAATTGGTTGGTTTCTGGTGGGAAGATGTAATTAATCATGAATGCTGCAATACAAGTAAAAAAGAGGATTGGTAGTTTTCTCTCTTTTACTTGCTTTAAATGAAAGCTTTCAATTACATTCATTTTCTTTAATGCTAACAAAAAAACTAGTGGAATTATGATGGTACAAAAAAAGACCATCACCAAATCAGATATAATATTAATATGGTCAAAAGAAAAAGGAAAAAAAAAATAAGCTCCCGCAACACCAAAAATTGGCATCCATAGCGGATGAAAAAGATAACTAGGAAGTTGAAAAAAAGTATTCATTAAATTTCTTTTCTTAGTCTAGCTACGGGAATATCTAATTGCTCTCTGTATTTAGCTATAGTTCTTCGTGCAATAGGATACCCTTTTTCTTTAAGTATTCTAGCTAATTTAGCGTCTGCTAAAGGTTTAGACTTATCCTCTTTTTTTATCACATTTTGAAGTATTTTTTTAATTTCTCTTGTTGATACATCTTCCCCTTTGTCATTTTTCATTGATTCTGAGAAAAAATCTTTTATTAAAAATGTTCCGTAAGGGGTTTCTACATACTTACTATTAGCAACCCTAGAAACAGTAGAAATGTCCATGTCTATTTCTTCTGCAATATCCTTAAGAATCATTGGTTTTATTTTACGTTCATCGCCTGTTAAAAAGTACTCTTGCTGATAATTCATAATAGCGTGCATTGTAAAATATAAGGTTTGTTGTCTTTGTTTAATAGCGTCTATAAACCACTTAGCGGCGTCTAGCTTTTGCTTAATAAATAAAACAGCTCTTTTTTGTTCTTTAGTTTGACCTTTACTTTCTTTATAAGCTTGTAGCATGTTTGAATAATCTCTTGAAACATGCATGCTTGGTGCATTTCTAGAGTTCAGTGTTAAAGATAGTTCACCTTCCTTTATGCTTATAGTAAAATCAGGTGTTATATGTTCAATTGTTTTTGTGTTACCAGAGTATGAAGCTCCAGGTTTTGGATTTAGACTTTCAATTTCTTCAATAGCCTCTTTAAGCACTTTTTCATTAATTGAATAACGTTGCATCAATTTTTTATAATGCTTTTTAATAAACATATCAAAACTGTTCTCTAAAAAATTAATAGCTAGTTCAATAGCAGGTCTGTTTTGTTTTCGCTTAAGCTGAATAATTAAGCATTCTTGTAAAGTCCTAGCTCCAACTCCAGCAGGATCTAAAGATTGAACAATTTTCAATAGATTTTCTACTTCATCTTCTTCAACAAAAATGTTTTGTGTAAAAGCTAAATCGTCTATCACATCCATTAAGTCTCTCCTTAGGTAGCCTGCATCATCAATACTACCCACAAGAAATGCCGCAATTTTTTCTTCTTGTTCACTTAAATTATATGTGTTTAATTGGTTTTGCAGATGTTCTGTAAAACTAGTGCCTGAAGCGTAAGGAACTTTTTTGTCATCATCATCTTTAGAGTAATTATTAGACTTTAATCGATAATCTGGAATCTCATCATCAGAAAGATATTCATCTACATCAAAATCGGTTTCAATAACTTCACTGTCATTGTCAAATTCATCATTAGATTGATCTTCAAATTCTTCCTTTTCCTTTCCTGAATCTAAGGCAGGGTTTTCTTCTAGCTCTTGCTGAACCCTTTGTTCAAAAGCAATGGTTGGAAGCTGTATTAACTTCATCAGCTGTATTTGCTGAGGAGAAAGCTTCTGTGATAGTTTAAGATTTAGTTGCTGTTTGAGCATTTTTCTTTAATTAATTCTGAATACTACTAATATAAAAGTAATTCCGCAATTTAAGACTGATTTTAGTCAAAAATTGCGGAATTACAGCAAAGTATTTTCTTAAGTAAAATCTAGAATTCTGCATTTTGTGGTGTTCTTGGATAAGGAATCACGTCTCTAATATTACCCATTCCTGTTGCAAATAAGACTAATCGCTCAAATCCTAGACCAAAACCACTGTGTTTACAAGTTCCAAACTTTCTTGTTTCTAAATACCACCAAAGTTCTTTTGGGTCTATAGCTAGGGCATTCATTTTTTCTAATAAGACATCATAGCGTTCTTCACGTTGAGAGCCACCAACCATTTCTCCTATTCCGGGAAATAATACATCCATTGCTCTAACAGTTTTTCCATCTTCGTTTAAACGCATGTAAAATGCTTTTATTGATGCTGGATAATCAAATAAAATAACGGGACACTTAAAGTGCTTTTCTACTAAATATCGTTCATGTTCACTTTGCAAATCGGCACCCCATTCTTCAATTAAATACTGAAACTTTTTCTTTTTATTGGGTTTTGAATTTTTCAAAATGTCAATTGCTTCAGTATAGCTAACTCGTTTAAAATTGTTTTGTATAACAAAGTCTAATTTCTCACGAAGTGGCATGGGTGAACGTTGGTCTTTAGGTTTGGACTTTTCTTCATCCAAAAGTCTATTTTCTAAAAATTCTAAATCTTCAGCACAATGTTCAACAATATAACTAAGCACATACTTGATAAATTCTTCGGCTAAATCCATGTTTCCGTCTAATTCACAAAAGGCCATTTCAGGTTCAATCATCCAAAATTCAGCTAAATGTCTAGAGGTGTTTGAATTTTCTGCTCTAAATGTTGGTCCAAATGTATAAACATCACTTAATCCTAATGCAAAAGTTTCTGCTTCTAATTGACCACTTACAGTTAAATTAGTTTCCTTGCCAAAAAAATCTTGACTAAAATCAATTTCACCTTGGTCTGTTGTAGGGATATTTTTTAAATCGAAATTTGTAACTTTAAAAGTTTCTCCTGCACCTTCAGCATCAGAGCCAGTAATAATAGGGGTATGTACGTAATTAAAGCCTCTATTTTGAAAAAAACTATGAACAGCAAAGGATAATTTTGATCGCAAACGCATTACCGCTCCAAAAGTATTTGTTCTAACACGAAGATGCGCTTGTTCTCTTAACTTCTCTAATGAATGTTTTTTAGGTGATAAAATGGTTTTTCTAACATCTTCAGGGGCTGCTTTACCTAGCACTTGAATTTCATTTATTTTTATTTCTACGCGTTGGCCTCGTCCTTGACTTTCATGAAGCGTTCCTTTGATTTCAAGTGCAGCTCCAATAGTTATTTCATTGATAACCTCTTCAGCAGTGTTTTCAAAATCTAAAACACATTGAAGATTTTTTAAACAAGACCCATCATTAAGTGCAATAAATTGATTATTTCTAAATGATTTTACCCATCCATAGATAACAAAATCCTTAAGTAAATCTTTACTTTCTAGTACTTCAACAATCTTTTTCCTGATCATTTTTCTTTGTTTTTAAAGCTTTGCAAAGATAGTTTTAAATATGAGTTTCGCAAAGTTTCAACCTTATACATCTTACTTTAAGCAGTTTTATTCTAAATGAGTAGATTTAAAAATTTTAACATTTTATACCCATTAAGGGGTATATTTTTAATTCAAGTTTGTGTTTACTTTTGAAATATCTTCTTATTTAAATTTTCAAGTGAGTTTTTATAGGGGTATATTTGTCTCACTTGTATTATCCTTAAAAGCCTAGATTTCTAGGCTTTTTTGCTTTTTTTTAATCTAAAACTGTAAATCAAAATACAATCAAATATGTTACATTTGAATAAAATTTAAGCCATGGAATATTTGTACATCAAATCGTTACACCTCATTTTTGTAATCACTTGGTTTGCAGGTCTTTTTTACGTTCCTCGTTTATTCATTTATCACATTGAAGCTTTAGAAAAACCTAAAGATCAAAGTCAACCAATTGTCAATCAACTCAAGCTTATGACAAACCGGTTATGGTTTATTATTACTTGGCCTTCGGCTGTGTTGGCTACATTTTTTGCTATTTGGTTGCTCATTCTCAATCCGGGTTTTCTACAAGCGCCTTGGATGCATATTAAACTTGGGTTTGTAGCTCTTCTTTTTGCTTATCATATTAAAAATCATCAGATTTATAAACAGTTTCAACGTGATGAAATTAAATGGACATCTAACCAAATGCGTATTTGGAATGAAGGTGCTACAATAATTTTATTTGCGGTCGTTTTTTTGGTGATTACTAAAACAACAGAACACTGGATTTATGGTACTTTTGGATTAATTGGATTAGCGGTTCTTTTGATGTTAGGAATAAAACTTTACAAGCACCTTAGAAAAGAATAAATAATTCATTACTTTTAAGTTTAAATTTAAACATTAATGATCTGGGGTTCTAATTCACTTTCTAGTAAAATATTTCTATCCATTATTAGCTTAGTGCTTATTGCTTCTATCTTAATAGCTGGAGTTACAGTATATCAATATAAAGAAGAAGCTAAAGACCTTCATAGGGATAAATTAGAGCGCAAACAAAAAGCTATTAATTCCAATATTGATTATATCTTAAGAACAACAACTTATCCATTAGAGTCAAATTATATCCCTTTAATTTTTAAAGAAAAAATTTATGAAATTCAAGAAATTCACAGTGAAGAAATCAATATTTTTGATTTAGAGGGTAACTTATTAATATCTTCTTTTGCCTCTTTCTACTCAGACTCGCTAAGTCAAAATTTATCTCCAAAAATAATTCAAGAGCTTGAAAATTCTTCAGGTAAAAAACATATCGAAAATTTTAAATACGACGGACAGCGCTATCAGTCTTCATATACGTTTATTACTAACCCGTTTTTTAAACCTATAGCTATTCTAAATCTCCCTTATATTGAAGATGATGGTTATATGGATGAGGAGCTTAAAGACTTTTTTGTTTTACTCTCACAAGTTTATGTTTTAATGATTCTAGGAGCTGTTTTTCTTGCTTATTTTCTGTCAAAATTAATAACAAAATCAATTAATCAAATTGGTGAACAAATTAGTAAAACTAAACTCACTGAAAACTTTACTGAATTGTCTGTAAAAGATTCTGTATATGAATTGAGGCCAATAATAAAGTCCTATAACAAGGCAATGAAAGAATTAGAGGAAAGCACAAAAAAACTAGCTCAGTCCGAACGTGAAGAAGCTTGGAGGCAAATGGCAAGACAAGTGGCTCATGAAATAAAAAATCCACTAACCCCCATGCGTCTAACGGTGCAAAGTTTTGAGCGTAATTATTTACTGAAAGAACAAATTGATAAAAAAGCACTACAAATATTTTCTGAAACCTTAATTCAACAAATAGACACCTTGAGCTCTATTGCTGAAGCTTTTTCTAATTTTGCTAAAATGCCCTCCCAAAAAAGTGAATACTTAAATATTACAAAAACCATTCAATTAGCTTGTGATATTTTTAAAGGTTCAAACTTTCACGTTTATACCGATAAGGAAGATATTTATGCCAAGTTTGATCGAGCTCAATTAATTAGGGTAATTACTAACCTGGTCAAAAATGCTCAACAAGCTACAGAAAACAACGATAATCCATTTATTATTGTTGAAGTGAGAGCCACTAAAACACATGTTAAAATTAGTGTTTCTGACAACGGAGTTGGTATTGATGAAGAAACACAAAAGCATATCTTTGAACCAAGATTTACCACAAAAACTAGCGGAATGGGCTTAGGCCTTGGAATGGTAAAAAATATAGTTGAAAACTTTAAAGGAAACATAAAGCTGAAGTCTAAAGTAAATAAAGGAACTACATTTGTTATTGAAATACCTAAAGGTTAAATAGTCAAAACTAATTTCAATTGATAATTGGTATTATTTTTACTGCCATCTTACAAATCAATTTGGCTTAATTTCTAAATTTAAAAACACATTAAAATGAAATACGAAAATTTACAGATTGAAAAATCAAATTTTTTAGCTAAGGTTTTTATCAATCGCCCTAAAAAGTTAAATGCTTTAAACAGAGCCACTATTGAAGAAATTCACAGTGCTTTTAAAAACCTGAAAGAAGAAGATGATGTTAAAGTTATCATTTTGACAGGTAGTGGAGAAAAAGCTTTTGTTGCAGGTGCAGATATTTCTGAATTTGCAAACTACAGCGTTGAAGAAGGTAAAGATTTAGCCGCAAAAGGACAAGAATTAGTCTTTGATTTTTTAGCTAACTTTCCTAAACCTATTATAGCTGCAGTTAACGGTTTCGCATTAGGAGGCGGATTAGAATTAGCAATGGCTGCTCATTTTAGAATAGCTAGTGATAACGCAAAATTAGGTTTACCAGAAACTTCGCTTGGCGTTATTCCTGGTTATGGAGGTACGCAAAGATTACCCCAGTTAATAGGAAAGGGTAGGGCGATGGAAATGATAATGACTGCTGGAATGATTAATGCAGAAAAAGCACTTAACTACGGCCTTGTGAACGAAGTTGTTCCACAAGAAGAGTTAATGAATTTAGCTGAAAAACTAGCCTCCAAAATTATGAAAAATTCAATGCTAGCTATACAATCTGCTATTAAAGCAGTGAATGATAACTATGTTGATGGGGTAAATGGCTTTGAAACTGAAATTAATGCCTTTGGCGAAGCTTTTGGTACCAAAGATTTTAAAGAAGGTACAGATGCTTTTTTAAATAAAAGAAAAGCTAATTTTTAAAGAACTTTTTAAAATGGACTAAAAAGCTTTCTGAAACAAGGTTTTAGAAAGCTTTTTATGTTTTTAAAATCAAATTAATTTAGCTTTAGTATATTTGCCACATGTTTCAGATAGGAAAAACCTTAGTTTCAGAAGACCTTATTCAAGAGGATTTTACGTGTAATTTAACTGCTTGTAAAGGGGAGTGTTGTGTTAGCGGTGATGCTGGCGCTCCCTTAAGTTCTGATGAAGCAAAAAAGCTTGAGGAAGTTTTTGATCAAGTTAAACCTTATATGCGTAAGGAAGGTATTCAAGCAATTGAAGAGCAAGGTAAATATGTACATTCTAAGTTTGATCAGGATGAACTAGAAACAACACTTGTAAATGGAAAAGAATGCGCTTATGTGCGCTTTTCTGAAAACGGCACCGCTCTTTGCAGTATAGAATCTGCTTATAGAGATGGTAAAATTGAATGGAAAAAGCCTATATCTTGTGAGTTATATCCTGTAAGAATACAAAAGTATTCCTCTTTTGAAGCAGTAAATTATGATCGTTGGGATATTTGTAAAGATGCCTGCACTTTAGGGAAAAAACTACAACAACCTATTTATAAATTCACAAAAGAAGCACTTATTAAAAGATTTGGCCAGTCTTGGTATGATGAGCTCTGCATAATTGCAGAAAGTTATCCAGCAGAAAAATAGGCTTTTGGCTTTTTTTCAAAATAAAAATGAACTTTTGTGCCAATAGGTACCCCATTATCATCCATTAAGTCAACAATTTTAAACTTATAATTTTGTTTTTCTTTTTCATTGAAAAACGCTAAACGTTCTTTGGTAATTTGAAGTCCTAATGATTTCTTTTTAAGGAGCCTGCCAGACTTTAGTTCTTCAGAGGCTTTTCTTCCTACTCCATTATCTTTAATGCAAAGCTCTGGCTGATTGTTTTTATTGATGAACACCTTTACCAAAATATTTTTTTCGCCTTCTTTTTTAGCTAACCCATGCCAAATTGAATTTTCAATAAAAGGCTGTAATATTAATGGAGGAACTTTAATTCTGCCTATTTTCATTTGCTTCTCAATTTCTATCTTAAAGTTAATTTCATCAGATTGTCTAATTTTTTCAATACTCATGTAAAGTTCAATAATGGTAAGTTCTTCTTCTAAACTTATTATTTGACTCCTTGATGCTTCTAGTATTTTTCTAATTAATTTGGCAAATTTATTTAAATAATATACAGCTTTTTCTCTTTCATTTTCAATTAAAAAAACTTTAATGGAGTTTAATGCATTAAAAATGAAGTGAGGGTTCATTTGGCTATGAAGTGAGGTAAGGTGTAGTTTGTTAATTTCACCCTCAAACTCTGATTTTATTTTTAAAAGTTTTTCTTTTTCAGCTTCTTTGGTTAGTTTTTTTACTTCCATTTCTCTCTTGTAAAGCCTATCCTCAAGTTCTTGATATAG
>SL_7KL_010_BRINEDRAFT_10001154_pt1 | contig 12667 bp, 14 predicted proteins | sample SodLak_010_BRINE_FD_10663 | JGI IMG/M metagenome (IMG submission 10663)
TATCCGGGAGCTGGCCCTCCAGATCCCGCAGCAGCGCCGCCACGTAGTCGTCGAACGGCGCCTCGCCGCGGGGCTCGTGGGAGTTGAAGTCGCAGTACGGACACTTGCGCACGCACCAGGGCAGGTGCACGTACAGCGCCAGCGGCGGCGGATGGATCAGGGCGGAGTTCATGTGCGGAGCATAGGCGAGCCCCCGGGTGGCGTCGAAAGCACCCAGTCCCGTCATTGCGGCCTCCGACGTCTGGGTTTTCGCGCCGATCGCCACGGCGCTGCGCGCCGCGCGATGACGGTGTTTTTTGCCCCCGTCGTTGCGAGGCCCCGTAGGGGCCGTGGAACAAAAGCGCGAAGCGCGTTGAACGGCCGCAGGCCGAGCGCAGCGAGTAGCCGCCCGACGACACCCCGGCGCATGTTCGGGCCCGCATCGGGGCCAGGCCCGGGAGATCGCCACACGCCTGCGGCGCTCGCGATGACGGTACTTCTGGTCCCCGTCATCGCGAGGCGCGCAGCGCCGTGGCGATCTCCCTGGATGCGCCCCGGAGCCAGGCAGGACCGGGTGTCAGGCCGGCGCGTGGCCCATTCGGTTGCGCAGGCTGGCCACGAGCTGTTGCAGGGCCTGGCCGCGGTGGCTCAGGCGGTTCTTGGTCGCCGGGTCCAGTTCGGCCGAGGTGCAGCCTTCCTCCGGAACGAAGAACAACGGGTCGTAGCCGAAGCCCTCGGCGCCGCTGGCCTGCTCGGCGATGCGTCCGGGCCACACGCCCTCGGCGATGATCGGGGCCGGGTCCTCGGCGTGTTCCAGGTACACCACCACGGCGCGGAAACGCGCACCCCGCTGTTCCGGTGGCACGCCTTGCAATGCCTCCATCAGCCGCGCGTTGTTGGCGGCATCGTCGGCGTCCGTACCGGCGTAGCGCGAGGAGTAGATCCCCGGCTGGCCGCGCAGGGCCTCCACCTCCAGCCCGGAGTCGTCGGCGATCGCCGGCAGTCCGGTGTGCCGGGCGGCGTTGCGCGCCTTCAGGATGGCGTTCTCCACGAATGTCAGGCCGGTCTCCTCGGCCTCGGGCACGTCATGCTCCGATTGCGGTTCGACCGCGAGGCCCAGCGGCTCCAGCAGGGTGCGGATCTCGCGCAGCTTGCCGGGGTTGCCGGTGGCCAGCACAACGCGTTGGGGTTCGCCGACCATGGCCCAAATCAGCCTTCGGCCAGAACGGCGCGCTGGGCGTCGCAGATCTCGCGGATGCCCTTCTCGCCCAGATCCAGCATCTGGTCCAGCTCGTCGCGGCGGAAGGCGTGGCCCTCGGCCGTGCCCTGGATCTCGATCACCCCGCCGGCCTCGTTCATCACCAGGTTCAGGTCGGTCTCGGCCTGGGAGTCCTCGTCGTAATCGAGGTCCAGCACCGGCGTGCCATTGAAGATGCCCACGGAGACCGCTGCCAGGTGTCCGTGCAGCGGGTCCTTGCGGATCAGGCCCTGTTCGCGTGCCTTGCGGATGGCATCGCGCAGCGCGACGTAGGCCCCGCTAATCGCGGCCGTGCGGGTGCCGCCATCGGCCTGGATCACGTCGCAGTCGACGATGATCTGGCGTTCGCCGAGGGCCTCGAGATCGACCGCGGCACGCAGCGAGCGCCCGATCAGGCGCTGGATCTCCATGGTGCGACCGCCCAGCTTGCCCCGGGCGGCCTCGCGCACCATGCGCTCGTGGGTGGAGCGCGGCAGCATGCTGTATTCGGCGGTGACCCAGCCGCGGCCCTTGTTCTTCAACCACGGCGGCACGCGCGACTCCACCGTGGCGTTGCACAGCACGCGCGTGTCCCCGAATTCCACCAGTACGGAACCCTCCGCGTGACGGGTGAAATGGCGGGTAAAACGCACGGGGCGCATCGCGTCGGCTGCTCGGCCACTGGGTCGCATGCTGTGATCCTTGCTAGATTTGAGAGGGGCGCAGTATACGGGCCATGAGTGTAGTGCGTCGCCCAGTGGGGTAACGCACTACACTCATGCCTTGCGCAGCAGGGACCGCAACGGGGGAATAATGATTACCAGCATGACCGGATTTTCCCGGCACGCCATCACCCTGGACGGGGGCGTGTTCGACTGGGAGCTCAAGAGCGTCAATCACCGCTACCTGGAGCTGCGGATCCACCTGCCGGATCACCTGCGCTCGCTGGAGGCCGAGGTGCGTAAGCGCCTCAAGGGCCACTTGGCACGCGGCAAGGTGGACGTGGTGCTGCGCGACCGGGGCCAGGCGGACAACGCCCCGGAGGCCTTCGATCAGGAGCGCGCGCAGGCGCTGATCGATGCCTGCGCGGCGATCGAGCGAAGGATGCGCAATCCGGCCCCGGTCTCGCCGCTGGACGTGCTGAGCTGGCCCGGCGTCCTGCAGGGCGCCTCGGATGCCGGCGAGGTCCTGGCGGAGCCGCTACTGGCCGGCTTCGACACCGCGCTGGAGGCCCTGGTCGCGATGCGCACGACGGAGGGGGCGGCCCTGGCCGATGGCATGCGCACGCGCCTGGAGGCCCTGGCGGAGCATGCCCGGACGGTCCACTCGCGGCGTCTGCCGATGCTCGACGAGCAGCGCGAACGCATCCTGGCGCGCATCCGCGAACTGGACCTGCACCTGGACCCGAAACGCCTGGAGCAGGAGGTCGCGTTACTGGCCCAGCGCATGGATATCGCCGAGGAGCTGGATCGCATCGACGGTCACGTGGCGGCCGTGCGCGAGATCCTGGACCAGGGCGGGCCCAGCGGTCGGCGGCTCGACTTCCTGATGCAGGAGTTCAACCGCGAGGCCAACACCATCTCCTCCAAGTCGCACGATCTGGAGATCACGCGTGCCACAGTGGAAATGAAGGTCCTGATCGAGCAGCTGCGCGAGCAGGTGCAAAACCTGGAATAACGCGATGCGCCGGTTTCGCCTGCGCCTGGCGATCTCGCGCCAGGAGATGGAGGACTACTACACCGGGCGTGCCGCGGTGGTCTTTGCGCAGGCCGACAGCGGCGAAAGCGTGCAATTCCCGGCGCGGCTGCTGCGCAGCCATCTGGATCAGCGCGGCGTGCATGGCGTGTTCGAACTGATCACCGACGATGACTACAAGCTGAGGGAGTTTCGCCGTGTGTAAGGGAGGCGTTCATCAGCCTGCACAATCGGCGCGAGTGCGGGCCAGTACAGTGAGCGCCGTCTCTCTCAGGCCCTTGAAAACGCGGGAAGTGTCCCCTAACTGTAAGGGTGAGTCAGATGACACCCACACAGGAGGGAATGCCATGACCATGACCCGCTACGAACCGTTCAGCCTGCTCGGTCAACTGTCGCGCGAACTCGGTCGCATGCCGGACATGCCCGGCGCCGAGGACTCTTCCGCGACCTCAGACTGGGCCCCCGCGGTGGACATCCGCGAAGAGACCGATGCCTACGTGCTGCATGCCGATATCCCCGGGGTAGACCCGAAGGACATCGAACTGAACATGGAGAATGGCGTGNTGACCCTGCGCGGCGAGCGCAAGCACGAAAGCGAGGAAGAGAAGGATGGCTACAAGCGCATCGAACGCGTGCGTGGCACGTTCTTCCGCCGCTTCTCGCTGCCGGATACGGCGGATGCCGAAAACATCTCCGCGCGCAGCGAGAACGGCGTGCTGGAGGTGCGCATCCCGAAGCAGGCCCGCGTGCAGCCGCGCCGGATCCAGATCGAGAACTGATCCGGCCTCACGTGCCCGGTGGGGATGCTCGCCCACCGGGCGAGACACGGGCGCTGCCCCGGGTTCCACCCGCGGTGGCGCCCGTTTTTTTGAACCTTGGGAGGCACGGATCTTTTTCTGCGGCTCCTGTCTCCCGGGGTGACACCCGCATCCCGGCTATCATGGGCTAGGGAAACACTGATCAATGTACACACTCGCGTTGGTACCCCAGGTTTTCCGAGACAAGGCGCGGCGTGCAGCGGGTAGTGGTTCTACCCGCAAGCGGCGCAACGCAGGATCGGGGAACCTGGGGTACCAACCCCGAAGGGGCTCGGCCGCTTTTGCGCGCGCACGGCGTTGCGGCTCCCTTGTGCAGAGTGACTGCACGGCAGTCGCCGCGCCTTGTTCGCACGCAAAAGCGACTCGAGCGCGAGCGTGTACATTGATCAGTGTTTCCCTAGGCGGGATCCGGGTGTCACCCGAGGACGCAGCCGCAACCGCTCGAGGAAAGCAATGGAATACAAGGACTACTACAAGGTCCTCGGTGTGAGCCGCGACGCGAGCCAGGACGAGATCAAGAAGGCCTACCGCAAGCTGGCGCGCAAGTACCACCCGGATGTCAGCAAGGACCCGGACGCCGAGACCCGCATCAAGGAGGTCAACGAGGCCTACGAGGCCCTGGGCGACGCGGAAAAGCGCAAGGCCTATGACCAGCTGGGCTCTAACTGGCGTCAGGGACAGGACTTTCGTCCGCCGCCCGGCTGGGACGGTCGGGCGCAATACGGCGGTGCCCGAGGGGGCGCCGATGCCGGCGGCTTTTCGGACTTCTTCGACTCGATCTTCGGCGGTGGCGGCATGGGTGGGGGGCGTCGCCGTGGTGGGGCCGGCTTCAACATGCGCGGCGCCGACCGCGAGGGGCGCGTGGACATCAGCCTGGATCAGGCGCTCAAGGGCACCGAGGTCTCGGTTCAGGATGCCGAGGGCCGGGTGCAGCGCGTGCGCATCCCCGCCGGGGCCAAGGATGGCTCGCGCCTGCGGGTGCGCGGCCAGGGCGACCCGGGCGTTGGCAGTGGTGGCGCCGGCGACCTGCTGCTGGAGATCCGGGTCAAGCCAGATAACCGCTACACGCTGGACGGTCGCAACCTCTACCGCGACATCCCGATCACCCCGTGGGAGGCCGCGCTGGGCGCGACGATCGAGGTGCCCACGCCGCATGGCTGGGTCAACCTGAAGGTCCCGGCCGGTACCCAGTCGGGCAAGCAGATGCGCCTGAAGGGCAAGGGACTGCCGGGCAAGCCACCGGGTGATCTCTACCTGAAGCTGCTGGTGCAGGTCCCGCCGGAGGACGAGGCCGGTGACTGGTACCGCAAGATGGCCAAGGAGTCGTCCTTCGCCCCGCGCGCCAACCTGGCGCCCTGATCGAGGATCGCCCATGCGTCGGCTGGTTCCCCTTCTGATCCTGGCCCTGGCCCTGCTCGGGGCCGCACCGGCCGCCGCCCAGCTCCCGGCCGCGGTGGACGGTGAGCCCCTGCCCTCCCTGGCGCCCATGCTCGAGCGCACCATCCCCGGGGTGGTGAACATTGCCACCCGCGCGCGGGTGGTGGAGTCGGTCAGCCCGCTGATCGACGACCCCTTCTTCCGCCGGTTCTTCGATGTCCCCGAGCGTTCGCGTGAACGCGAACGCCAGGGTCTGGGCTCCGGCGTGATCGTGGACGCCAAGGCCGGCACCATCCTGACCAACAGCCACGTGATCGCGCGCGCCGACGCGATCCTGGTCACGCTCTNCGATGGCCGCCAGTACGAGGCCGAGGTGGTGGGGACCGACCCGGCCACCGACGTCGCCGTGATCCGCATCGACGCGGAGGACCTGCAGGCGATCCCGCTGGCGGANTCCGACGCCCTGCGCGTGGGNGACTTCGTGGTCGCCATCGGCAACCCCTTCGGCCTCGGCCAGACGGTGACCAGCGGCATCGTCAGTGCCCTGGGCCGCAGCGGACTGGGTGGTGACGGCTTCGAGGACTTCATCCAGACCGATGCCTCCATCAACCCTGGCAACTCCGGCGGGGCGCTGGTCAACCTGCGTGGCGAGCTGGTCGGAATCAATACCGCCATTCTCGCGCGCGGCGGGGGCAACATTGGTATCGGCTTCGCGATCCCCGCCAACATGGCCAGCCAGATTCGCGACCATTTGCTGGCGGAGGGTCGCGTGGAGCGCGGCGCGCTGGGAGTGGAGATGCAGGACCTGACCCCGGCGCTGGCGCAGGCCTTTGGTCTGGACGTGTCGCAGGGGGCCGTGATTACGCGGGTGGTGCGTGAGTCCGCCGCCGAACGTGCCGGCCTCCAGAGCGGAGATATCGTGCTGCGGGCGGACGACCAGCCGGTGCGCAGCGCCGGCGATCTGCGCAACCGACTCGGCCTGCTGCGCGCCGGTTCCGATGTGCGCCTGGATGTCCTGCGCGACGGGGCCGAACAGCGGATCGTGGCCCGCCTGGATCGCCCCGAAGAGCGGCGCATCGAGGGCGCGGCCGTGCATCCGCGGCTGGAGGGTGTTCGCTTGTCCGAGGCCACCGGGCGTGACGGGGGCAGTCGCGTGGCGGTGATCGCGGTCGAGCCCGGCACCCCTGGGGCGCGCGCCGGCCTGCGCGCGGGCGACGTGCTGCTGGCCATCAACCGCCAGCGCATCCAGCGCCTGTCCGACCTGCCGCAACAACTGGCCGCACACCAGACCCTGGAGCTGCAACTGCGTCGCGGCAACCAGACNCNCTTCCTCACCCTGCGCTGAGGACCGGCCGTGTTCCATTGCGCCCAAGNCCGCGCGCAACTCCGTCACCCGGCNCACCCCCGTGTCCACTGTTAAGCCGGCCTTATCCTCCGGCCCACCCCGTCATCCCGGCCGGAGCGAAGCGGAGAGCCGGGATNTCCCGCGCTGGAGCCTCCGCGGACGCCCGGCTCATCTCCGGCGGTGGNGATCCCGGATAACCGCTGTGCGGTTTCCGGGATGACGATGTGGGGGCGGCCGGGATGCCCCATGTCCTGAGCTGGGCCCCGTGGGAGCCTGCTTGCAGGCGAATGCCCCTGCCCGCGTCCGACTTTGGCAGGGGCATTCGCCTGCAAGCAGGCTCCTACAAGGGGGGCGAACAGCGGGTGGCGTTCAGAAACCCGGGGTGTTTTTCTCCACCCAGCGGTCGGTGCCGTCGGCCAGGGTCTCGCGTTTCCAGAACGGGGCCTCGTGCTTCAGGCGTTCGAGGATGTCACTGCAGGCGTCGCGGGCGGCGATGCGGTGGGCGGACCAGGTGGCCACCAGCACCAGGGCATCGCCGGGACGCACATCGCCGACGCGGTGGGCCACATGGCAGCCCAGCAGCGGCCAGCGCGCCTCGGCCTCGGCGACGATGCGCTCGAGCTCGCGCTCGGTCATCCCCGGATAGTGCTCCAGGAACAGGCCGGTCACGTCCTCGTCTTCGTTGAAGTCGCGCATGCGGCCGACGAACACGCTGGCCGCGCCGCGGGCGTTCGCCGGGATGGCCTGTTCGGCCTGGCGGACGACCTCCCAGGGATCGAAATCGCCGGTATAGATCTCGACCGCCACCCTAGCCCCCGGTCACCGGCGGGAAGTAGGCGACCTCGTCGCCATCGCGCACCGGGGTCTCCAGGCTCGCCTGTTCCTGGTTGACCGCGGCCATCAGGCGTTCCGGGGGGGCATCCTGGTGCAGGTGCCGCCACAGCTCGCCGACGGTCAGGCCTTCTCCGGGCAGGGCCACTTCTTCGCCCTGGCGGCCCAGTTCCTCGCGCAATCGCGCGAAATAGTGAACGCTTACGGTCATTCCGGCCCCTGTAAAGATAACTGCGAGTCAAGCATTATAGCCGGCATGAACGAATTCACTCACTTCGATGCCGAAGGCCATGCGCACATGGTCGATGTTGGCGAAAAGTCCGTCACCCATCGCGTGGCGATCGCCGAGGGCCGGATCCACATGCAGCCGGATACCCTGCAGCGCATCCGCGAAGGCCGCCATGCGAAAGGGGACGTCCTGGGTATTGCCCGCGTGGCTGGCATCATGGGGGCCAAGAAGACCGGCGACCTGATCCCGCTTTGCCACCCGATCGGACTGACCCGGGTGGCCCTGGATCTGGAGACGGAAGACACCGCCGTGCGCGTGCAGGCCACCTGCGAGGTGCACGCCCAGACCGGGGTGGAGATGGAGGCGCTGACCGCCGTGTCCACCGCGCTGCTGACGGTCTACGACATGTGCAAGGCCGTGGACCGCGGCATGCAAATTGATGGTGTTCGCCTGCTCGAGAAACGCGGGGGCCGCAGTGGCACCTGGCGGGCCGAACCGAAAGGAGATTCCGAATGAAATGGATCAAGCGCCTGCTGGGCCTGATCGCCGTACTGATCCTGCTGGCCATCATCGTGGCCGCTTACCTGCTGATCACCTTCGATGCGAATGACTACAAGGAGCGCATCGAAGCCGAGGTGCAGGAAGCGACCGGTCGCGAGCTGACCCTCTCCGGGCCGATCGGCCTGACTCTGTTCCCCAGCCTTGGGCTGCGTCTGGAAGAGGTGCGCTTTGGCAATGCCGAGGGCTTTGGCGACGAGCCGTTCGCCGAGGTCGACGTGGTGGACGTCGCGGTGGCGGTGCTGCCGCTGCTGCGCCGCGAGCTGGAGGTCCAGCGCGTGCAGGCCGACGGTGTGCGCCTGAACCTGGCACGCGACGAACAGGGCCGCAACAACTGGGACGACCTGCTGGATCACGCGGGCGCTGCCCGCGACGACGCTGTGGGCGCGGATGACGATGAACGCACCACGACCGAGACGCGGCTGGCCCTGCAGCGCATCGACGTGGCCGGGATCTCCCTGACCAATACCCGGGTGCACTGGGATGATCGCGAGACCGGCATGCAGGCCACCCTGGACCCGTTCGAGCTGCAGATTGGGCGCTTCCGCCCGGGCGTCGAGACGCGGCTGGATCTGGAAGCGGTCGTGCGCGCCGAGGGCGGCGATCTGGCCGAACCCGTGGAGCTCGCGCTCGACCTCGGCGGGCTGATGAACGTCGACCTGCTCAACGAGCGCTACTCCGTGCGTCGTCTGAACGCCACCCTGGGCCTCGACGGTGGTGGCTTGCCGCGCGCCGTGGGCATGACCCTGGAAACCGATGTCGCCCTGGAAATGGCCGACGCGATGTCCCTGCGCCTGGAGCGTCTGACGCTGGGTGTCGCCGGCGTGCGCATGACCGGGTTTGCCGAGCTGTCCGAGCTGGATGGCGAGCAGCCGCAGATCCGTAGCGAGATGCGCACCAACACCTTCAACCTCAAGGACGTGTTGACGGACCTGGGAATGGACGCCCCCAAAACCAGCGATCCGGATGCCCTGGCCCGGGTTGCCCTGGACCTGTCCGCCCACGGCAGCTTCCAGGCGTTGAACATGGACCCGTTCCTGATCACCGTGGATGACGCCATGCTGAGCGGTTCCGCGGGCTGGGATGGCCGCGGGGAACGCCCGCTGATCACCTTCGATGTCTCCGGCGAGCGCCTGAATCTCGACCGCTACCTGCCGCCGGAAGTGGAAGAGGCGCGCACGGAAAACGGCAATGGCAATGGCGAAGCCGACGAGGATATCGCCATCGAGTTGCCGCTGGAGGCCCTGCGCAGCGTCGATATGGATGGCAGCGCGGCGCTGGGCCGCCTCGACGTGATGGGCATGGTCCTGCGCAACATCGAGCTGCAGATCCGCGCCGAGGCCGGTGACTGGAATATCCAGCCCCTGAATGCCGAGGCCTACGACGGCGAGCTGAGCAGCCGCCTGCGCCTGGATGCGCGCCACGATGCCCCGCGCTACGAGCTGGCAGCCGACCTGCAGGCGCTGGATATCGGGGCCCTGCTGGAAGACTTCCAGGGCGACGATGCGCGCCTGATGGGTACCGGCAACCTCGAGCTGGACATCGCCACCCGGGGCGAGCTCCTGAGCGAGCTGAAGGGTGCCCTGAACGGCTCCGGCAACATGCGCTTCGAGGATGGCGCGGTTCGCGGCATCAACGTGGCCCAGATCATCCGCCGGGCCGAGGCGCGCCTGCGCGGCGAGCAGCTGGAAGAGGAAGAGCCCAACCAGACCGATTTCAGCGAACTGACCGGCAGCTTCACCATTCGCGACGGCATCGTGCGCAACGAGGACCTGGCGGCCAGCTCGCCCTTGCTGCGGGTGAGCGGCGAAGGCCAGGCCGACCTGAACGACGACACCCTCGACTACCGCGTGAATACCACCGTGGTGGGTACGCTGGAGGGCCAGGGCGGCCGGGAACTCGACGATCTGCGCGGCGTGATGCTGCCGATCCGCATCAGCGGCACGTTCACCGACCCGAGCTTCCGTCTCGACCTGGAGGATGCCCTGCGGGACCGCTACGAGGACGAGGTCCGCGAACGCGTGCAAGAGGAAGAGGATCGTGTCCGCGAACGCCTGGACGAGGAAGAGGAACGCGCCCGCGAGCGCATCGAGCAGGAGTCCGACCGGCTCCTGGATCGCTTCCGCAGTCGCTGATCACCCGCGGTGCCCGCCCCCGGTGCGGGTGCCGCCATGGTCGATTCGCCCATGAACGCCTTCGCCGAGCGGCTGCTCGCCTGGTTCGATCGCCACGGCCGTACGGACCTGCCGTGGCAGCATCCGCGCACGCCCTACCGGGTGTGGGTCTCCGAGATCATGCTGCAGCAGACCCGGGTGGAGACCGTCGTCCCCTACTTCCTGCGCTTCATGGAGCAGTTTCCCGACGTGCAAAGCCTTGCCGCGGCCCCGCAGGACGCCGTGCTGCACCAGTGGTCGGGGCTTGGCTATTACGCCCGTGCGCGCAACCTGCACCGCGCCGCACAGGTGGTGGTCGAGGAACACGGGGGCGTGTTCCCCGCCGATCGCGAGGGCCTGGAACAACTGCCGGGCATCGGGCGCTCCACCGCCGCGGCCATCATCGCCCAGGCGCACGACGTGCCCGAGGCCATTCTGGATGGCAATGCCAAGCGCGTACTGGCCCGTCACGCGGCGATCCACGGCTGGCCGGGCAGTACCGCCGTCCAGCGCGAACTGTGGGCCGAGGCCGAGGCGCGCACCCCTGCTGCACGCTGCGCGGATTACACCCAGGCAATCATGGACCTGGGCGCCCTGCTCTGTTCTCGCAGCCGCCCCGCCTGTGAGGCCTGCCCGGTGCACGTGGACTGCGGCGCCGCGCAGCAGGGCCTGACCGGCACGTTGCCTTCGCCCCGGCCGCGCCGCGATCTGCCCACACGCACGCGCTGGGCCGCCTGTCTGCGGGCACCGGAGGGTATCGCCTTGATCCAGCGCGAACAGGACGGCATCTGGGGCGGTCTCTACAGCCTGCCCGAGGCCGAAACCGCCGAGGCCCTGGAAGACTGGGTGCTCGTCCAGTGGCCCGGCGCCACCCCGTCCGCTGCCGATCACGGGCTCCAGCACAGCTTCAGCCACTACCGCCTGGATCTGCGCATCCGGCCCTTCGACCTCCCGGCTGGCGCGTGTGGGATCATGGAAGGGAACAGGGTGATTTGGTATAAACCCGGCACATCACGGGCGGTCGGCATCCCGGCCCCCATCCAGCGTTATCTGCACGACGACAAGGATCCCGGCAATGGCACGAACCGTTAACTGCGTGAAACTCGGCAAAGAGGCGGACGGGCTCGACTTCCCGCCCTATCCCGGCGAGATGGGCAAGAAGATCTACCTGAACGTGTCCAAGGAGGCCTGGCAGGCCTGGCTGAGCCACCAGACCATGCTGATCAACGAATACCGCCTGACCCCGGTCGACCCCAAGGCGCGCAAGTTCCTCGAAGAGGAAATGGAGAAGTTCCTGTTCGGCGACGGTTCGGAAAAGCCGGAAGGTTTCGTCGACCCGAACGCCTCCTGAGTCGCAGTTTTCCGCGGCTCGTATCGATCTGGCGGTCCCGCGCGCTTGACGTGGGGCCGCTGGACGGCTTTAATACCGCCCTTCGTCCGCAGGACGATTCCCCCGAAGTATGGCCGGGTAGCTCAGTCGGTAGAGCAGGGGATTGAAAATCCCCGTGTCGGCGGTTCGATTCCGTCCCCGGCCACCATTATTTCCCCCTTGTGGCACCATCTTTCCCATGAGCGTTCGCCATATCCTGCGCATGGGACACCCCGACCTGCGTCGCACCTGCGACCCGGTACCCGAATCCGATTTTGACAGCCCCCGGCTGCACGCCCTGGTGGACGACCTCGTCGACACCATGCACGCCAACGAAGGGCTCGGCCTGGCCGCCGCCCAGCTCGGTGTGCCTCAACGCGTTGCCGTGATCGAGATCGAGCCCGGTAACAGCCGCTACCCCGATGCCGTGCCCTCCGGCCGCCTGGTCCTCGTCAACCCGGCCGTGACCGTGCTCGACCCGACGCCGCAGCGCTACTGGGAAGGTTGCCTCTCCGTACCCGGCCTGCGTGGCGAAGTCGCGCGACCGCGGCACATTGCCGTGGACTACCGCGAGCCGGACGGAACGCCGCGCCACCTGGAGCCCGAAGGCTTTCTCGCCACCGTCTTCCAGCACGAGATCGACCACCTCGACGGCAAGCTCTACATCGACCGCGTCACCGACCCCACGCGCCTCGCCTTCCTCGACGAATACCGCGAATTCCACGCCACTGACTGACGGTGCGGATGAACTGCTACCGCTTTACGTTCGCGCTTCCAGGCGAACCATCCACTCCGTCCTGGATTCCGGGGCGAATCTCTATACGCGACTGATTTGCCGCTCAAAAAGGCTTAACAATCTGGTCTGGAGCCGGTGAAAGACCGTTTTTTCGCGCAAGATGCGGCGAGAGTGACCCGTTAGCCAGGACGTGGCGTTTAAGCCGTTAAAATCGCTGGCAAGCCCGAAATAAGGGATAAGGATGTGTCGCCTTCCCGTAAATTCGGTCCATTGAAAACTGGAGGTCTCCGGGCACACTAGAGCCAAAGGAGGCCGAGATGCGCAAGAGTCGGTTTACGGA
>SL_7KL_010_BRINEDRAFT_10001155_pt1 | contig 12666 bp, 12 predicted proteins | sample SodLak_010_BRINE_FD_10663 | JGI IMG/M metagenome (IMG submission 10663)
TTTTCCGATACGTCAGGGCCGACGGCGGAACTGGAAACCCACAAGGACAATGGTGGAGATGACGATAGTCACGGTGGCCATGGCCATGGCGGCAGCAATATCACCCTGCTCGAACTGGTTGAAAATGTACGTTGCAGTCACATCGACGCCAGGCGGTAGCAGCAGCACCGAAGCCACCAGTTCGCGCATGCAGACGATGAAGGTGGTAAGCCAGGCAGCCATCAACGCCGGCCGCAGCCCCGGCAGCACGATGCGCGTGAAGACCGTGTAACGCCCGGCACCCAGGACGGTGGCGGCATGCTCCAGATTCGGGCTCATGCCCCGCATCGTGGAATTGGCGTAGTTGAGTGCGTCGGTGATGTAGATCACCACGTAGGCGAGCAGCAGCATCCAAACGGTGTTGTAGATGTTCAGCGGTATCCAGGGCGCGTTCCAGGCCAGGATAAGACCCACGGCGACAACGATTTTCGGAATCACCCGGGGCAATGTGGCAAGCCCGTCGAGGACGTGCCGCAGTGGACCACTGGAACGCACCGAGACATAGGCGATGTAGCCACCGATCACCACGCAGAGGGTCGCTGCCGCGATGCTCAGACCAAGGCTGGTGATCAGGGCCTGCAGGCTGCGCGACCCCGGTTCGAACAGCTCAACATAATGCTTCAGGGTCAGTGGCGGGAAACCGTCGCCCCCCCAGGAGGCGGCAACGCTGGTCAGCACCATCGCGCAGTAGGGCAAGACCGAGCTGAGCAGGAACAAACCACCGATCCAGCCCCACCCCGCCCAGATCCAGCGACGTGACAAAGGCTGCAGCGCGGCCGTGCCGGGGCGGATGTGCCCCCCGGCCATCCATTGTGCCAACCACCGCGTGCCATAAAGCGCCATCAATGCCAGCAGGCAGAGCAGGCTGGACAGCGAGGTGGCCAGGGCCAGATCCAGCGGCCAGCTGGTCACCAGATAGAAGATTTCAGCCGGCAACAGGGGCAGATTCGATCGCGTGCCCAGCACCGCAGGCACGCCGAAGTTGGACAGCGCCTCGAGAAATACCAGCAGGCCTGAGTTGAGGATGGCGGGTACCGTCAGCGGCAACAGGACATAGCGGACCCGAAGTCGCCATGACGCACCAAGCACTGTGGCCGCATCCTCAAGACGCCTGGGCAAGGTCGACAGGGTCGCCTCCACGGCCAGGGCAACATAGCCGAAGGATGCGAAGGCCATCACCACGGTGACGCCCCAGAACGAGAAGAACCAGGCACGCAGACCAGTTGGAATGGAAACCAGCGCATCGCCGAAACCGCCCTGCTGCATCACCAGCACATAGGAAAGGGCCAGGATGTAGGGCGGTGTCATGATCGGAACCAGCAGCGACAGGCGCGCCCAGAGCTTGCCTGGCAGATTGGTGCGCGCCAGCAGATAGCCGCAGGGAATGCCGAAAACCCAGCTGACCAGGGTCACGGAGCCGGCCCAGACCAGCGAGGTGCCGATCATCGCGCCCAGCTCGGGCGTCTCGATAATCCGGCGGTAGGCGTCGAAGGCGCCGGCCAGGCTGCCGCCGAGGATGTCCGGGAAAATGCTCTGCAGAAATAACAGCAGCACCGGATAACCGGTGGCCAGTGCCAGCACCGCTGCGCACAGCAACAACGGCAGGCGGCGCCGGAGGCTGCTTCGAAGACCCGCGATCATCGGGCAATCTCCGCCCGCTCCACCTCCAGTTGAAACCGTCGCAGGATACGGCTCTGCTGCTTCAGCGCCGTTTCGATGTCGCGTTCCAGGAGCGGAGGAAGATCCCTGCTGCCACGGATGTCACTGACCCCCACATCGGTTCGCGCCGGTAACAGATGTGCCGCTGCCACGCGCTCCTGGGCTTCCGTCGAAAGATAATAATCAACGAACCGGCGCGACAACTCCGCATTCGGCGTGGACGCGAGAATACCGATGGGTCGCTCCACCAGGGCAGAGCCCGAGGGCGGGTAATGAACGATGAGGGGCGCGCCGTCGGCGATCTGGCCGAAAATCAGGTAATCCACCGCGCCCAGAATCCCGTCAAAGGCACCAACCAGGGTCGTGCTGATCGCCTGGCTGTTGGCCGCGGCAAAATCCAGTCCGGCGCCGCGGGCATCCAGTAGCTCGGGCCAAATCGCGTCACCCCGATCAAGCACCAGGGACACCACCAGATCCCCGGCTGCGCCGGATCGGGATGGTGAGGGCATGGTCAGCCGCATGCCGGGATCAGGACTGAGGAACTGGTTCCAGTCGGCCTCCTCGTCGTAGACGCTGTCACGAAATGCCATGCCCACCAGCGCTGCCGAGGTGGCGAAATAGTAATGATCGGGGTCGTGCCAGTCGGTTTCGGTCTCGGATAGCCAAGGCGGCTCCGCGTAGCGCAGCAAACGCTGGTCATGCTTCAGTGCCTCCGCCGCCACGCGGCTGGCAAAGATCACCACATCGGCCCGAGGCCGGTAGCGCTCGGCCTCCAGGCGCGCCATGACCTGGCCGGTAGTGGCGGCGAACAGCTCGACATCGGCTTCAGTCTCGCGGGAGAACGCGGCAACGATGTCTTCTGCGACCGGCCGGGGTCCGGCTGAGTACACCACCAGCACATCCTCTCGCTGGCCCCCATCGCAGCCCGCAAGCAGGATCCACCCTAAACCGAGAACGGTTGACCAATAAGCAAGCCGCATCAGTCTGCGAGGAAGCGAACGGCGTTCTTCGGAAACCGTGCCCAGACCGGCGCACCGCTGGGGATATGGCCCGCCGTGACACCGCGAAGGCGCTCACCCGACGGCAGGCGAAGCTGCGCCTCCTTGCGTTCGCCGAGAAAGTGGGTCTGCTCGCAGACGCCCGCCAGGATCACCTGGTCCGAGGTTTCAGCGAAGGGTTGCTTGTCCAGGACCCCGACTGCCTCGCGACGCACCATGCAGTGACCCTCCATCGGCACATCAGCAGCAAGAACCCGAATTGCGATGTGGTCCTCGATCAGCGCGTATCCGTCCAGTTGCCGAAAAGGCAGCAGGTTCGAGCTGCCGATGAAGCGGGCCACGAAGGCGCTGCAGGGCGAGTCGTACAGTTTCTCAGGCGGGGCCAACTGGGCCAGGCGGCCGCCATGCAGGACGGCCACCTGGTCGCCGAGGGCGAAGGCTTCCTGCTGATCATGCGTCACGTAAACGGCGGTAACGCCGCTTTCTCGCAACAGACCCGCCAACTCCAGCTTCAGATCCTCGCGCAGTCGCGCATCCAGGGCGGACAAGGGCTCATCCAGCAACAACAGGGAGGGCTGAACCGCGAGGGCGCGGGCGATGGCGACGCGCTGCTGCTGACCTCCGGACAACTCGTTCGGCATCCGATCGCGGAAGCCACCCATCTCCACCTGTTCCAGCACGGTGTCGATGCGATGCCGCCGGTCGTTCGCTTTCATACCGCGAATCCGCAAACCGAAACCGACATTTTCGGCGACACTCATGTGAGGCCACAGGCTCAAATCCTGAAACACCATGGCCAGGCCACGTTCCTGGATGGGCACGTGAACGCCCTTGGCTGCGCTGTCCATCAGCCGACCATTGCAGCGCAACTCGCCGCCATCGGCGGCAAGCATTCCGCTAATTACGTTGAGCAGCGTGGTCTTGCCGCAGCCAGACGGACCCAGCAGCACGAGGCACTGGCCCTCCTGCACTTCCAGGCTGATGTCGTCGAGTACAACGCTGGCACCAAAGACCTTTCGCAGGCCCTGGCATTGCAGGTAGACGGACATGTGGACCAACCCTTTCGCCAAAATTGGACGATCAGGCTAATCGCTGAAGATAACAGGCCGGTGACAGTCCCGTGACAGTGCAGAAATCAGTCAGAGAAGGTTGCTGAAAGGAGCGGCTCAGCGTTGACAGGCGGGACAGTAGTAGCTGGCACGTTGCCCGATGACGCGCTGGCGGATCGGGGTGGCGCAGGACGGACAGGGGGCGTCGGTGCGGCCGTAGACACGGAGTTGCTGACTGAAGTACCCGGGCTGGCCACCAACGCCGACGAAATCCCGCAGCGTCGTGCCCCCTGCGGCGATCGCCGCATCGAGAACCTGTCGAATGGCCTGGGCCAGACGTCGGTATCGGGCCAGACCAATGCGACCGGCGGCCCGCACCGGATTGATGCCGGCGAGAAACAAGGCCTCGCTGGCGTAGATGTTGCCGACGCCCACGACAATACGGCCGTCCATGACAAAGCTTTTCACCGCACTGCGGCGGCCGCGGCTGCGGCGAAACAGCAGGTCACCGCTGAAGGCCGGGTCCAGTGGTTCCGGCCCCAGGTGGGCCAGCAGGGGATGCGGCGGCGCGTCCCGGGGCAACCAGTGCAGGCTGCCGAAGCGACGGGGGTCGGTATAGCGCAGGCAGGCGCCGCTGCCCAGCAGCAGGTCCACATGATCATGCCGCGCCGGCGGCGGCACCGGTGACGGCACCACCTGCAGGCTCCCGGACATCCCCAGGTGCAACAGAAGGCTACCCGCGTCGGTCCGGAACAACAGGTACTTCGCGCGCCGATCAACGGTGCGGATACGCTGGCCCGACAAGACCTCGCTCAGGCCGACGGGCACCGGCCAACGCAGACGGGATTCACGAACCACGACGCGCTCAATCCGGGCTCCTGCCACATGCGGCAGGATGCCACGGCGGGTGGTTTCCACCTCCGGCAACTCGGGCATGCCTCAGTCCTCGTTGCCGGTGGGCCCGGCACCCATCTGCTGCGGATCTCCCCGCAGCAGATAATCCAGCGTGCCGCCATCGAACACGTAGGCAAGGCCGCGGGCGTCATCCACCAGGCGTCGCTCGCCGTCCTCTTCGGTGAGTCGCAGGTGGCGGCTGGAGCCATCATCCAGTCCCAGACGCACATCGCTGGCATCTGTCTCCTGCCGGCGTACCTCGCGCACCACCAGCGCCGAGACATTGCGCCAGTCGGCGGCAAGATCAGCGGCCGGGACAGCGATGTCCGGCTCAACCTGCCATCCCTCCTGATCGCGCCGCATTTGATAATGCGGCGTCTCGACGTCCTGCAGGGATCGCCCGGCGGGCAGCAAACGACGGTCGATCAGGTTCCACCAGGCACCTTCAAGCAACGGCATGATGCGATCCGCGATCAGTAGCACCCGGTCATCCACCTGCACATAACGCAGGCCATCCACGGCATCGGTATCACCGAAAAGAATGACGCTCTCGTCGAGTTGCAGGCGCACCCGGGGCGGATCCAGACCCAGCCGCTGCGGTTCCACATCCGCCAGTGCGTAATCAGCCTGCGGCTGCGCCCGCNCCACATTCAGCAGTTGCCGGATGTGGAAATCGTTGGCCGAGACGTCGGAGGGCGCCTCCAACCACCACTGGCCATCGCGCCGTCGGAGTTGCACGTTCTCGGTATTGGGCCGCTGGATCAACACCCGATCAACGTCCCCCGGCTGGACACCGGGCAACAGCGGTGTGGATGCCTCCCGACTATCCAGTACGAGCCATACCGCCAGTGTCATGACACCAGCAATCAGCAACAACAACCAGGGCCAGCGCGTCCGCATCAGCCGCGCCTGCGCCGCCACCAGAGGGTCAAGGCAACCAGCAGGCAAAGGGCCGGAGCGACCAGNAGCGCGCCGCCACCAAGGATCAACAGGCCACGGTCACTGTATTGCAATCGTTGATCGCGGGCGGCAGNCCCGTGCATGGCCGNGCTCGGATCGCCCAGTGCCAGCCATTCCACCAGGTTGAGGCCAAGCTGCAGATTGACGCCATTGCCCAGGTAGGCATTGGACAGGAAATCCGCATCGCCGATGACCGCAACACGTTGCTCGCTGCCCTCCCCGGTACCGTCGCCACGACTCAGACCCAGACCGATCGCCAGTGGACCCGGTCGGTCACCGGCCTCCTCGTCCAGCACTGGCGCGTCGAGATCGCTGGTCTCGCTCCAGTGCCGATCGCCGGTCAACAGCAACGGGGAGACCTCCCAGTCCTGCTGCATCATTGGCTCCAGGCCGCGGGCGCTGAGAAACAGCGACACGCCGTCCAGACCATCCAGCACCGGGTGCGCGGGATAATCACCGAGCACGAGCAGGCGCGGGTTGTCGACGCCCAGCAATTCCTCCGCCCGCGGCTCGACAACGACACCGGGAACAAACGCGAGATCGAGCATTTCGGCCAGGAACGCCAGCCGGGTCTCGTCCTGGGCGTCCACCAGCCACAACAGATGACCGCCCTGCTCGACATGCTCACGCACCATGTCCTGCGTCTGCGGTAGCCAGTCGCTGCGCGGGCCTGCCAACACCAGCAATGCCGGCTGTTCCGGCATGGTGTCGCCCGGCGCCAGTGCGGTGAGCCGGAAGCCCTGCTGCTTCAGGTAATCACCGAAGCCGCCCAGATCATGGTTCGCCGCTCCCTCCAGACTGCGTTCGCCGTGACCACGCAGATAGACCACGGGCCGTTCCTCGGTGCGGTGCAGCCGCTGCAGGGCCGCACTGATGCGCGGCTCGCTGGGCACGCGAATGCGTTCCTGTCGGCCCTGGTATTCGACGATCAGCTCACCACTGCCTTCGATCTGGAAATCCCGCACCAGATCCGGGCGCGCATCCGGGTTCACCTGCCGATAGCGCAGATCGGGTTTGTGTCTCTGATAGCGGGCCGCCAGCGACGCCATGTGTTCGGCCAGCATGTCATCCGGCTGCACGAAACCAAGCATCTCGACGGGACCATCCAGGCGCTGCAAGAGCCGCGCGCTGTGTTCGGAGAGGTCGGCGCTGCGCAGCGTCGAGACCTGGGTCGAGATCTCGTAGCGCAGGCTGGCCCAGGCCAGCAGGCCAAGCAGCGCCAGAAAGGCCACGGCGAACAACAGTGCCTGGAAGCGCATCAGCCAGCGGGTGCGTTGATTGATCTGCATGGAATGGCGTTACCGCTGGGTGCGCAGACTGTCGAGCTGGCGAATCGTGAAGCCGACAAAGGCCAGCACCAGCAGCGCAAAATAGATGATGTCGGAGGAGCGAATCAGGCCCTGCACCAGTGGTTCGTAATGACTGAGCATGGCCAGATAGTCGGCGATCGCGTCATCGCCGCCGGCCACCGCCTCGACACCGGCATTCAGGCCCATCAAGGCCACCGCGATGGCAACAGTCAGGGCGGCGGCGGTGGCCGGCTGGGCGGTAACACTGGACGCATACAGCGCGATGGCCGCGAGCGCAGCGACCAGCAGCAGCACGCCAAGGCCGGCACTGAGCAGGCGGGCAAAGTCCAGCTCGGTGCCGAAAGCGAGCGTCCACGGCAGCAGGATCCAGGGCAGGGCCAGCAGGGCCAGACACCCCAGGGCCGCCAGGTATTTGCCGGCGGCCAGCTGCGTCATGCTGATCGGCGACGACAGCAGCAACTGCAGACTGCCAGAGCGCCGCTCGTCGGCCAGCAGCCGCATGGCCAGCATGGCGGCGCCGAGCAGCAAGGCGCCGAGCAGCAGGACACTGCCATAGAACGGCAGCACGACGAGGTCGTTGACCCCCATCGGACTGTTCACTCGCACCACCAGGGGCTCGTAATGGCTGCGGTACTGTTCCAGCAGCAACAGATACCACCAGGCGGCAAAGGCCTGAACAAGCCCCAGCAGCAGCCAGAATGCCGGGCCCCGGGCGATAAGCCGCAGTTCACGCCAGGCCAGCCGCAGGGCCATCATGCGGCGGCCTCGCCGGCGGTGAGGGACAGGAAAACCTGTTCCAGGGTGCGCCGACAACGGCCCAACTCCCTCGGTTGCCAACCGGCGGCGACGGCGGCAGCGAGGATCTCGTCCAGCGCTGCCGCATCATCGGCCAGCACCAGTTCGAACAGCATAGGCTCCAGTTGCCGCACGGACTCGACACCCGCGAGGGCCTGCAGGGCACCGGGGTCCGGCGGGTTCTGCAGGCGCAACTGGTAACGCAGTTCCGTATCGTCGTCTGTCGGCTCGCCGATATAGACCTGACGACCATGGTGCAGGATCACCACGCGATCACAGAGCGCCTGCACTTCGGGCAGGATATGCGAGGAGAAAATCACCGCGTGATCCTGGCGCAGGGCATCGATCAATCGACGGATATCCACCACCTGGCGTGGATCCAGTCCCACGGTTGGCTCATCCAGTACCACCAACGCCGGTTCGTGGACAATTGCCTGGGCTATGCCGACCCGCTGCTGGTACCCCTTGGACAGATGCCGGATCAGCCGGCCGGCGACGTCTGCCAGTCCGCAGCGCGACAGGACTCGGGCAACGGCGTCGTGCTGGAGCGAAGACGGCACCCGTCGCAACATCGCGGCGAAGCGGAGAAACTCGCGAACGCTGGTGTCCTGGGTCAGGGGTGGGGTTTCCGGCAGATAACCCAGTGACTGCCGGGCGCGCGCCGGCTGTTCCATGAGATCGACACCATCGATGCAGATACTGCCCTGGCTGGGCGCCAAGGTGCCGCAGATCATGCGCAGAGTCGTGGTTTTACCGGCACCATTGAGCCCCAGCAGGCCAAGCACCTCGCCTCGGGTGACATGCAGATTGACGTCGGCAACCGCCAACCGGGGGCCGAAATGGCGCCCCAGTCCCTTCACCTGCAACAAGGCCTTGCTGGATGTCATGCAGTCCCGGGTCCCGACGATCGCGAAGGTCCACGACGATAGAGCCCAAGCGGCTCCGGAATCAATCATCGATGATCGAACAGCGGGCAAAAGAAAACCCGCGCCGGCATAACCGGGGCGGGCCAGGGAGACACTGACTTGTTCTCGCGCCTGCGTTGACGCCCCAATTTTTTACCGAGGCAAGGCGAGCTGTGCAGGGCCGCAGTCATTCTGCGGTCAAGCAGCGCAACGCAGCCAGGGGCCAAAACCGGCCCCGGGCGCGGACGCCTTACTTGATCTTGGCTTCCTTGTACATCACGTGCTTGCGAACAACCGGATCGTACTTCTTGAACTCAAGCTTGTTCGGCGTGTTCCGCTTGTTCTTGTTCGTGGTGTAAAAGTGACCGGTGCCGGCACTGGAGACGAGCTTGATCTTGTCACGCATGGTTCACCTCAGACCCGTTCGCCGCGGGCACGCAGATCCGACAGCACGCTGTCGATGCCCAGTTTGTCGATGATGCGCATTCCCTTGGCCGAGATCCGCAGACGCACCCAGCGGTTTTCGCTTTCAACCCAGAACCGATGGTAATGGATGTTCGGCAGGAAGCGCCGACGCGTCCGGTTGTTCGCATGGGACACGTTGTTCCCGGTGGTCGGGCGCTTACCCGTAATTTGGCATACCTTGGACATTGGTACCCGACTCCTGCTTGCCTTGATCGTGGAGGCCGCCGCCGATTGGCGCCGTCTCAGAAAGAGCGGTGTTATACCAGCATGGACGGTGCCTTTCAAGGCAAACCATCCAGGGCAATGCTGATTCATGCCCAGCCGAAAACCATCTCATGAACCGCTGCACCGGGCGAAAACTGCGCCCCCCTTGCGACAACCCGGCTTCCCGGCACTTTGAAAAGCCGCCAACCGCCATTATCTCCAGCAGCACGACCAGCAAGGGCCACAACGGCCTGGCAAAACTGATCCGATACGCGGAATTTCCGGTAATCGCGTGGTCAAACAAGCGGTTTACCCAGGAGAGTCAATGGAATACAAGGACTACTACAAGACGCTGGGGGTCGCCCGCGACGCCGACAAGGACGCGATCAAGCGCGCCTATCGGCGTCTTGCGCGCAAATATCACCCGGACGTCAGCAAGGAGGCGGATGCCGAGGCACGATTCAAGGAACTCGGCGAAGCCTACGAGGTGTTGTCCGACCCGGAGAAACGTGCTGCCTACGATCAACTCGGCGCCAACTGGCGGCAGGGCCAGGATTTTCGTCCGCCGCCGGGCTGGCAGCGGCATTCTGCTGGCGGCAACGCCGCTGGTGGTTTCGACGGCGGCGCCGATTTCAGCGACTTCTTCGAGAGCCTGTTTGGTGGTGCCAGCCCCTTCGGTCATGCTGGCTTCCGAAGCCGTGGCCAGCGCGCTCCCGCTCGGGGCAATGATCACCGCGCGAAGATCAGCATCAGCCTGCCCGAGGCCTTTGCCGGCGTCAGTCGCACACTCAATCTCAGCGATGGTCAGGGCGGTTCACGCAAGCTCCGGGTCAAGATTCCGGCCGGCGTCACCGACGGCCAGACCATTCGCCTGACCGGGCAGGGAGGGCGCGGACCGGGCGGTGCCGGAGATCTTCTCCTGGACGTTTCGATTGCGCCGCATCCGACACTGCGCCTGGACGGCCGCGACGTCCATCTGGAACTGCCGATCACGCCCTGGGAGGCCGCCCTCGGCGCCCAACTCAAGGTGCCGACTCTGGGCGGCTGGGTGGATATGCAGATTCCGGTCGGCGCGCAGAGCGGTCAGCGGCTGCGCCTCAAGGGTCGGGGTCTGCCCGGCAACCCACCCGGCTCGCAACTGGTTACGCTGAAACTGGTGACGCCCGCGGCAAAGACCGACAAGGCGAAAAAGCTCTATGAGAAAATGCGTCAGGAACTGCCAATGAACCCAAGAGAGACGCTGTCTGTCTAGGGAAACACTGGTTTATTCCCGCGTNTGCGCCCGAGACCGGTTTTGGTCATCTGGCAAGGCGCGGTGCCGGTTCGGTAGCCATAGCTACCGGGCCGGTGGCGCAACGCAGCAGTCGGGAAAAATGCGGACTCCAACGCAGGCGTGCGAATAAATCAGTGTTTCCCTAGCAATCTACCAACAAGGAGATGTCAACGATGAATCGACTGTCCACCTGGCTCGCCATTCTCACCCTGATTGTGCCAATCAGTCTGCCGGCTCAATTGCCGGATGCCGTAGACGGAGAGGCCCTGCCGTCACTGGCACCCATGCTTGAGCGCACCATGCCAGCCGTGGTCAACATCGCGACCACAGGCCGGGTTCAACTCCGTGAGAACCCGCTATTCCAGGACCCCTTTTTCCAGCGCTTCTTCGATCTGCCCGAACAGCCGCGGGAACGCTCCACCCAGAGCCTGGGCTCGGGCGTCATCATCGATGCCGAGCGGGGACACATCCTGACCAACCATCACGTGATCGCCCGTGCCGACGAAATCCGCGTAACTCTGGCCGACGGCCGAGAATTGTCAGCCAGTGTGGTAGGCAGCGATCCGGACACCGATGTTGCCGTGATCCAGGTCGAGGGCAATGATCTGAAAGCCATCCCGATGGCCGATTCCGACAGTCTGCGCGTCGGCGATTTCGTGGTTGCCATCGGCAACCCTTTCGGCCTGGGACAGACGGTGACGTCCGGCATCGTCAGCGCTCTGGGTCGCTCCGGGCTTAATCTCAGCAGTTATCAGGACTACATCCAGACCGATGCCTCGATCAATCCCGGCAACTCCGGCGGCGCACTGGTCAACCTGCGCGGCGAACTGGTCGGCATCAACACCGCCATTCTCGCGCCGGCCGGGGGTAATATCGGTATCGGCTTCGCGATTCCGGTGAACATGGCGACATCGATCATGCAGCAGCTGGTTGATCACGGCGAGGTGAGCCGCGGCCAGCTTGGCGTCAGCATCCAGGACCTGACACCGCAACTGGCCCAGGCCTTTGGCCTGGACCGTGATCGGGGCGTGGTTGTAACCCAGGTGATGCCCGGTTCGCCGGCGGAGCGTGCCGGTTTGCAGACGGGTGACGTGATTCGCGAAGTCAACGGTCGCAGCGTGCAGAGCAGCAGCGAGCTACGCAATGCCATTGGGCTGCTGCGCAGTGGCGACACCGCCGAACTACGTCTCTACCGGGACGGCCAGACGCTGACGGTGAGCGCCGAGATCGGCGCCGTGGAACATGCTTCACTGGATGGGAGCAACCTCTCGCCGCGCCTGGAGGGCGCCCGCTTTGGCTTTGTGGAGAATCCCGATCCACGCAGTAGTGAACAGCGCATCGGCGTTACCGAACTGCGCGACGGCAGCCCTGCCCAGCGCGCCGGGCTGCGCCGCGGCGATGTCATCCTGTCGGTCAACAGACAGCAGGTTGGCGACCTCAACGATTTACGGCAGCACAGCGAGGGCGCACGGGAATTGCTATTGCATATCCAGCGCGGTGGCGGGGCGTTGTTCCTGTTGCTCCGGTGAGCAAGACCGGGCCGGCGGAAGCCGGCCCTTACGGTTTTCGGACTTGGAAGGTGTTCGGACCAAACAACGGGGCCCGGAAGCGTGTCGCCATCGTCCTTGATCCGAAAACCGAAAACCTTCCTTGTCCGAGAACCTTTACCTCAACGAAAACTGCACCGGCAGGGTGATCTCCATACGATCCTGGGGCAGATCATCGGGGATACCCGGCAGCGGAGCGGCACGGCGGAGCAGGTCCTCGACCTCGTTATCCAGCAGCCGGTGACCGGAGGATTCGGTGATCTGCACGTTGCTCACCTGTCCCTGCCGGTCGACCGTGAAACGCACCGTCACCGTGCCCTGCTGACGGCGCTGACGCGCCTGTCGCGGATAATCCTTGGCCCGGTCGAGGTAGGCACGCAGTTCATCGCCGTAGCCGGCCTCAACCTCGGGATCACCCTGCATCTGATCGACGTCACTGGGCGTCTCCTCGGGCTCCGGTTCCGGCGCGTCCGGCTGCCCAAGCTGCTCCTGTGGTGGTTCGGGCGTGGGCTGAGGCTCGGGTGACGGCACCGGTGCCGGCTCGGGCTCGGGCTCGGGCTCGGGTGAC
>SL_7KL_010_BRINEDRAFT_10001156_pt1 | contig 12663 bp, 9 predicted proteins | sample SodLak_010_BRINE_FD_10663 | JGI IMG/M metagenome (IMG submission 10663)
GCAGGTTCTTGACCCACACGCGGTGTTCGATGGAGGCGAGCAGCGCCGGCAGCCGATCGGCCGCCAGCGGCTCGACACCGCGCCAGGAGGCCGGGGGCTGCCACCGGTCGACCCACTCGGTCACCTGCTCCGCGGGCATGGGGCGGGCGATGCCGAAGCCCTGGGCGAGGTCGCAGCCGAGCTCGAGCAGCAGGACGCCGTGGGCCTCGGTCTCCACCCCCTCGGCGAGCACGCTGCGTCCGAAGTTCCGGGACAGGGCCACCACGCTGTCGATGATCAGCGCGTGCTCCCGGTCCTCGAGCAGCTCCATCACGAAGCTGCGGTCGATCTTGATGAAGTCGGCGTGCAGGCGCTTGAGCAGGGTCAGGGAGGAGAAACCGGTCCCGAAGTCGTCGAGGGCGACGCTCGAGCCCATGGCACGCAGATCGTCGACCAGCTCCGCGACGCGGTCGAGGTCCTCCAGCGCCCCGGTCTCCAGGATCTCGATCCCGAACTGGGTCGGTGCGATCGACGGGTGGTCCGCCAGTTGCCGCTCCAGCCGGGGACCGAAGTGGGGGTCGTAGAGCTGACTGGTGTCGATGTTCACGCTCACCGCGGTGTCGAACCCGGCGTCCTTCCAGCGCGCCAGCTGCGCGAGCGCCGCCTCGATCACCCAGTCGCCGATCTCGATCGAGACGGGGTGGCCCGCGAGCTGCGCGATGAACGCGCCGGGCGGGAGCAGTCCGCGCTCCGGGTGCTGCCACCGGATCAGGGCCTCCAGCCCGACGATCTCACCGGTGCGCATGTTGACCTGGGGCTGGTAGTGGAGGACGAACTGGTCCTCGGCGATGGCGGTGTAGATCTCGTCGATCAAGCGGTAGCGCTCACGGCTGGTGGCGTCGTGCTCGGTGTCGAACAGGTGGTAGCGGTCCTTGCCCGCCAGCTTGGCCTGGTAGACGGCCTGGTCCGCCTGGCGCAGCAGCTGCTCCGCGTCGCTGTCGCGGGCCTGCGGGAAGAGGGTGACGCCGATGCTCGCGGTGGCCTGCACCTGCCGGCCCTGGAGCGTGATCGGGCGGGTCACGGTGTCGTACAGCTCCTCCACGGCCCGCCGCCACCCGTCCTGGTCCGCTGCGACAGGCACCGCCACGGCGAACTCGTCCCCGCCGGTACGCGCCACCCGGTGGCGGTCACCGACCGTGCGCAGGAGCCGGGTGGCGATCTCCACCAGCAGCTGGTTGCCCGCGGCACGCCCGTGGGTGGCGTTGACCGCCTCGAAGCTGTCGAGGTCCAGGCTGACCACCGCGAGGCGCTCCTGCGGGCCGCGCTCGGTGAGCAGTTCCTCACGCAGGTGCTCGGAGAAGCGCTGGCGGTTNATGAGGCCGGTGAGCCCGTCGTGCTCCGCGACGAAGGACAGCTGCTCGCGGTGGGCCTTCTCGTGGGTGATATCGACGATCAGCCCCGACACGCGGACCACCTCGCCGTCGGCGTCATGCTCGGAGGGGCGGCTGATGCCACGCACCCACAGCCAGCGACCGTCACGGCGCTGGACCCGGAACTCGAGCTCGTGCTGGTCCTCCTNCCCCTCCAGTATCTGCNGGAGGGCTGCCCGGAACATCGCCGTCTGATCCGGGTGGATCCAGTTGAGGAAGGTGCCCGCGCTCAGGGGCCCGTCCCGCTGCGGGTCGTAGGCGAGCAGCTCCTGCCAGCGCTGGCTGACGGTGATGACCCCGGAGGTCACCTCCCACTCGTAGGTCGCGGCGCGGGCCGCGGCCAGGGCGTCGTTGAGCCGGTGCTGCTCCGCGTCCCGCTCCAGCTCACGCAGCTTGGTGTCGGTGACGTCCATGATCGTGCCGAGGGCCCGCTGCGATCGACCCTGCGCGTCCTGCTCCAACCGCATCCGGACGCGCAGCCACCGGCTCGCGTCCTGTGCCAGGCGGTGCTCCACCTCGCCGCTGCCCTGGGCCTGGGCCGCACGCCAGGCGGCCAGCACCCCGTCACGGTCGTCCGGGTGCACCAGGTCCAGCACCTCCCGGGGGCGCAGCGGGACCCCCGCCGTCAACCCGAGGATGCTGTAGGTCTGATCCGATCCGGTGAGCTGCCCGCTGCGCAGATCGAAGCGCCAGCTGCCGAGCCCGGCGACCTCCTGGGCCTCGAGCAGCTCCGCGCGAGAGCCCGTGAGCGCCTCTTGGTCCCGGTGCCGTGCGGTGACGTCGCGGGCGATGCCGATGATGCCGAGTACCGCGCCGGTGTCGTCGCGGATCGGGGTGCGGATGGACTCCAGCAGCGCGTGGCTGCCATCGGGCAGGCGCACCCACTCCTCGGTCAGGTGGGGTGCATCGCCCTGCAGCGTGGCACGGTCGCCGGCCCGCAGCCGGTCCGCGAAGCTCGCGTCGAACAGCTCGTGGTCCGTGTGGCCGGTCACCTCGGCGAGGGGCCGACCCGTGACCCTCGCGAAGCTCTCGTTGCCGTCCACGTAGACCCCGTCGGGGTCCTTGACGAACACCGCGTCGGGCAGCGCGTCGAACAGTGCGCTCAGCTCGGCGGTGCGACGGTGCAGCGCGCGCTCGGAGGTCAGGACCTCCTCGCTGGCGTTGCCGAGCAGGCGCTCGAGCTCCGCTTCACGCTCCTGGAGCCGGTGACGGACCCGGTGCAGCTGCACGTGCGTGCGCACGCGCGCGAGCAGTTCCTCGCGGCGGAAGGGCTTGGTCAGGTAGTCGACGCCCCCGTGGGCGAAGCCCCGCGCCTTCGACTCCGCGTCGTGGAGCGCGCTGAGGTAGATGACCGGCGCGGCCGCGAGACCGGCCTGCTCGCGGAGGATGCGGGCGAGCTCGAGGCCGTCCATACCGGGCATCAGGACGTCGAGGAGGACCAGCTCCGGGGGCTCTTCCGCCGCCAGCGCGATGGCCTCGTCGGGGTTGCCCGTCGCGCGCACCGCGTAACCCTGGCGCGTCAGCAGCGTGGACAGCATCTCGAGCACCCCGGGGTCGTCGTCGACGACCAGGAGCGAGCCCGGCAGGCTGCCGCCCTCGTCCTGGGGCCCTGCGGACGGCATGGACGCCCCCGTGGGTGGGGCTGCGGTGGGGTCGTGAGCGCTACGCACCGCCATCCTCGTCGATGTCCTTCGCCTCGTTCAGGGTCGAGCCGGCCCGGAGCCGCGCCGGCAGGGTAGGCGCCACCGCCCCAACCCGACCCTTCCCACCCATCGGCCGAGGTGGTGCGGACTGCAGCGGTCTCGGACGGATGTTCCAGAGCGTCGCGCGGTTCGGAGGCGACGGACCTCCCGGTCACGTTCCACGCCCCTGCGGGTACCGTGCCCGTCGGCACGACCCCGACGGCGTGCGCGTTCGATGACCAGGCACCGAGGGGCGATACGGGTGACGGCTGCCCATGATGCTGCGGCTGCAGCCCGCGTACGTGACGCCGACGCGGCAGGGATCGCCGCGGCCGTGCGTGCGCTGACGACCGGTGCGCTGATCGGCCTGCCCACCGAGACCGTGTACGGCCTGGCGGGCGACGCCTTCGACCCGGCAGCCGTGGCCCGCATCTTCGCCGCGAAGGGCCGCCCGGCCGACAACCCGCTCATCGTGCACATCGCGGCACCGGAGGAACTCGGCCGGGTCGCCGCCCGGGTCACCCCCCTCGCCCGTCGGCTGGCGGCGGACTTCTGGCCCGGGCCGCTGACCCTGGTGCTGGACGCAGCCACCGTCGTCCCGTCGATCACCCGGGCGGGCCTGTCCACCGTCGCCATCCGCCTGCCCGACCACCCGGTGGCGACCACGGTGCTCGAAGCCGCACCGCACCCGCTGGCCGCACCCTCCGCCAACCCGTCGGGACGTCCCTCGCCGACCACAGCTGCCCACGTGGCGGCCGAGCTCGGCCACGCCGTCGCGCTGGTCCTTGACGGTGGGCCGTGCCCCGTCGGGGTGGAGTCCACCGTGGTGGACGCCCGCGGGGACCAGCCCGTGGTGCTCAGGGAGGGCACCGTCACCCGCGAGCAGCTAGGCGTGCACCGCACCGGTGCGCCGCAGGAGCGTGGCCGTTCCCCCGGTACCCGCTACCGGCACTACGCACCGCGGTGTCCCCTCCAGCTCGTGCCGGCGGGGGAGATGGCCACTGCTCTCGCAGGGCTGCCACCCGAGGAGCGGTCCCGGACCGGCGTGGTCGTCGGCGATGCCAGCCTCGCGGCGCTGCCCGACGACGCCCGCGTGGTCGCGCGGTACGTGGACGAGGTCGACCTCGCCCGCCGTCTGTACGGTGCGCTGCGCAGCGCCGAGGACGCCGAGGTGGCCCGCCTGCTCGTCGAGGCGGTGCCGGAGCGCGGTGTCGGTCGCGCGGTGATGGACCGGCTGCGCCGCGCAGCGGCGCAGCCCTGAGGCGCGAAGGGACCGCACATGCTGGAGGACAAGGTCGAGGTCAGGACCTCCGCGGTGGAGGGTCGTGGCCTGTTCGCCACGGAGACCATCGCCGCTGACACCCTGGTGATGGAGGCACCGTTGCTGCTGATCCCGGCGCAGGAGCGAGCGGCGCTGCAGGCGACCCTGGTGGACGACTACGTCTACGAGTGGGACGAGCAGGGCACCGCGGCCCTGGTCCTCGGCGTGTCGTCGATGTGCAACCACGCCGATGACCCCAACGCCTTCCTCTGGCTGGTACCCGACGGACTGATCGCGCAACTGTTCACCCTGCGCGAGGTCGCGGCGGGGGAGGAGATCACGGTCTCCTACCGCGCCGAGGAGGGCAGCGAGGACGCGCCGCTGTGGTTCGAGGTCCGCGCCGGCACGTGAACGGGAGCCGGCAGCAGGGGGTGGGCGGTTGCCGGTGTGGACTGGGCGCGGGATCCATGGTCGCGCTACCGTGCGCGCTATGGCCAGCCCAACACACCTGCCCACGCGCACACCCGCGCCCGTCCAGGCGCCGGTCGAGCCTGACCAGCGGCCGGATCTCAGCCACGGCGACGGCGACCACGACCGCTTCGCGCACTACGTGAGCAAGCGCGATCTCGAGCGGTTCCGGCGCAAGGGAACCCCGGTCACCGCGCTGTGCGGGAAGCGGTGGAAGCCGGACGGTGACCCGTCCCGCTACCCCATGTGCCCCACCTGCGCGGAGCTGGTGGCTGACCGGATCGCGGGCTCGCTCGGCGGCTGAGGTCCCCTGCGGAAGGGCCGGATGGGCCTCCTACCCGTCCTCGGGGCACGACTAGGGTCGCAAGCTCCCGTGCCCGCGTCCCTGGAGCCCTGCAACCATGCCCTCGGCCCCCCGCCGCGCCGTCATCTTCGACCTCGATGGTGTCCTCACCGAGACGGCCGAGTACCACTACCTCGGCTGGCAACGCCTCGCCGACGAGGAGGGGCTGTCCTTCGACCGTGAGGCGAACGAGGCGCTGCGCGGGCTGTCCCGTCACGAGTCGCTGCGGGCGCTGCTCGGCGACCGCACGGTCGACCAGGCCACCTTCGACGAGCTGATGGCGCGCAAGAACGGCTACTACGTCGAGTCGCTGCAGGAGATGAGCCCGGCGGATCTGCTGCCCGGCGCCATCACCCTGGTCATCGACGCCAAGCGCCGCGGCATGCAGGTGGCGATCGGTTCCTCCTCCAAGAACGCCCGGTTCGTGCTGGACAAGCTGCAGATCACGGACCTGTTCGACGCCATCGCCGACGGTGACACCGTGGAACGGGCCAAGCCCGCCCCGGACCTGTTCCTCGCCGCGGCTCAGATGGTGGGTGTGCCGCCCGCCGAGTGCATCGTCATCGAGGACGCCGCTGCGGGGGTGGACGCCGCGCTGTCGGCGGGCATGGTGGCCGTCGGCGTCGGGCCTGAGCAGCGGGTGGGCCACGCCCACCACACCTTCCCTGCGACCCGGGACGTGGATCTGACCGTGGTCCGCCAACCCGAGGAGCAGCGGGTGGGCACCGGCCCCACGGTCGCCGACGGGTGGGTGATCATCGACGACCACCACGACCCCGACCAGGTCATCAACGTCGCCACCTCGCACCTGACCGGGAACGGCTACCTCGGCTACCGCGGCACCCTGCCCGAGTGGCGTGCCGACGCCACGGTCGGCTGCACGGTGTCGGACACCTGGGACAACGCCGACGGCAAGTGGGCGGAGCTNTGCAACGTCCCCAACGCCCTCTACTCCTCCCTGTCGCACCTCGGTGAGCAGATCACCGTGGACGCGGACGCGGTGCTCAGCGACCGCGACCTCCTCGAGCGGCGCCTCGACGTGCGCTACGGCCGCCAGCACCGCATCTTCGGCCCCGCCACCGGTCCCGTCGCCCGTCTGGTCGGTGAGCGCTTCGCCTCGATGGACCAGCGCCACCTGCTCGCCCAGCGCCAACGGGTCTTCGCCACCCCGGGCACCCGCCTGACCCTGACCACCGGCATCGACGGTGAGGTGTGGAGCCTCAACGGCGACCACTTCGCCTTCATGGAGCCCCACGTCCACGACGACGCCCTGGCGATGCGCATGAACACCACCGAGCGTGGCCTGCCCATCGCCGTCGCCCACGCGGTGGCGATCGACGGTGGTCGCGTCCAGGCCGAGCGGATCGAGCAGAAGGAGCGCGAGCTCTACCGCGTGCTGGACGTCGAGGTGGGCAGCGACGGCCTGCTGGTCATCGAGCAGGTCATGACCGTCCACTCCGGCAACGACGTCGACTACCCCCTGGTCTCCTCCCTGGAGCTGGCCCGCGCCGCCGTGGCCGACGGCTACGAGGTCCTGCTCGCCCGCCACGCCCTGGCCTGGGAGGACCGCTGGCGGCGCATCGACGTGCGCATCACCGGCGACCTCGCCACCCAGGCGGTGCTGCGTTACAACCTCTACCACTCCGTGATCGCCACGCCGATGCACGCCGATCACCTGCCGATCGGTGCGCGGGGGCTGTCCTGCCAGGCCTACCAGGGGGCGGCCTTCTGGGACCAGGAGGTGTTCAACCTGCCGATGTGGGTCCACACCTTCCCCGAGGTGGCCCGCAACATCCTGATCTACCGGCACAAGACCCTCGACGGGGCCCGGCGCAAGGCCGCGCGGCTCGGCTACGCCGGCGCCTACTACGCCTGGATCTCCGGCGACACCGGTGACGAGCTGTGCCCGGACTTCTTCTTCCGTGACGTGCTGACCGGCCGGCCGATCCGCAACCACTTCAACGACTGGCAGATGCACATCTCGCCCGACATCGCCGTCACCATCGACGGCTACGTGCGGGCCACGGGCGACGAGGCCTTCGTCGCCGAGCGTGGCGCGGAGATCGTGTTCGAGGTGGCCCGCTTCCTCGCCTCCTTCGTCCACTTCCGGGTCCACGACGGCCACTACCACCTGCTCCGCCTGCTCGGGCCCGACGAGTACCACGAGAACGTCGACGACAACGTGTTCACCCTCGAGCAGAGCCGGGTGGCACTGCAGGAGGCGGTGCAGCTCTACGACGAGCTGCGCGCCGAGCACCCCGCGGCGCTCCGCGAACTGCAGGAACGCATCGGCACCGACGACGCCGAACGTGACCTGTGGGCCGACGTGCTCGACCGGCTCGTCGAGGTGGAACCCGATCCACAGACCCGGCTGCTGGAGCAGTTCACCGGCTACTTCGACCTCGAGGACATCGCCCCGACGGACCTGCGTGAACGCCTCCAGCACCCGGATGAGTACTGGGGCTGGCCCAACGGCATCGCGGTCCACACCCAGGTCACCAAGCAGCCCGACGTCGTCCAGCTGTTCGTCTCCCAACCGGAGCGCTACGACCGGGCCACGGTGGAGGCCAACTACGACTACTACCTCCCGCGCACCCAGCACGGCTCCTCGCTGTCACGCCCGATGTACGCCCTGGTCGCCGCCCGGATGGGCCGGGTCGCCGAGGCCGAGCAGCTGTTCCTGCGCGGGGCCACCGTCGACCTGCTGGCCGACTCCCACCCCGCACCCGGCGGCACCTTCATCGGCGGCATCCACACCGCAGCGTGCGGTGCCACCTGGCAGGTCGCGGTGCTGGGCTTCGGTGGGCTCCACCTGCGAGACGACCACATCGAGGTGGCACCCCACCTCCCCGAGGGCTGGGAACGACTCCAGTACGGCGTGACCGTGCGTGGCTGCTGGCTGGCGGTCGACGCCTCCAACACCGACGTGGTCCTGACCGCCGACCCCGACAACCCCGCCGCCGTGGAGGTCGACGTCCACGGCCAGCGGATCGCGGTCCCCCCTGGCGAGGCACGCAGCGTCGCCTTCGACATCGGCAGCGAGCTGATCAGCAGCTGACCGCCCACCACCTGCACGCAGGAGCTCCCGTATGACCACCTCGACGTCCCACGCCGACACCGCAGCCCGCACGCCCCGCTCCCGCCTGCTGGTGGTGGTGGCCTGGCTGGTCCCGATCGGGATCATGCTCCAGGCCGCGCTGGCCGGGCAGGGCTGGTTCGTGGAACCGAGCCTGATCGTCACCCACGGCGGTGTCGGGCACGGGGTCCTCGGCCTGTCGCTGATCGCCACGGTGCTCGCCTGGTGGCGGCGGCCGAACTGGGCCGTGGTCGCGCTGACCACGGCCTCGCTGGCCGGCCTGATCGCCCAGACCGGGCTCGGCTACACCGGCCGGCGCGGTGGCGTGGGCCTGGCCTCCTCGGTGCACATCCCCCTGGGCACCCTGCTGTTCGCCACCACGCTGGTGGTCGCGGTCCTGCTGCTGCTGGATCGCGACGAGGCGGACGACCGCGGTACCGGACGGTGACCGGGACGGCCTCCGATCCCCGTCCCGTGGTCCTGCTGCCGCCCTCCAAGGGCAAGGCGGACGGTGGTGACGGTGCGCCCTACGGTGAGCTGGTGGAGCAGGGGCCCCTCGGCGCCGCTCGTCGTGAGGTCCTGGACGCGGCCGTCGCGGCCGCGGGTCAGCTCGAGGACGCCAGGCTGGCGCGTGTCGCCGGCGTCGGCGGCCGGGACGTGGACGCCACCCGCCGGGAGCTGACCGCGCTCGCCGACGCACCCACCCTGCCGGCCGGGCAGCGCTACACCGGGGTGGTGCACGGCAACGCCGGCCTCGCCCGGCTGTCGCCGCAGGACAGCGACGTCGAGGTGCTGGTGCTCTCCGCGCTGCTCGGGGTGGTGGGCCTGGACGACCCCGTGCCGGCCTACCGCCTGGAGCTGGCCGCGAGCCTGCCGCCGCTCGGCGGGCTCGCCACCTTCTGGCGGGACGCGCTGACCACCGACCTCTCGGGGCGACTGGCCGGCCGGCAGGTGCTGGACCTGCTGCCGGCAGCCCACGGCCGGGCGGTCGCGCCCGCGGTCCGTTCACGCGCCGAGGTGGTCACGATCGCCTTCGTGTCGCCGGACGGCCGTGCCGCCAACGCCGCCCGCACCAAGGTCGCCAAGGGTCGGGTGGTGGCACAGCTGGCCGCAGCCGGGCGACGGCCGGATCTCGCCCCGTCGGCGCTGGCGGGCTGGCTGGACCCGGGGGACGGGTGGGAGCTGGAGGCCCGCGACGCCGACACCCTGGCGGCCGTCTACCGGGGTTGATCCGCGGTGACGTGGTCGAGGAGGCGCTCCACCGCCTGGATCAGTCGACGGTCGAGATCGTCCCAGGTGCGCACCCGGCCGGACAGCTCCCGCCAGGCCTCGTGGCGGTCCGCGAACCCGATCCGTCGGGCGAAACCGTCCTTGTAGTGCTCGTCGCGGGGCACCTCCGGCCAGCGGTCCCGGCCGAGCACCGACGGGCGGATGGCCGCCCACACGTCCACGAAGGGGTGGCCCACCACCAGGACGTCGGCGTGGTCGATCCGCGCGGCCAGCCGGCTCTCCTTCGATCCGTCGACCAGGTGGTCGAGCAGGATGCCGAGCCGGCGGTGCGGCGCCGGCCCGAAGGCGCGCACCGCCTCCACCAGATCGTCGGCACCGTGCAGGGGCTCGACGACCACCGCCGCGGCCCGCAGGTCATCGCCCCACACCCGCTCCAGCAGCTCGGCGTCGTGGACGCCCTCCACCCAGATCCTGCTGGCCCGGGCCGTGCGCGGCCGCTGGTCCTGCGCCGGCACGGAGCCGCTCGCGGTGCGGCCGAGGGTGTGCCCGCCGGGCTCCGGCTTCCGGGGGTGCGCCTCCGGGCGGAGCTCAACCGCCACCTCGTCGACCAGGAAGGCGCCGGGTGACAGGGTGAAGCTGCGGCGGCGTCCCCGACGGTCCTCCAGGGTCACCTGGCGGTCATCGCAGGCCACCACCGCGCCTGCGAACCCGTCGCGCACCACCTCGACGAGCAGGCCCACGGTGGCGGTGCGCACCGGGATGGTGCGCCGACCGTCACCGGCGGCCAGCACCCCCGGGCCGTTGACCTCGAAGCGTGACCGTCGCCCGGCCACTCAGCTGGCCGCCGCTGCGCTGGCCACCAGGTGCTCGGACGCCGCCCGCCGCGCCAGGGTGAGGGTGTGCTCGTCCAGGGTCCAGGGCTCCACCTCGAACCGTGCACCGAAGGCGGTGACGATCGCCTGGCGTGCCTGCTCGAAGCCGACCTCGGCGTGGTCGGTGAGCGCCCCGGTGACCGCCGGGTCGAAGTGCAGCCCCATCGCGGCGTAGACCGGCACGAGCACCCGGTTGATCTCCGCGGCGCCGTCCACGACCACCACCCCGCCGGTGTGGGCGGCACGGCGCAGCAGGCGCTGGCCGACACCGGCGACCTTCTGCCGGCCACCGGCGTTGACCGAGTACTCCCCGGGGCAGTACTCACCGGTGACCTCGCCGACCTGGGCGTCCACGCCGAGGCTGCGGAAGGCCGCGGCCAGCCGGTCCGAGAGCACCGTGAAGCGCTCGGTGATCGCGCGGCTCGGCTCCGCTGTCGGCACGGACCAGGAGAAGGCGATGGTCGAGGGGGTGAACACCGCGGGGCGTCCACCGGCCAGGCGCAGCACCGGGGCGAAGCCTGCCGCCTCGGTGGCCGCAACCGCCGCGTCGAAGCCCCGGGTGCGGGCGTCACGGGAGCTGAAGGCCACGATCGCGGCCGGCCGTGACAGCCGCAGCGTGGCGGGCAGCTCACCGCGGTCCACCCGCTCCAGCAGCACCCGGGAGATGGCGGTGTCCAGGGCGGGGTGCCCCGAGGCGTCGTCGACGCACACCCGCAACCGGGTGGGCAGGCCGTCGGCGGTGGTGGGTTCGCTCACCGCTGCGCCGCCTCGTCGCATGCCCGCGCGGCCAGGGTGCGCACCAGGGTGTCACGCTGCTCCAGCAGCACGCGCCGCAGGGGACGGGGCACCTCGGCGCCCGTGAGACGGGCATCGACCCGCTCGAGCAGCGCGGGCGAGGCGTCCCAGTGGGGGAACATCGCCGCGGAGAAGTCGATCGCCCAGTCGAGGGAGCGGGTGGACCACACCTCGTCGAGGACCGCGAGGTAGCGGTCGGTGTAGGGGGCGAGCACCGCCTCCTGGTCGAGCCGGGCGAACCCGGCCAGGAGCTGCCGGGACATCGTGTGGGACAACGAGGTGTCGGTCAGCAACCGGTCCCACGCCCACGCCTTGGCGTCGGCGTCGGGGCGGGAAGCACGGGCGGTGGCCGCCGAGCGCTCACCGAGGTCGGTGGGATCGCGCTCGAGTTCCGCGTCGATCGCGGCGTCATCGACCGCACCGGAGCGCGCCAGGCAGGTGAGCACGTGCCAGCGCAGATCGGTGTCCAGCTCCAGGCCCGGCACCGTGAAGGTGCCCGCCAGCAGCGCCGCCACCTCGTTTCGTCGGTGGGCGTCCGCACGCGCGGTGACGGCCCAGTGCCGCGCCCAGGCCAGCTGCTGGTCACTGCCCGGTTCCGCGTCCTCGAGCTGGGTGCGGGCGTGGTCGGCCATGCGGACCAGCTGGCGGTCGCGGTCGGCCGGGTCGAGGTAGCGCTCCGCCGCCCCGAGGCTGCGCTGCAGGAGCCGTTGCAGGGTGCCGATGCGGTCCTCGGGCCACGTTGGCGAGCACCAGGTCCAGGAAGCGGCGGGCGGGCAGCTGCCCGTCACGCACCATCTCCCAGCTGGTGCCCCACAGCTGCGAACGCGCCAGGGGGTCGGTGACCGCGGCCAGCCGCTCGGTCACCGTGGCGGTGGAGGTCGCGTCCAGGGTCACCTTCGCGAAGGTGAGGTCGTCGTCGTTGACCACCACCAGCGGTGGGGCAGGGGTGCCGACCAGCTGCGGGACGCTGGTCCGCTCCCCGGTGACGTCCAGCTCGGTGCGGTGGGTGCGGACGAGCTGGCCGTCCCGGTCCTGGTAGGCGCCGATGGCCAGCCGGTGCGGGCGCAGCACCTCCGGCGGGGTGTCCAGCCCTGCGACGCCCGCCCAAGCCGGCGTCGGCGAGGTCTGGGTGACCGCCACCTCGGCGAGCGTGCCGTCGTCGGCCACCTCGATGTCGAGGGCGAGCTGGTTCATGCCGGTGGTGAGCAGCCACGCGTCACGCCAGCTGCCGAGCTCGCGTCCGGAGGCCTCCTCGAGCGCCCCCAGGAAGTCCGCGAGGGTGGTGTTGGACCAGGCGTGGCGGTCGAAGTAGGTCCGGCAGCCGGCCAGGAACTCGTCCTGGCCGACCCAGGCCACCAGCTGGCGCAGCACGGAGGCGCCCTTGGCGTAGGTGATGCCGTCGAAGTTCTGGTGCACGCTCTCCACATCCGGCATCTCGTCGGCCACCGGGTGGGTGGAGGGCAGCTGGTCCTGGAACCGGGCCCAGGCCTTCTCCGCGTCGTGGAAGGTCACCCAGGCGTCGCTGAA
>SL_7KL_010_BRINEDRAFT_10001158_pt1 | contig 12657 bp, 12 predicted proteins | sample SodLak_010_BRINE_FD_10663 | JGI IMG/M metagenome (IMG submission 10663)
AGGTTGACTGTTAAATTAATATCAAAATTGAGTTTTGGCTTTCATTATAAGGTAGCTGTTGATTACATTAATTTGTAGTTCTTCTGGTGAAGTTAGTATAGCTTGAATTCCATTTTTCCTAAGCAAATAGAGCATTTCTTGTTTTTGGAGTAACAAATCTTCTGCAATACTAACATCATAAATTTCATTGATATTTTGAGGAATAGATTGACGTAATTTTTCAACTTCAGTATTTTTGAAAATCACTAAAATTAATTCGTGTTTCTTGTTTATTGCCCTTAAAAAAACAAGTTGTCTTTCTAACGATACTTTATGTTCAAAATTAGTATATAAAATGAGCAAACTTCGCTTTGTTATTTTCCGGGTAACGTAGGCATATAAGTGTGCAAAATCAGTCATGGCATAATCGGGAGTAATTTGATAAAGGTTTTCCATTACCTTTCTCAATTGTGATTTTTGAGCATTAGCTTTGATAAACCGACTTACTTTTCCAGAAAACTGAAGCATTCCAAGTTTGTCTTTACGTTTTAAAGCAACATTGGTTAAGGCCAAACAAGAATTAATAGAATAATCTAGTAAACTTAAGCCGTTAAAAGGCATTTTCATATTTTTCCCACCATCTATAAGACAGTAAACATCTTGCGATTTTTCATCTTGAAATTGATTAATCATTAAGCGCCTTTGTTTTGCTGTGGCTTTCCAATTGATTGTTCGGATGTCGTCACCAACAACGTATTCTTTAATTTGTTCAAATTCCAAGGTATGCCCTATACGTCTTACACGCTTAAAACCAAATAAGGATTTAATTTTGTGAGAAGCGTAAAAGTCCATTTCTTTCATTTGAACAAATGAAGGGTAAACCATTACATTTTTTTCACTTTCAAAGCTAAACCTACGTTCAATAAGTCCTAGTTTAGTAGAAGCAAAACAATGTACTTCTCCAAATACATACTCACCTCTTTTTTTGGGCACTAATTGGTAGTTGATTTCGTGGTTTGAGCGAGCTTTTAAAAACAAATGCTTTTCAAAGTCTCTTTTTTGGAATTGTACTGGAATTTCATCGATTACTTTCACTTTAAGGTCAACATCTGAGTTATTTATAATGTTGATTTGAATCTCATTGGCATCTGAATTTGAAAATTTATCAGCCAAGTTTCTTTTTGCATGTAGTTGAACTTTTGAAAATAAGGTAATGACATCCAGTAGGACTAAAATACCCAAACCAATGAGGTAATACCAGCTTAAAAGATAGAAGAATGGCACAAAAAACCCTACAAGAAACAGCACGGGAAGTCCAAAAATCAAATAGAAAAGCAATGGACTTAAAAAAAGTTGTTTATACAATTTTTTCACTACCTAGGAACTTCAACGGTTTTACTAATTAAATCTATAGTGCTTTCGGTGGTTATTCCTTCCATTTCTTTTTCTGGTGAAAGAATAATTCGGTGATTCAAGACTGGTTTTAAGCCACGCTTCACATCTTCGGGGCTAACAAAATCTCTACCTTCCATGGCAGCAAAAGTCTTTGAGGTGTTCAGCAAAGCAATAGAAGCCCTTGGAGAAGCACCTAATATTAAGTGAGGGTGTTTTCTGGTTTCTTGAATAATTTGCGCTATATAGTTGATAATTTTTGGCTCAACTATAATTTGTTGAATTAGCGATTGGTATTCCCTTAACTTTTTAGGAGTTAAAACTGCTTCAACTGCAGAAGAAAAAGTTTGATTTTTGTTGTGGTGTTTGTTTTCTAAAATCTTAATTTCAGCTTCAAGACTTGGATAACTTAATTTAATTTTGAACAAAAAACGATCTAATTGTGCTTCGGGTAGGGCATAAGTCCCTTCTTGGTCTATTGGATTTTGTGTGGCTAAGACCATGAATGGAGATTCCATTTCAAAAAACTCATTATCAATACTAATTTGTTGCTCTTCCATGACTTCAAATAAAGAAGATTGGGTTTTGGCAGGAGCTCGATTAATTTCATCAATAAGAACTAAATTGGAAAAAATAGGCCCTTTTTTGAAAACGAAATCTTTTTCTGCTTCATTAAAAATGGAAGTTCCTAAGACATCACTCGGCATTAAATCGGGAGTGAATTGAATTCGACTAAAATCAGCAGAAATACATTTTGAAAAAATCTTGGCAGTTTCTGTTTTAGCAATTCCAGGAACCCCTTCAATTAAAACGTGTCCCTTTGAAAGCAAAGCTGCAATGAGCAAGTCTATAAATTCTTGTTGACCAATAATTAATTGATTGATTTGATTACGTAAGTCGGCAACAGAATTTTTAAGTTCCTTCAAAGGAATTCTACTTTCAAAATCTCCAGCAGATGCTTCAGTATTTACCTCTTCATTGTTTTCTTCCTTACTTTCAGACTTATCTTCTGTGAGGCTATTTGAAGTCTCTTTATCCGAAGGCTGAACGCTTGGGGAAGGATTATTTTCTAAGTCCTTATTTTTGTTATCGTTTTCCATTACATGTATTTTTTTACAATTCTAATCACTTTTTTTAAGTCTCTTTGTTCAATCTCAAGCTTATTACTTATTTTTTTGATTTGTTTCAAATCATTTTTAATATCTTCTACATTCATCTCTTTTTTTTGAGCCACTAGTTGAAGCTCTTCAGTTGACGGGTTTTTACTAATACCGTAATCTAAAAACCATTTTTTTTGAAGTTGTTGAATTTTCATGGTCACAAATTCTTCATGCGTTTGCTTTTTTTGAAAAACATCAGAAATAGTTTTGATAAATGCTAATGATTTGTTTGGGTACGGAAGCACTACAGGTATAGCCCTTTGCTTTCGCTTTGCCATAAAAATAAGCATTAGCAAAACCCCTATTACCAAACTGTAAAACATCCATTTTAACGATCTGTTTTTAAGCATGTATTGTAATGGTGATGTTACAATTTGCTTACCCGATTTAAAATAAGCATCTAGGTAAAGCTTTTTATCGGTGTCAAAAAGTTCAAAAATTTCTTCTATATAAGCATGGTGTGACCTCCGCAAGAAATAAAAGTTTCCAAAACTTTCTGGATGCGTATGGAGGTAAATTTGTCCTTTACCTTGTTTTATTTTAATAAAATTAGGATATTTTTTTTCAGTTTTTTTGAACTCTGTTACTGTTCCTAAGGTGTCTGAAAATAGGCTGTCTAAGCGAATAAAATAGCGTTGGGTGATGTATTTTCCTGAAGGAAATTCTTGTTGAGAAAGCCCGCTTATTTTTGAATTGAAATAGTTTTGCCCTAGTTGATTTGTAAATGTTCTTGTTTCAAATTTATATTCTTCTTTAATGGCTTTAGAAAAATATTTATTAGAGATGAACACTTGATTGCCTTGGTTTACCCAATCTTTTATTTTTTCCCACCCAATATCAGAAATATCGGAATACCCGTTTACAAAAACGAGCGTTCCTTCTTCTAACTCATCATTCATAAAAGCCTCATACACACTTTTGTTGAGGTAATGAATTTGAGCAAAAGTAGATTTTTCAATGGCATCTTTAAATGCTTTGCTTCCTAAGGTTTTAGTAGATTCAAAGGTGTAATCTGGTGTAAAATCTAGTGGTTCTGGACTATTTATTTCCCAATATACCATTAAAGCAATGGCTAAAACAACAACACCAAAAATAATTTTTTGTTTTTTATCCATGTTTATGTTTTAGTTGATGGTGAATATAATTAAGCAAACTTTCATATTTTTCATAGAGTTCTTTGTTCACATCAAAATCACCATACCAAGCATACTCATAATAATAGGTAAGTTGCTTAAAATCATTCAGAAAAAGACTAGAAGTCAATTCGTTATAGTATTCGCTATTGGTTTTATCTGATTTAAATTGAATCAACTTTAAACGATCTAATTCATTTATAACTTGAATATATTGAAAGCGAATTAAAAGTTGATAATTTTTATTTTGCTTTGCTTTATTTATAAGTTCATCAATAGCAAATTTTTGTTCTTCTTTACTTAAGTTATTTAAAAGCACTTCACTACTTTGACTTCCTGTTTTATTGGGTTTTCTTAGCGGATTGTTTTTGAAAAACAAATACACAAGTAAACCAATTACTAAAGCAATAACTATATAAGGCAGAAGCTCTACAAAAGTAGCAAACCACCCTGGTTTTCCTAGTTGAAATAAGGCATCAAAAATACGATCTAGACTGCGGCCAATCCAATTCCAAAATTGATCCCAAAGAGATTCAGGTACATCTTTAGCTTCTTGATATTGATAAATATTTTCATTTTTCAGGTTTTCTATCACTTCTGAATCAAATATAGGGGGCTTGCCTTCAGAAAACCATCCTGTTGAAGTATTATCTTCTTGAAAAATGAAACCACGTCCCATTAAATATCGCCAATTTTATTGATTTGATCCAAATCAGATTCGCCGTACTTTTGTTCATTTAAGTTGAAGTAAATTAAAGCAGAAAGGATAATTGCTAAAACATTTAAAAGGTACTGAAGGAAAGTGCTTATAGTGTTAAAACTAGCAAATATAATTTTATCTAATGTAGAAAAACCCGTAAAATCTCCTTCAACTAATCCAGAAAGCCACAAATATATTCCTGCAGGTAAAGTAAAAATAATGCCGATTAATGAAATAATAATTCCAAAAATCAAAATAGCACCAAAAGTCACCCACCAATTATCTTTTATTAAACGGAAACATTCGTTAATGATTTCGCCAACACTCATTTTTTTAAAAACCAATAAAGGAAAAGCAACTGAAAATACAACCGCAAAATAAATGCCAGGTAATATGCAGGCTATAAAACCAACTATTAAAATTAAACCAAGTAAAAGAGACATTCCTAAACCGTTACCAAATTGAGATTTAATTGTGCTAGATATAATTTCGTTATTAAATGATCCAGTCTCTTTATAAGATTTAATAGCTCCTAAAATGGCTAATTCAAGCACTATAAAAAGAACTATGCTGAGTACAGTAACAATTAAGTTGATAAAAATTAAGCTTAAATCGATAGATTGTGAGTTAAAACTTTCTAGGCTAGAAGGATCTGTTAAATCAAAGTCAAAACTGTCTGATGCATTATATTGAGTGTAAAAGCTCAACAGTAAAACAGGAATTAAAAAAGGGATAATAAACTTGAGAAATACTTGCCAGAGATCTTTGTAAAAGAGCTTAGCAAAGTTAAAAGTGTCTGCAATTAATTCTCCAAACTCGCGCGTTTTTTCTAGTTTAAATTCAGGTTTCATTTTTTTGTTGTTTTAGGTTAAGTTGAATGGGTAAAAATAGATAATAATATAAAATTAAACTCAAAGAACCACCAATAATTAAAATAGCAATTACATTGGGCATGTAGGTCATTCTAGTAATAAATCCTTCCAGAAAACCAGCAAGAATAAAAAAAGGAACGGTACTAATAGCAATCTTTAAGGCATCTTTAGCACGCATAGTGAAGGATTTTAAGCGCGTATAAGTTCCTGGGAAGATAATTCCTTTGGCTAAGACTAACCCTGCACTTATGCAAATAATAATCACAGAAATTTCAATGGTTCCATGGATCCAAATGGTCCTTACTGATTCCCAGAGTAAACCTTTTTCATAGAAAAAATACTGAAAAGAGCCTAACATAATGGCATTTTGCATGGCTATGTAAATCGTGCCTACCCCTAGTAAAATTCCTGCTGCAAAGGAAAGTAAACCAACGCGAATATTATTAATGGTAATACCCAAAAACATATCTAATGAGTTGGCCTTTTTGTACACCGCCATGGGGTCACCTTCTTCAATATTATTCAAGGTCATGTTTACATAAGCATCACCAAGGATTAATCTTATAAAATCAGAATCTTGTGAGGCAGAATAAGCTCCTATTATACAAAAACCAAAAAACACAAAGAAAGCAATAGTTAATTCCTTAAAATATGATTTAAACATTTTAGGGAAGTTTTTAGTATAAAATTCGATAAGCTGATTTTTTGTAGTTCGCTTATTTTCGTTTATTTTTCGGTGCGCTTTTGATGTTAATTGATTGAGGTAAGGAACAAGCGTGCTTGTAGGATAAAAAGTTTGTACATAACTTAAGTCTTCAGAAATACTCACATACATATTTGTGAGCTCTCTAGGGGTTAATGTATTTTTCTTGGAAAGAAAATTTTCAAATTCATTCCATTTGTCCTTATTTTGCCGAATAAATGAAGCTTCACGCATAAAATTTAAAATATGCTTCAAATATAAATGAATTTATGAAGAATTTTAGCATAGAGACCAGCCAAAATGTAAGAATTGCACAACAACCTGCATACCTTACTGATCGAATTTTCGCCTATCTAATAGACGGTGTAATTATTGGAGTTTATGCTTTTATTATTTTTTTTATTTTAAATGGGTTCAGCTCAAGCACGTTTAGCTTGAGTATTTTTTCTATACTCTTATTACCTGTATTGCTATATCATTTATTGTTTGAATTATTTAACAACGGCCAAAGTCCGGGTAAAAATGCAATGCAAATTAGAGTAATTAAAGAAGACGGCACAGCACCTAGTTTGGGTGATTATTTGCTTAGATGGATTATGAGGCTTGTAGAAATAGCTTCACTCTCTGGAGTTATTGCTATTTTATCTATTATTTTGTCAAATAAAAATCAACGTTTAGGAGATTTGGCAGCAAGAACTATCGTGGTTTCTGAAAAGAAAATTCAGAAGTATATTTTAAATTTTAATTTTCCTGAAGATTATAAACCAACTTTTGAACAAGTTGTATTATTGTCTGATGAAGATATACAACGTATTAAAAGCATTTACTTCAACACAAACAAAACGGGTAATTTACATGTTTTAGAACAGTTAAAAATAAAATTAATTGAAAAATTACGCATCACTACCAACTTACCAGCCAAAAAATTTATTTTGCATATTTTAAAAGATCATTATTTTTTAACTAAAAACCAATAGTTTGGATTTTATACTTGTTTTAGATATTCTTGGGGTAGTAGCCTTTTCCATTTCAGGAGCTTTAGCTGGAATGCGTAAAAAATTAGATCCCTTTGGCATATTAATTATTGCATTTGTAACATCTGTAGGAGGAGGTACCCTTAGAGATGTATTGTTACAAACCGAAGTAATCTGGCTTTCTAATATGCTCTACGTTTATACCATCTTGTTTTTTGCAATTATAGCAATGACTTTTAGAGAAAGACTCAACTATTTTAGAAAATCGCTCTTCCTTTTTGATACATTAGGTATTGGTTTATACACTGTGGTTGGTGTTGAGAAAGCACTTTCAGCCGACTTGCATCCTATTATTTGTATAGCTTTTGGAACAATGAGTGCTTGTTTTGGTGGTGTGATTAGAGATATTTTATGTAATGAAATCCCTATTATTTTTAGGCAAGAAATTTATGCCACAGCTTGTATTATGGGAGGCGTTTTCTATTTTTTATTATACCTTTTTAATGCACCTAATGGCATTATTTTTGTAGTTTCTTTTTCAGTAGTAGTGGTAATACGACTTTTAGCTGTAATTTTTAAAATTAGTTTACCCAATATTTACGATTCAAAACATAAACAATGAAAAATCTTATTAGTTTCTTCTTTTTTATTATTTTCACCTTTCAAGCTTATGCGCAGAGCGATATTGTTCCATTTTATGCTTCACAGGAGGCAGCAGAGCAAACAGAAGAAGATAATTGGAAAGCATTTTATATTCAAGCCTCTCCTTTAGGTTTTTCTAACTTAAGTATTTTTAGACCTGAAGTACCAATTGATGATATTGTTAATTTTAGAGATAACTTAGGAGCGGGATATGCCTACGAGCTAAATGTTGGCTTTTACTTCAACTCTTTTACTGGTATTTCTTTCACCTACACTAACTCAAGCTTTTCAGATCAATTTAATCGTTCTGGTGAGTTGTTCTATAAAAACGAACTCGATGTTAATACCTATAGCATTAGTTTAAACAATTTAAGAAAAGGACTTCGAGAACAAGATTTATTTTATTACAGCTACGGACTTTCCTATTTTGATCTAGGACAAGAATTTACCTATTTAGCAGGTAATTACCAAAGAAGAGCCTCTGGTAATGGCTTTGGACTTAGGACAGAAATAGGATACAATTATCACCTTTTTGACCAATTATTTTTAAATTTTTCTTCCAACTTCATCGTGGGTTCCATAACATCCATTCGTAGTTATACTCCAGATGCAAGTTATAGGTTAAACGAATTAGAAGAAGATACAACAACCCTACTTCAGTTTAATGTTTTAGTAGGTTTTACGTATTACCTACCTTTCTGATTAAATTAAATAGTTTAGTTATTTGTTGAAAATAATCAACAAGAAATGTCGTCTCATTGATTCATTCCACAGTAAACTAAACCTACAAAAACTTTATCTGTTTATCAAAATTTTACTTTTTAAGATTTAATAATATATTTGAAATCTAATTGTAATTAATGGACGAAATTCAAGATTTAGTAGTAAGACTTCAAAAAAAAGACGCTAATGCTTTTCAAGAACTGCATCACCGCTATGCAAAAAATATCTGTGGTGCCATTCAAGTAATTGTTCAAGACGAAGCCATTGCTAAAGAAATTTGCCAAGATGTGTTTGTCAAAGTTTGGCAAAAATCATCTATGTATGATTCCACCAAAGGCCGTTTTTTTACCTGGTTGTTGAACATGGCTCGCAATGCAGCTATTGATTTTACTAGGTCTAAAGAGTTTAACAAATCAAAAAAGAACCATTCAATAGATTTCTTCGTACATATATTAGAGAAGCCTGAAAGTGAAGAACCAAATCAGGACTACTCAGGCTTAAAAAAAATGATTTCCAAACTGAAGAAAAAATGTGTGCAAATCATTGAAATGTTGTATTTTAGAAGTTACACGCAAAAAGAAACTGCTGATGAGGTTGGAATTCCACTGGGAACGGTTAAAAGTAGAAATAGAAATTGTTTAAAAGCACTTCGTGCCGAAATAGAAACTGATGAATAATAGAGACTTAATAGAATCTGGAGAGCTTGAGCTATATGTAGCCGGACTTCTTGATGAAGACCGAGCTCAAGAAATTACGACTATTATTCAGCAAGATGAGTCGGTTAGAAAAGAAATTGAAGAAATAGAGAAAACGGTGTTAGACTTAGCACAAGCTTCTACAAACCAAGAAGATTTTGCCTTTACAGAAGTACTTAAAAAGGTAATTGTTAGTAAAGATGTTTCTTCAGAAAAAGAGAAAGCTGATTTTACCATTACTCCTAAAGAACGAACTTGGCGTACTTACGTTATTTGGGCAGCGGCAGCTGTATTTCTAGTAATGTTTATCCTTCAGTATCAAAACTCCGAAGAAGTTACTAATCAATTAAATTTAAGCTTAGAAGAGAAAAAAGAATTAAATACAAGAGTTGAACAACAAAACTTTAAGCTTCAGTACAAAGATGATTTGCTAGCTACTTTAGCCTCTCCAGCAACAGAAACTGTTCAACTAGCAGGTCAAGAAGTTTCTCCAGAATCGGCTGCACAAGTTTTTTGGAATAAAAAATTAGACCAAGTGGTAATTGATGCTAGTCAGTTACCAAGTCCACCCGAAGGTAAAGTTTATCAAGTATGGTCCCTAAAACTAGAACCACTCACACCAACTAGTTTAGGTTTGTTAGAAGGGATTAGTCAAACAGATCAGTTGTTTTTATTAAACAACCCTAATTCTTCAGAAGCTTTTGGAATTACCCTAGAACCAGAAGGAGGAAGTGAAAGCCCAACCTTAGAACAGTTGTATGTGCTTGGTATCTATGAATCCTAAGGTACAATTTAAATTTATTTTTCAACCTTGTTTCAAGTTCGATCCCTTCGGCTATCCGCTCAGGACAGGCTAAGTCGAGAACTACTCACATCTTAATTTAGCTTGTCCAAAGCCAAGTCGAAGTGCTTGCACTTAAAACAAAATACTGATAATTATTGCTGTCCGAAGTTTGAAACTTCGGACATACTTGCCAATCAAGATTCCTTAAAGTTCAAAACTTAAAACTTACAAGTTGAAAACTCCTGAATACTCAATAAAAAAATAGTCTTTCAATTTAATTTCCAACTTTTTTTTAAAAAACATAAAATTTAAAAATTTCATTTTCAGTGGTTTATGTGCTTCAGGCAAAAAAAATAAAAAAAAAGTGAACCAAAAAATGAACCCTATCAAGAGTTACTTCGTAAGTAAGGTAAAGAACATAAATTAAAAATAGTAAATCATGAAAAATTTAAGAACAAACTCAATTTTTGTACTATTAGCTTTAGCCTTTGCTTTTGTAAGCTGTAGTAGTGACGACGACAATGGAATGCCAATGGCAGAAGAAGCTTTGCAAGGTTTTGGCGAAGTGCAAATGGCTGTTGATGGAGTAGCCGACTTTATAGACGGTCCTATTGGAGATTTAACCGAAGATTTAGGAACACTAACCGAAGCCGATTTTACTGCTTCAATGGTAGATTCTTCCGTAAGAAATATGGCTTCAAGCGCTGTACAAACTTACAATATGGATCCTTCAGATGAAAACGCAATTGCCTCTGCCGAAGCTACTTCAGCATTAGTTATTGCCAACCGCGTTGCCATTGCTGAAAATTTCCAGCAAATTTTAGCTGAAGATTTTCCAAGTGATTCCGATTTAACTGCTTTCATTAATAGTGTTGAAGAAGGCATTAATATGCCCGAAAACCTAGATGCAGTAGAGATGTCGGCATACCAAATTATTGTAGATGTCCAAACCAATGGTGCAGTAGTAGAATTCTTGTTAAATGCTGCTAATAACCGATTTGAATTAGGTTTAGATGTACCTGCTTACAATGCTCCATCTGTAAGTGATATGACTAATACAACCGATTTATTGAATACAGCCACAATGTCTGTACAAGCTGTAGCAGATTTAGCCGTACCTTCTGTAGAAGCCATTCAAGCAATTGTTGACGAATTATTAATGGAAAATGCAGAAGCCTTAGCAACCTATGAAGAGTTAAGAGGTGCAATTGACGGAGTAGCCGATTTTATAAACGGACCTATTGGAGACTTAACCGAAGATATTGGTGAGCTTGTTGCAGACGGTACATTTATGCGAGTGGAAGTAGATCAAGAAGCACGAACAAACGCCATGAACGCAATTGAGGCGTATAATGAAAATCCAACTCCAGAAAACGCAATAGCCGCTTCAAACGCTAACGAAGCCCTTGTAGTTGCTAATCGTGTGGCTATAATTGGTGATTTCCAGCAAATTTTAGGAGAAGATTTTCCATCAGAGCAAGCCTTAAATGATCTTGTTGAATCAGTTGAAGCCAGTTTCACTAAACCTTCAGATTTAACCGATGTAGAAGATGCTGCTTTTGATGTAGTAGTTGCGGTACAAGTCAACGGAAATGCGGTAGAGGCATTATTAAACATTGCCAATGAAACTTACGAATTAGGCCTTGATGTACCAAGCTACATGGGACCAGACTTACCAAGTATGCAAGATGAAGCCAACTTATTAGACACAGGAGTTTCATCCGTAGAGGCCGTTGGAAATTTAGCCGTTCCATCGGTAGAAGCCATTCAGGCAATTATTGACGACCTATTAGCTGAGTAATTAGTAATTAATCACAATCAAAAACACATCAAAAATTAATAAGGGGTTTATAATTGATTTGAGTTGTTCAATTGATTGATTAGGTTGGACGGAAAAGGGAAGCTAAAGTTGTGCTTCCCTTTTCTTATTTACTGCAGTTTTTATACCAATTTAACTATTAAATGTCGTTAATAGAGCGATATTGCTTTTTTCATATATAACGCTGTGAATAATTTGCATAGCCAGGCTACGGAAATTGTGAACAAGGCAATATATGTAAAAATGAATGAGCTAAATAGCGTCATTTGATGGTTAAATTGGTATTAAATACAATTTAGTAGGGCGTATTACGGGCTGTGCGTTACAATCTCCTTTTCAAACGCTAAGATTTTCTTGATTTTTCAAGAGCTTCCTATCGGTCGCTTTTCAAAACCAGAAAATCTAAAGCCTTTTTCAAAGTAGGATTTCCACTACCATCCCTAACGCAATTCAGTTTTCAAAGAATATGAATCAAAAAATAAACAATAGCTTCATTCAATAGCCTAAAATCAATTGATCAAAAGAAAAAAAATTGCTTTTTTGTTTATTCAGCTAAGTTCAACTAATTTTATTCAGCACCTTAATCAATTTAAATTAACTCAGCTATCCCCAAAAATTGAAGGAATTAATTTGAAAATTTAATTAGCCATAGCAATTCTAATACATATTTCAAAAAAATCCACACCTCTGGAGTCGATTACTCATCTGGAAATGGCAATATTTTATACACCTTAGAATTCGCTAGATTCTTTTATTGCTTCGGAATTTTCATTATGATTTTCTAAATCTTCTTGTACTGAGGTCAGATATTTCAAAAGAAAAAACAATCATTAATTCCATCTTCGTAGAAATCGTATGTTTATAGAAAATCATAAATAATCCAGCACTACGACCCAAGAAGCGTCTTATCTTCACAAGAAAAATTAATTAAAATACAACAGCCCCGAGAGTTGAACTTGAAAAAGTTTTAATAAAAACAACTAAGGCGTTTTATTGCAGCAATTTCAATTGATAAAGGGTATTATATCTAAGCTATATGAGAGGCATTATTCCACCGCCAGTTATAAATGAAGAAAAAAAA
>SL_7KL_010_BRINEDRAFT_10001160_pt1 | contig 12643 bp, 12 predicted proteins | sample SodLak_010_BRINE_FD_10663 | JGI IMG/M metagenome (IMG submission 10663)
CACCAGTCTGGGGGCAGTAACTCAATCTCGATCAGACAAGAGTGATCAAGAATCTACCGTGGAAGTCAGTGGTGTGGCAAATACAAGTGCAAAGTGAGACACGTAAGCCATAATGTCTTCTGAATATGTTTGCTCGGGCTGAGCTGCCGTGATTACTTATTACGGAAGCTTTCTACGTATTGTCTCCATTTTGATTTGAGCTGTTGTACTGCCTCCCAGATGTCTCAGTCCACAGCAGGTTTCTGGTTTTCTCGTCTGTAAAATTGATCAATATGCGTATACCCATGAGCCTGGTCAACACGAACAATCTGTACTCGTTCTTACTGCTCGAGTCGTTGTAATACACCACAACGGCTCTGTTGAAATCCTATTCTTCAGATATATTCTCGCCTGAAACAGCCGGTCGATGAGAGCTGCGAATCTACCGATCAAAAAATATGTCACGGCGTACCAACAGTAGAGTGACCACNATCAGTGGGAACGTTAGGTAGATGATCAAGACCGGCCCAAATGAAAGATCTATTTTCACAGCCTGAATTGCGCTAATTATCGCGGTTATGAATGTTCCGTACCAGCCGACAGGCCTCTGCTGATACACGCAGACTGCTAAGACAGCCAGTATCGTTCCTATCCCACCCCATTGGAGAGCAGCGACGGTTTGTGGGCTAATCCCCGTTTCAACGGCTGGCCCCGAGAATTGAGATAGAACCGCAAATAGAAACGAAAGGGCTGCGTACATCGCTAATCCGGCTACAAGAGCGAGAACGCCTACTGGTGGACGCCCCTCATCCCCCTTTTCAAAAAGTCTCGAAGGGCTTGTAATTGGCATATTCATGCATCTATATTGGACGTACTTAATTAATGATCTGTGCTAAAACACGCGGTTTCGCGTACGGAGCAATTCGTGAGTACTCTTTACTGACCGCGGGGAGCACAATATCTGTCACTTTCTAAGGATTTCAACAGAGCCCTCCAAGATCAACAAATTAATGAAAAGAATTTGTTAGTTGATGCTCACCGCGGATTCGACTGGCAACGGTGTTCGCAGCCTCGAACGACCCTGTTCGAGCACGCGTAAGCGTCACCGTTTCGTCAAAGATGTAGTCTTCCATCTTCACCGACGTTGCCATATATTTGGTAGAATATACTACCGAGTAAATCCTTATATAGGCTCTGCTGATACCTCTACTATTTATTATATCCATTCTCTATATTCTGCACGAAATTGATTATNGATCCGTCAGTTGCTCTTTAGTTGTGTATATGATCCTTCCAGGCTAAGGGAAGAAGCTGATTTCCAGCGGGTGTCTGCAAGTCACGTCATCGAANTAGGAAGCCCCAAGGCTTGACCTCGGGGTGATTCACTATCATCGGGTAGCCGGTGAGATGTCCAGTGCGCTCGCTCTNATCCATATTTGAACAGATTTCTAACATGTGATGGCTGCATGTGCAATTATATAACACACGNATTTTTCATTTTTTCATAGTATGTATATTATCGTGGCGTGTGCATGAGATGTCCAGTAAAAAAATCTCCGAAGGTGGGGTGGGGGGTCCACATGAAATAGTGGTTGTGGAATGTTACCTCGTTTGGTAACGACGACAAAAGACCGTATTAGAGGCGTTTATTCTTACTTATAACACGTATTAATTTATTTAAGAACGTTATTTTCAACTCAAACTCTTATTTTACCACCGCCTATATAATATTATATTATATAGTTAACGGTAGTAGTAATAATCACCTGTTTTGAAAAAACAGGTGGTTCATGCAGTCTTGCGTTTTTTCCATTTAATTATCAGTGAAATATTAATTCATTCTTGTTGTTTATATACAATCGACAAAATGCGAAAAATAACCGAGGTACACTTTTTTTAATTTTTACTGGACATCTTGCGCGCACCAAGACCTCAATTACCTTTAGTAATATCAACCGCTCAGTACCCTTAGAAACACGAATTCTCAAACCTTTACTGGACATATTATAAATAGTTACATATGGATAATCAGGTTACCGTATAACTCGACCAAATGGAACCTGCCAATCGTAACCTCTGTCGGCGGGCGAGTTGCCAGCCGATTTGAGTGTCATTTGGTAGAGGCAACGATTTTATCACCCAGCTAGTATGGATATATGTATGTCAATTCTCTATACAGAGATCTTCGATTCGCAAGCAGGAAGTGCTCTTAAATGAGTGAGCAGATGGCTCTCGATGGAACACTCTTGTCGGTTCCCTTCGGGCAATCGTCGACAAGATCTGCGGTGACTGAAGCATATCGTGATCTGTGCGAAGAGTACGAACCAGAGAACGTGCTCGTCTTGACCGGGTCTCCAATCAGTATGGATACGTTTGAAATACTGTTGAGCGATACTGTTCCCGGTGCTGGTGTGGCACGTGTATCGTCTCTTATTGTTCATGCGACCCATATCGTCCATACCGTCACTAATCAGGCGGTTCTATCCGAATCCGCACGGCGGGAACTCGTACATCGATTTCTTCGTGATTGGGAGTGGGAGACGGCGTACTTTGAACGAGTATCGGAATTCGACTCCTTCACTGGGGATATTGCACAGCTCATGGAAACGGTAACGTGGCAAGATGCGACACTCGATCAGACCCCTTCACTTACTGAAATCCAAACAGTCATTCAGGAGTTCCACGACTGGCTTGCTGAATACGGTTATATTGAGCACAGTCAACTACTCAGAACAGCGGTCGACCAACTGCAAAACCCTGAGAAGTGGGACACAATCGTGGATTTTGATGCCGTCCTTGCTGTTGAGTTTGAGGAGTTTTTCCCACTTGACCGTGAGTATTTGTCTGCACTAACAGACGGTCTTGAACTTGTGTGCATCACTGAACGAGATAGTAGTGTGAGTCGAACGGGTATCGAAACTGGCCACATTACTGACCGCGTTTCGCTCACCTCTGAGTCTGCTGGTGGGGTGAGCCCACCGTCGTCCAGGCCAGAAGCGACAGCGCAGTATTTGTCAACTGGTACCGTCCCAGAAGATCCCGAGGCAGGTACTGTATCAGTGCTACACGCAGATTCTGCAGACGAGCAACTCAACCTCGTGGCTGATGAAATTGAACGGCTACGAGACATCCACGGCTGGCAATACAGTGACTTTGCCGTGGGACTTGGACAGAGCGGCGATGCTGTCTCTGAAGCAATCAAAGAGCTCACACAGGCCGGAGTTCCAACGCAGTCGACGACGGTCACAGGGTTCGGTGACGATCCCGCAATTCGGGAACTGCTGCAGATCACGCAATACCTATCTAATAGGTCGGATGAGACAGAACCAACAGTAGGTAACGAGAGAGATATCGATACTGCGTTGATTGAGAGCATTGACGATGATGAAGAGTCACTTAGCAACATACTGCGTCGGTGGGCGACGGAGTCTGGGTTGAAATCCAGGATCGCAGAGCGTGCCTCGCCGCTTGATGCACGCTCGCAGTTTGGGAATGTCAGACGGGTGTTCTCGATGGCAGAATTCGTCGATGAAACGGAATTTATCGAAGGATCGTGGCCGGTGTTCGCAGAGATGCTGGAACGAGCTCACAAGCATGCTGGAACGGAAACGCGAACTAGCGCGATCGATCGTGATGGCGGCGTGCGCGTTGATCAGCTACATGCCCTCAAGAACGGATCATGGCAGGTGGTATTCGTCCCCGATGTTGTCGATCAAAACTATCCTGGAGAGCTGGTTCTGACACCACTGTTCCCGCGAGAAAAGGTACTCGGAATGTCCGACTTCCCAGGTGTAACAGACGTCACTGAAAGCGAGGTACAGTCAACATTTCAGACAACGTCGACAGCATCGAGCCAACCGATCACGCAGTATCATGTAGAACAGACGCGGAGACGGTTGGCAGTAGGCGCGAATGCAGCATCAAACCACCTCTACTTCTGCCTGTATGATGACGAAGGTGGGGGACTCGACGAGCAGGTCCAGCCGTCGCGGTTTCTCGTCGACGCTTACCACCAATTGTCTTGGATTGATACCGCACAAGAGGATCAAATTCGGAGTGAGCGGCGGGCGACTGAGTTCGCGCTGTCACGTATAGATCGTGCATTGGCCGACGTGCGGCGGACACAGAGCCGTGAGGTAACCATTTCGCTTGATGACCTATCGAACGACCTTGGTGAGATCGAACGGGTATTGGCAGCTAGCGGTGAGCGCGGAGAGGAGATGAGAGATGCAGTTCGCACACGAGTCGACCTCGCCTCAGGGAGGGTTCGCCGTGAGTGACTCAATAGCCCTGTCACCAACGCGACTCGCCACGTATGCAACGTGCCCTCGACAGTACGAGTACAGATACCCGAAGGATGTTTCGACTCCTGATGAGACGAAGTTGTACCTATATCAAGGAAAAGCGTATCACGAGATGATTGAGACGGTGTGTGAACAGACGGACCGCGAGGACGACCCAACCGTGATTTTCGAGCGTGCGATGGAGACGTTCGACGAGACATGGGACAAACACATCGACCCCGAGGAGTACGCATCCCGAGCGCACCAGGAGTATCAACGACGCGAAACTCTTGCAGGTATCAAATCGTTCTTCGATCCGGACGATGGTGATGGCATTACACACGCACGCACGTCAATAGTAACGGAGAAATGGATCGAATGCGAGCGAGACGGACTTGAGCTACACGGATACACCGACAACGTACTGCAAGAGGGAGACACGTTACATCTGATCGATTACAAAAGGAATGTCAGTGGCGTTCTCGGATCGTGGAGTGGAGACAGGCTCGTCGACCACTTGAACGAGGACGCTCACGAGGCCAAGCGTGTCAAAAATGCCTTCCAGACAGCAGCGTACATCGAGGGCATCAAAGATTCATCGCTATACGAGCCAGGAATGTCGATACGGTTCAGTTTCTACGGGTTGTTACACAACACTGACGTTCACAGTACCGCGGACGGCTACAAGATCGAGGCAAGCGGGAAATCGCGAGAAACCACGGGAGCATACGAGGAGTACCACACCACCATTTGGAACCTCATCAAATTGGCTCATGATGGGATCACGAATGAGGTGTACGAGCCGGAACCGTTCNATCTCATTCAGGCAGAAGCCTGCGACGACTGTGACTACAAAGCGATGTGTGCAGAGTACATCACCACGGAGATCAGCCAATGACGGACGACCAACACGCACCAATTCCGTCATGGGTTCCGACAGTCGACACAGACGGAGAGCCGAAGCCCCAGCAGGAGGCCATAATCGAATCAACAGCATACCCCATGCGTGTTCTTGCTGGGGCTGGCACAGGCAAGACGTTCACGATGGTCCGGAAAATCGAACACCTGATCGACGAAGAAGATGTGTCTCCGGATCGAATACTCGCACTCACATTTACGAACAACGCGGCTGACTCGATGCGAGAAAAGCTGCAGCAGAAACTCGGCACAGCAGGATACGACGTCGAGGCATACACTTACCATTCGATTTGTAACGCGATCCTAAAGGAGTATGCGTACTCAGCTGGAGTCGACCCGGACTTTGGCGTAGCGACCGATGCGGAAAAATACGCCGTCGTACTTGAGGTCCTCGATGAGATCGAGTATCGGACTGTCAAACCAAACGTGTATGGCCCGAATTCGTACGGAAGTGGAGCTACCGACGCGCTTTCGAACTTCATCAGTTCGATGAAGCGAAGTGGAATCACGCCAGCCGCCGTAGAGACGTATCTCGGACCTGCGGACAGACTGTACGAACTCGCAGACCTTCCGTCGAGGATAGAGAATGCTGCAAGTGATCACCTTGGTGGCCGGTCAGTCGGGTCCGTGTGTGATGGACTCCCGGAGATGCGTGCGACACTACTCACAGCCAATAAAGAGCTCGGCGAGTCTGGGATTGAAGCCAGCATCGCTACGTTCATCGATGGATTAGTCGCTGTGTGCGAGTCACTTATCGATGCATTCGAAGCACACGAGGATGGAACCCGAGACCTACCTGAGTACGCACATAAGATCCCGAAGTACGTGTTTGGAGGCTACAGTAGTGGAGCACCGAAAGGCATCCCGGATGTGGGGCTTGAACTTCCAGATCATTTAGCGGACTTCCTAGATGACTGTCTCCAAGCGCGTGATCTCGTTTCGGGATACGTCGCGTACGAACAGCAGTTAGCTGAGCAGAACCTCCTCGATTACGACGATCTCGTCGTCGAAACCGTCGACCTACTCCAGAGGGATGCTGCCGAAGCAATCGCCTCACGATGGGACTATGTCTTCTGTGACGAGTTTCAGGATACCGATCGGTTACAGTTCGATCTCGTCACATCGCTCGTCAGCGACGAGAATTTATTCGTGGTCGGTGATGATGACCAAGCGATCTACGAGTGGCGCGGTGCAAACGCCGCCAATATAACCGAGAAGTTAGATCAGGTGTTCGGGGATGCACTGGCCGACGAACCACTTGAACAGAACTTCCGATCACGACAGCCGATCTTGGACCTCGCAAATGCAGCTCTGAAAGAAGTAGAGGGGCGGGAAAACGGCAAGACGCTGACTCGCGTCGAGGAACCGGAGTACGAGGGAGATACGGTCGTCACTATCGAGGAAGCCGACGGCGAGGACGAACGAGCAACCCAAATCGTCACTGTTGTCCAGAATCTGCTGGCCGGCACCGCTACCGAACTCGACCGTGCGTATAAGCCGGGTGATATTGCATTGCTCGTCCGAAAGAACAAGCACGCAAAGCCGATTCTCGAACAATTCGAAGAGGTCGGAATTCCATATCAAGTCGCTGGAGATCTCGCAACAGATTCTATCGGCATCACTACCGTTATCGCGTACCTCAAAGCACTAGCCAGACCGCAAACTGATGAGGTAAGTTGGAATCGAGTTCTTCTGATGCGGTATCGTCTCACCAAAACGGATCTGCATCATCTCAACACACGTGACGAGAAGCTGGTCACGGCGTTACTCGACGCTCCCCTCAATGAGTTCCAAGAACCAGAGCGCGTTCAGAAAGCGAGAGTGGATATCTCACACTTGCTCGAACTCCGTGGTAGCACATCACTGGCCCACCTCTACGGTGAACTCAAATCGCAGACAAACATCGAGTGGTACCTAAGCGAGCAAGATCGTCGTAGCCTCCAGCAGTTAGAAGAGGTTATCGACGAATTCGGTGGTGATGCTATCCAACCATCACTGACAAGCACGTTCATCGAAGCTCTGCAGCACCACGATGAAGTGTTCACCGAGAACGGTGGGACACCAACTGACCAACCCGAGCTTGCAGACGACGCTATCAACGTTATGACCATCCACAAGAGCAAGGGTTTGGATTTCCCGGTTGTCTTGATGCCACGCCTGACAAACGACGAGTGGGAACCTCGCGGTCGCAGTTATGATGCATTGGAAGCCTCGCTAATTGATGGTCCTGAGGCCGCATTCGCCGAAGACTTCGTGGCCAACGACGCCCGCGAAACTCGGCGTGTGCTTCATGTCGGACTGACCCGCGCTGAAGATATATTAGTCCTCCATGGTGGCAGGGACGATGATGAGACAACTGATGATTCGATACAAGATTTCCTTGGCGAAACACTCGAAACACGTCTTCCGTGGCAACCCGATACGGGACACCTCCCGATCTGGCAGGATATCCAACGGTGTCTCCCACCTGAAGCAGCCGACTGGACAGACTCTTTAGCCGATAACGTCGTTGGTGACATTGGTGGGAGCGTGACATACGGCGGTGAGATACTCGGTGCGGATGCTGCAACGGAACGCATACTTGTTCTTGGTAACAGTCTCGTGGAAGGAACTATCGAGGAGAGGGCACAATCTCGTCTTGGTATTAAGAGACTCGCTGGACCACCTGCTGCCACGCCGACTCTCCAGCACAGCTACACATCACTCAAATCTTTTGAGGACTGCCCGCGCCAGTACTACCTCGATTATGTGGTTAAGGCATTCCAAGATCATACACCGAACAACGGCGACTGGACTGAAAGCAACACTGGCCCGTCACAGCAAACCGTTGGAATTCTCTTTCACGATACGGCTGAAATTGCTGCCAACGAGAACGTCACATCACGCGACGGCTGGTACAATATCTCTGAACGACTTGCAGAGCAGAAACGTGCACATAGCGCGCTGCCTGCCGCAAAAGCTTGTATCGACCGCTATTTCGAACTCGATATCAGTGATTGGGAGGTCGTCGATGCAGAACGCGAATTTGCAATATCGATCAACAGTGAGGAAATCGTTGGCTATATCGATGCTGTCTATCGGACGCCTACTGACGAGCTCGTTGTTATCGACTACAAAGCCACCCAACGCGAGCGAAATATCCAAGAGAACAAGCAATTACCACTGTATCTCCTCGCATGTCGTGACCTGTACGACGAACCCATTCATCGTGCAGGCTACGCATACGTCGGCGAGTTCGGCCCAGATGTAGACCAACGGACGTTCGTCGACAGCGAACTGGATGCCGTGAAACAGCAGATTGAGGGCCTACTCTCACAGATTACTGACCTCTCGTATGATGAATTTGTCGCCGATACACACTGCCGGTGGTGTTCTCATAACGAGCTCCCGTGTGCCGCAGCGCTCTCCGAGGTCGAGGATATCGAGTAATATCTGTTGTCCCCGTTTGTGGAGATCTTTTCATCGTTGGAGCAGAATAGTGATCATTAAGTGAGTATGTGACTCTTTCTGGAAACGGCCCAGTTCAATTTACAAGGATAAGGTAGAATGTTATCAGTATAATTGAGGATGCTCGTGTGTTACGTGACGACTTTATTTCCGCAGAGGTCGTCCACCGAAATGCAGAAATACAGCACATCTCGCGAGTCCTCAGCCCGCTTACGGATGGACAGACTGCAGAGACGTTTAAATACGATGACAACCCACGGCGGTTGATGCCTGGTGAATGGCACCCACAAGATAGGATCATCGTGCTTAGTGCACTCGTGAATCACGTATATATAAAGTAAATATCACGGTCCAGGTGTCCCGTGGAACTCTCGCTGTTTCTTTAGAGTTTAGACTATTATAATTCAAACTATTATAGTTCTACCTCTAACTTCGGAACACGTATGTATTCTCCACCACGACTAGGAGTATGGACCAGTTTGTCAATCGTATCGATGAACTCGATCGGTTGCAGGCCCTCTATGAGAGCGACGCTGCGGAACTCGCAATTATTTATGGGCGCCGCCAGATCGGTAAGAGCGAACTCGTCCGCCAATCGATTGGCGACCGTGGCGATGCCGTGTACTATCAGGCAGTTCAAGGAACACCGACAACACAGCTCAGGCGATTCGTCGAGGCAGCAGCGACGACCTATCCAGATATCACGGCCATCAAAGAGGAATGGGAACCGCTCTTGACATACCTCACCGATAGAAACGCCATCATCGTCATCGACGAATTTCCGTACCTCATTGAATCAAACGAGGGGCTTCCGTCGGTCATTCAACACTTGTGGGATACCGGTGTCGAAGAGAGTCAGGCGACGCTCGTACTCACAGGCTCTGCAATCGGGATGATTCATACTCACGTCCTCGATGGCGGTGCACCACTCTACGGCCGGGTATCCCAGACACCGAATGGCCGCCTCGAACTCACCCAGCTGCCGTTTCGTTCCATCCAAGAGTTTGTTCCAATGTACGATCCCGAAGAACGGGTGTTCGTCTATGGTGTTTTCGGCGGCACACCCCGATATCTTAGCCCACTCGATCCATCACAGAGCCTCGGAGGGAACATCACGCGGCTGCTGTGCGACCCAGATGGCCCACTCCACGACGAGCCCGAAACCGTCCTCCAGATGGAGCTCAACGAGGTGAACACGTATTTCTCTGTACTGGAATCAATGGCTAGCGGGAACCGCAGTCGAAACGAGATTGCCCAGGGAGCCGGCATCGAGAGCACCAACACGTCGTACTACTTCGATCGGCTGGAAACGCTCCAGATCATCGAGAAACACCACCCAGCACTCGCCGACCCGGCACGCAGCAAGCGGACGCGATACCAGATTCGGGATTCAGTATTCCGGTTTTACTTCCGCTATCTCTACGGCCGTGGGGGACAATACGAACTCTACGGCGAGAACGCCTACGCGGATCTCATCGAACCGGAATTACCCGACTTTGTCAGCGAAACGTTCGAATCGCTCTGTCACCAGGCGGTGCCGGCGCTCTATGCAGACTACCAGCTCACACAGGTGCCAAGTCAGTGGTGGTACAAGGGCCGAGAGGTAGATGTTGTCGCACCAACTGACGAGTCAACACTGATCGCTGGCGAAGCGAAATTCACCAACAGCCCCCTCGGTTATGGCGTGCTCACGGATCTCGAAGACGACGTGAAGCATATCGACTGGACACCCATCGGAGGTGGTGAGCTGGCGTATGAATTCGCCTTGTTCAGCCGCTCTGGGTTCAAACGCTCAGTCGAGGAAGCTGCAGACGAGCGTGATGATCTTCGTCTCTTCGATCTATCTGATATCGTTGCTATTCTCGAGAGTCAAACCGACTAATAACGCCGATCGGTCGTCAGATATCGGTTCGTGTCGTCAGATGTCACCAGCGTCGATCGGGCCCACTCCCATTTTCTGCACGTATACGCACGCTATCGACAGATCTCCGATCGACACCCAATCAAAACCAGATCTGGTGACACGCGACGCGGCCATTCAATAGCCAAATAGACGAGTATGTGAGTGCGGTCGATAGAGACGAGATCGATCGCCCCTCCAACCAGCGACTGCTATTTTCAAGCTTCCTTCATTTTGCCAGTTCATTGTGTTAGAGTGACATTTCCACTGGTCGATCGGTGAATTTGTGTCATTCACTCGTATAATTGGGAGAGTTTTCTGGCCGATCGAGTTCGAACGCGATCGTCGATCGTTTTTGTTGTCAACGTAGCACGAGCTGGTGCGTTACTATTTTTTAGCTGCTCATTCCACTCGTCAGTATCCCATTCATCTGGTGTCGTCTCGTCATCGACATCAACAGCCTGTGCGTCGAGTTCTTTTTCGAGCTCTCGCTCTTTCGCATCAGCAAGAGCGACTGCATACGTAGCGATCGATCGCAGTACGTCCGATGATTGTTTTTGTAAGCCTTCTCGAAGGTATTTTGGGGCGTTACTTGGCGGATCGAGTTGATTCATGTGCTAACCAACAATAGAGATCAAAATAATGCTTTTGTTGGTTAGTGTTTAATTAGCAGTAGTAATTCTAACAGAGATTTTTAAAAATCTTGATCAGATGATGGTTTCTCTGGCGATTCTTAGATTGGGTAGAACACAGCTCTGCAGACCTCTCAAGTCGACAGAGTCACGGGTACTATGATATATGAGCATCAAGCACGTCGCTTGGTGAATCAGACAGAGACGACGGTTGAGAAACGGTTAACGGGCGGCGTGAGAAAATCAAGTACGTGACTGACGATCTCGCGTATCCCTCTGTCGAACTTATTTTGGATCTCCACGAGCAGATCGTGGCAGAAGGCGACACCACGGAGCCGGGAGTTCGGTCAGAAGATTCGATCGCCTCCGCGTTGCAGTATATTTCGGAGGGATTCTTTGGGGAGGTACCCGAAACGATCCATGACAAAGCGGTCCATCTGATGCGGCTTCTCGTTGCGGACCATCCGTTTGTCGACGGGAACAAACGAACAGCGCTCCGAACGGTGGTCGTTTTCTATATGATGAATAGGTACACGTTTGAGTACGGTGATGAAATTCGGGCGCTCTTGCATCGCTTCGCAACCGACGAAGCTGTGGTCGACATAGATACTGCAGTCATCTATTTTCGGGCCTGTTCTCGTCGTAACTAATAAAAGGATACGTGGAGTATACTCAATAGAACAATGGCGTCCAGCACCGATTCCTCGACAGAGATTGACGACGAGGTCCGTCAGCTTTACGAGCGGTATCAGGCAGCCGAGAGCGACGCTGAACGTCGTAATATTGCTCTCGAGATGGGGGAACTCGATGGACGCCGCCACGCGGAGATCTACGCAGCACTCGAAGATGAGTAACTATACTCGACACTTCTGTCGCAATCGACGGAGCGCAGCCAGCAGACCTCCTCAATCAACTGCTATTCCAATTTTGATGAGATTTTGTAGCTTTAATGAGTATTTGTGCTTCGATATACATTAGATGTCCATTCACCACCCTAAATAACGACAATTCACAATCAGACTCCGATCGTAATGTTGATTGGTTAGAACACAGCGTTAGAAAGCTTGTGCACATTCATCTACAGAATGATGGTGAATCTAATTTGGACAAAATAAAGAGCCACTATTCTCTCCCTGATATAGAGATTCTAGTCGAAGAAGCGATTGAGACCTACAGCAACGAATCATCTAAAGTAGATTTGATTATGTATCATCACAAGCTAACCGATCGGCATCGGATAGCTCGTCTAGGAACCGAAGTGCGATATTGACATCCGATGACTCATCTGCCACCCGTCTGCATGTGACCCAAACAACACTGCGAAGCTGACCCCGGTTTGATTGAGGTAGGTTTGAATCCCATCAAGACCGATTGTTTCGAAAGAGGGATGGTCAGATTTGGACATACTAGTACTTCACGCATCTTGCTAATATATTTCAGGCGCTATCGCAGCTCTGGCGATCGAACCCTCCGCTTGGACACTA
>SL_7KL_010_BRINEDRAFT_10001161_pt1 | contig 12636 bp, 10 predicted proteins | sample SodLak_010_BRINE_FD_10663 | JGI IMG/M metagenome (IMG submission 10663)
GAAAAGAGCATATCACCGCGGCCAATCAGCTGATCGGCACCGCCGGTATCCAGAATGGTGCGCGAATCTACTTTAGAAGCTACCTGATAGGCAATTCGCGCCGGAAAGTTCGCTTTGATGGTACCGGTAATTACATTTACAGATGGCCGCTGAGTTGCAACCACCAGGTGAATCCCAATAGCACGTGCAAGCTGTGCAAGGCGCGCGATCGGCTCTTCAATCTGTTTCCCGGCCGTCATCATCAGGTCGGCAAGCTCGTCAATTACTACTACAATGTACGGCAGATGACGGTGGCCGAGTTCTTCGTCTAATTCACCGGTATCATATTTTTCGTTGTAAGATTTAATATCGCGAACCATGGCCATCTTCAGCAGATCATACCGCTCATCCATCTCTTTGGTTACACTCTCCAGCGTCTCCATTGCCCGGGTTGTATCAGTTACAATCGGTTCGTCCGATCCGGGCAGAACCGCCAGGTAGTGATTCTGAATATTCCGGTAGAGAGAAAGCTCAATCTTCTTCGGATCAATCATCACAAACTTCAGGTCGTCGGGATGACACTTGTATAGAAGGCAGGTAATAATGGTGTTAATACCAACCGATTTACCGGATCCGGTAGCACCCGCCATGAGCAGGTGGGGCATCCGGGTTAAATCGACCATAAACACTTCATTCTCAATCGTTTTTCCGAAGGCTACAGGCAGGTTGTAATCCGTTTCTACAAACTTCTTTGTGTTTATTACCGATTTGATAAACACCGTTTCTCGCGAGCTGTTTGGCACTTCAATACCCACAGCCGAACGTCCGGGGATAGGTGCAATTATACGCAATCCGTGGGCCGCTGTGGCCATTTTCAAGTCATTGGCATAGCTCTCAATCTTGCTGATTTTCACGTCCGGGGCAGGCTCCAGCTCGTAAAGAGTTACTGTTGGGCCTACAATCGCGTTGATTCCTAAAATCTCAATTTTGTGGCGTTTCAGCTTATCAAGAATAATCCGCTTATTCTCTTTAATCTCCTCCAGGTCCACCTCATTGCCTTCATTCGGAGGTGAAGTCAGCAGATCAATTCCCGGGAATTTATACTTTATAACGGGTACTTCTTTCGCCTTGTCTTTATTCAGGCGGTCAAGCTCTTTTTCGCTGGCTTCTTCATCACCTTCGCCCACATAAACGGAGATTTCCACGTCATCTTCATCATCTTCAACAGTCTTGTCCGGACTCTTTTCGAGGATGGCTCTCGGCGGTTTTTTCTCCAGCTCGGCGCTCTCTTTTTTGCGCTGCATCTGGCGATCTTCATCCTCTTTCTGTGAACGTTCCACAATTTCATCAATAGAGGCAGGAGGTTCCTCTGCTTTTTTCTCCTCTTCCTGTTTTTTCATAGCAGCATCGGCCTGCTGGCGCTGTTTAATTGCTTTGCGCTCTTCTTTTTCGCGCTGCTTCTCCTCTTTCTTACGCTGTTTCTCTATTTTCTTCTTTTCCCGTTTACTGCTCAGATCCGATTTCCACCCCTGAATCAGTTCAAAGGTTTTCTGGAGATCGCGGTCTGCCAAAATGAGCAGCGAAACGAACATCAAAACCAGCAATAAAATAATAGAGCCCAGCCCGAGAATATTCTCCAGAATACCGGCTACGTAGATTCCTGAGTTACCGCTCCAGGACATCGAATAGGCTTCAAACCGATTGTAAAACCACCCCATAATTGTGGACGCCAATACCATCACCCAGAGACCGTAAGCGGCAGGCCATCCCAGTTCACCCAGATCATTCTGGCGAAATACAAACCAGCCTAATGCAGCAATAATTATCGGAATAATGATGCTTGTGTAGCCAAACAGGGTATGCACCAGCGTATAAGAGATATACGCCCCCACAACTCCAAGCCAGTTGCTGATACGCAGTGCAGGCCCTTGATCGATCTGAAAGAGCGAACTTGAGTTCAGGGATTTCACCACAGCGTAATCCGCCGGATTATATGAGGCGATACTGAGCAATAGCAATCCCGCGACTGCCATAATTAAAATTCCCGCCACCTCCATTTTCCGGGAATAGTTAAAATTGCTGAAAAAACCGTTCTGCTTTTTTTTAGCCATATTATGTCGAGATAATTCCGTCGTGCAAAATAGGTAGTTGGTCGGTAATGTCTGTTTGACAACAGTAGTCTATATCATCGGAACCCACCACATCCTTCAGCCGCTGAGCGTGGTTAGACTGAAAGACTACCGACTTAATATCATCGGAATATTTTTCGTAGAGACCAAATGCCACTTTAGCACCGTCATTAGCATCATCTGATATCTTACCGCCCGATAAATTGTAGATTATATTTCCGGCAAGCAACATATCCTCCAGTGCAAGTCGACCTTTCCAGCCGGCACACAGAAGCACTATTTCATTTTTTTCAACACCGAGTGCTTTTACAATTGTGCTTAAGTTCAGAAATGATGCAATATAGATCGTTGCTGAACCCAGTGATTTTTTTATCGCCTTGGTGCCGTTTGTGGTGTTAAAAATCAGGGTTTTTCCTTCAATCTCATCCCTGGAATATTCAAGTGGCGAATTTCCGAGATCGTATCCCTCAATTTTAGCTCCGTCCTTCTCCCCGCAAAGCAGGTAGTTATCCGAGTCCACACTTTGGGCAATTCGACTCGCTTCGCCCATATCCTCAACGGGAATTACACCTTTGGCGCCATTCATCATAGCGGTTACAATGGTTGATGTTGCACGAAGCACATCAATCACAACTACTGATTTATCGCGCAGTTCATTTTCCTGAAATGATTGCGCCGAAAAAAATACATCGATATTTCTAATACTGCTCATACTTCTTATTTCTTATAAAATGGCGGCTTTGTAACTGTTGCACTTACTTCTTTTTTTCTGATTTGGATTTTAATGGATTCACCTTCTTTAGCGTGATCCATATCGATATAACCCATTCCAATACCTTTATTCAAAGAGATGGATTGTGTTCCGCTTGTTACAAAACCGATCTCATCTCCTTCTGAGTTCAGAATTTTATATCCCGAGCGTGGTACATTTCTCCCCTCGTCTATCACAAATCCGGATAGCTTACGGCTTCTTCCTTTATCTTTTACTTCAGCAACAGCCTCTTTGCCAACAAAATCACCCTTGTCCAGTTTTGTCAGCCAGCCGAGATTTGCTTCAATTGGGTTGGTATCTTTTGAGATATCATTACCATAAAGCGCAAAACCCATCTCTAACCTCAGGGTATCGCGTGCGCCAAGGCCTGCCGGTTCAAGACCAAGCTCTTCGCCCTTCTTCAAAAGTTCATTCCAGATTTTAACAGCATCTGCTTTTTTGGTATCAATATAGAGCTCAAATCCCTTTTCGCCGGTATATCCGGTTGCAGAAATTATCACATCTTCTTCTCCGGCTACAGCTCCCATTTCGAACGTGTAGAACTTAATTTCTGAAACATCCGTCTCGGTCAGCTTCTGCAGTATCTCAACTGAATTTGGCCCCTGCAGCGCCAGCAGTGCATAGTCATCCGATCGATTTTCAATTTCGGCATCCATGCTGTTCCGGCTTGTAATCCACCCCCAGTCTTTTTCAATATTAGAAGCGTTAACTACCAGCATATACTCTTCATCAGAAAGCATATAAACCAGCAGATCGTCCACAATACCGCCATCTTCGTAGCACATTGCCGTGTACTGAGCTTTTCCCGGAACCAATTTAGACGCGTCGTTGATGGTCACTTTCTGAATCAAACTGAGCGCCTCAGGCCCTTTTACAAAAAATTCCCCCATGTGGGATACATCAAACAGACCGGCTTTTTCCCTGACGGCCATATGCTCCTGCTTGATCCCCTCATACTGAACGGGCATATCAAACCCACCAAAATCAATAATTTTCGCACCCAGTTTTTCGTGTTCGTGATAAAATGGAGTTCGTTTAGACATAAATTTTTATAAACTGTTTCTCGTTATAAAGTTCCGGATCGGGCCAATCCCGTTCATTAGGTCAACATTACAATTCATATTCAATTAATGAATTAAACGTAATATTGTAAGCTGTAGAGCTTAATCCAGTTGAACGTTTAAATTAGCCCTTATTCTACTTATTTTTGAAAGGTAACAATTTCAAGCACGTAAAACATTTATGTCTATCCACAAAGAACAAATTAAAAGCGCCATTTCTCAGGTTATCCACCCTGAATACGAAAAAGACCTTATCACACTTGATCTGATTCAGGACCTCATCATTCAGGATAAATATGTAGCCTTCACTCTCGAGCTGCCCAGAAAGGATGACAGCCTGGCCGATTATCTGAAAAAAGAGTGCACCAAAGCAATTCACAAATTTGTTGATAAAGAGGCGATCCTCGATATCACTGTCGGAATCAATATTTCAAGGCAACGCGAGCTGGATGGCGATGATGCTCCCAAGCAAGCTCAGCAGCAACAACAGCCTCAACAGGAATCCGTTCTCCCCGGCGTAAAAAATGTGATTGCAGTAGCATCCGGTAAAGGTGGTGTTGGTAAATCTACCGTAGCAGCCAACCTTGCTGTTGCACTGGCTCAAACCGGAGCAAGAGTCGGGCTGCTTGATACCGATATTTACGGTCCGAGCGTACCCACCATGTTTGATGTGAAGGAGCGCCCGAATATCACCACCCAGAAAAAACTGGTTCCGATTAAGAAGCACGGAGTTCACCTGGTTTCAATGGGATTCTTAGTTGATACCGATCAGGCAATGATCTGGCGTGGCCCGATGGTAACAAGCGCCGTTAAACAGTTTATGCAGGAAGTGGAGTGGGGCGAGCTCGACTACCTTATTCTGGATCTGCCTCCCGGAACCGGAGATATTCAGCTGACGATTGTACAAACCGTGCCACTTACCGGGGCAGTAATTGTCTCCACACCGCAGACCGTAGCTCTTGATGATGCCCGAAAAGGCGTAGCCATGTTCAGTAAGGTTAATGTGCCTGTTCTGGGAATCGTAGAGAATATGGCCTACTTCGTACCGGATGATATGCCTGAGAAGAAGTACTACATTTTTGGAAAACACGGTGCCAGAAATCTGGCCAAGCGACTTGAAGTTCCGTTTTTAGGTGAAGTACCTCTCCGTGAACAGATTCGCGAAACCAGTGACTCCGGCACACCTGTGGTGGCTTCTGATCCCGCGTCACCGGCTGCAATAGGCCTGAAAGAGATTGCCAATCGGGTTCAGCAAACAATCTCAATACAGAATCAGAGCGGAGATTCAGGAAGTAAAGTGGATATCAAAATTCGTCCGTAGAATCATAACTCTCTCATTACCTTTACGCTTTTGAGCCGGAGCAATATGTCTCCGGCTTTTTAGTTATGAGTAAAAAACTTTTATAATGACTGAAAAAGAAGAAAAAGCTAAAAAACGAAAACGATCCCTTATCGAGTGGGGAGCCATAATTGGTGTAATCGCATTTCTATATTTCACGGGTCTGCACACCACGGTAATCGGAACGCTTCAAAAAGGACTTTTAGCCACCGGGCTGATCAAACCGTCCATTCCATCCATTACGGATACATTCCCTGAGGCCAACCGGGACTTTTTCATGGCAGATGAAGAGGGACAGGTTATCTCACTCGCTCATTTCGAAGATGAAGTTGTATTCATGAATATCTGGGCAACCTGGTGTCCGCCTTGTATTGCAGAAATGCCCTCCATTAACTCACTCTACAAGCAGTTTAATGAAAATGACGGCGTAAAGTTTGTCCTCGTATCCATGGATGAGGATTTCGAGAAGGCGAAAGAATTTATGGATAGAAGAGGATTTGATATGCCTATCTATCACTACCGCACAAAAGTACCGGGAACCTACGAGAGTAACGTCATTCCAACTACGTACGTTATCTCCGGAGACGGCAGGTTAATGATGGAGAAACAGGGCCTTGCAAAATATGACACCCCCGAGTTTGAGCAGTTTTTGAGAGATCTTGCTGAGATTTGAAACAAAGATATATACTCAACCAACCCTTAGCCGCATAAACACTAACATAATATATTCCTATTATGTATTGGAAGACTTCCCCTCCTTTTCAAGGAGGGGATAAAGGGGTGGTTCAAACAGGTCAAGCTTCTTTTACAAATTTTTTTAAGGAAAAATTGCCGGTCCAACCACCCCCTGCCCCCCTTAACTAATGAGGGGAAGTCTTACTCTACTCTTCTTAAAAAATCGGCTATTTCTTTTATTTAACCAGCAGCAGTCTCTTTACAAAAACTCTGTCATTCACAATCAGACGATAGAAATACATTCCGCTGGCAAGATTAGCAGCATCAAACTGAAGGTTGTATCGCCCCTCCGGCTGCTGTTCATTCACTAAAGTTTGAACCAGCTGTGCGTTTACATTATAGATATCCAGCCGTACATCAGATGTTGTCGGCAGAACATAAGGAATAGTGGTAGTAGGGTTGAATGGATTAGGATAGTTATCCTCAAGCCGCGCAACTTCATCTTCCCTGAGAGACTCTCCGGTTAAATTGATAGACAGTGGACTCGGCTCATTATTTGCATTGTGAGTAATCCTCGCCACACCCTGGTGAATACGATCGTTTCTTGGAATATATCGTATAATCACCTCTATGTTTTCTCCGGGATCGAGAGTACCTGACGCCAGCCCTGCAGGTGAAACCACAAAGCTGTTTCCGTCAATCGAAATACTGTAGGACATCGGATCTTCAGAGTTCACGTCATTTCCAATACTGAGTGTACGTTCCACTCTATCACCAACATTGGCAACCCCGAAATCGAGACCGTCTTCTTTGAGATCCTGGCTAATGACAATCTGAGATTCGCCTCCAACCAACTCCAGGCAGTTGCTCCCAAGAGGCCAACCCCAGTCGCTCAGCATACCGCAAAAAACCGGACCGGGCGAATGTATCGCAAACTGCCGGTCTATTCTGGGCCGCATCAAAGCACTGCCCAAATTCTGCTGTTGAGAGAATACATTTTGATCCAGGTGTGAGTAAGATGAACCTCCATTCCATTCAGACGGTGCATAGAGCGGCACCCGCTGTCCGCCAAAAACACTCTGGGCATCAATACCGGTAAAAAACACTCCGCTTCTCTGACCGGTAAGCGCTCTATAGAGCTCAACAGAAGGGTTCGGAAAAACAGTGGTGTTGAGCAATTCATTACCTAATCCATCCTCAGCAAATCTATCATAAATAAACGGCCAGTTATTATTTCCAATTCCGTAACCACCTGTTTGACTTCCCTCATCCACGCCCATTGAGCCGATAAACCCAATTCCATGGCCTATCTCATGCAGAACAACAGTTACAAAGTCAATTAAACCCGAAGGAGTATTAGCGTCGGTACCATAGTACCAGTCACTGAAATTACAGTTCATATTTATATTAATATCGTGCTCTTCGCCAAACTGATTCCCCTCCAATTGATCTACACCGGACATTGCACTTGCCTGAGCAATGGAGTAAAACGTATCCGGTTCCCCATTTTGCGGACGTGCAATCAAAGTTGGGCCTGCACTTCCCAATACGTTACCTTCCCTTGGGGTCCAGCTGGCGTTGATTCGTATCGGTATTTCTGACTGCAGATAGGTTTCCCAAATCCCCATGGCGTATTCGAATGCTGTTTGAGCCTGCTGTGGCCATGTGCTGCCGTCGTTACAGTCATTCACATAAGTAATTTCAAAGTTAGCAGAACGTACTTCATTGTCTGCCATCTTGCGATACTGCTCTTCAGCTTTCTTGAAATAATTTCTATTGATATCGGTTGCCGGAAGCTCACAAATCTGGCCAATTTCAGGCGCCGGTGCTAATATAAAATCTCCTGTCTTAGATACAACCTGCTGTGCATTGGCTGATATCACCGAACCTGTAAAGATGAATATAAGCAGGAAGAGGGGCTTGAATGTTTTGGCAGACAATCGGGTTTTAACGTAACTTTGATTCATAGAATGCAGCTTTACTCTTTTTATAAAGTGGAGCATAAGTTTAAGCAAAACATACCAATCATACGCAATGAAATTTTGTTTAGCTTCTATTTTGTATAATATGATAGCTCAAGAGTTAACTTAGATGATCTATGAGAAATGCAAAACTCTCTCTCCCCGTTCAAATTACCGGCCTGATACTATGGCTTGCTCTCTGCTACCTGGTTGCGTGGACCGGTGCCCAGGTTTCGCCGGGTATTGCCTCACCGGAGTGGTATAGTTCTTTAAACAAACCGAACTGGAACCCACCGGCGTGGCTTTTTGGACCTGTATGGTCTCTTCTTTACACCATGATGGGGATAGCAGCCTGGCTGATATGGAAAGAGTACGGGTTTAAACATGCGAAGATTGAATTGTTCGCCTTTTTTGTACAGCTGGCGCTTAACGGACTTTGGTCTCAGATCTTTTTCAACTTCCAAAATGTTGGGCTCGCCTTAATTGAGATACTCTTTTTACTGGTTGCCATCTTTATCACCACCTATCTTTTCTACCAGAAAAACAGAGCTGCCGGCTGGCTGATGGTACCATATATTTTATGGGTCAGCTTCGCAACCGCACTCACGGCAGCGATTTGGGTATTGAATTGATTGGCTTCAATGGGGAAGTTATTATTGACGTCACTTCGAGCGAATTCCCGAATGCCTTTATTCGGGGTGAAGTCGAGAAGTTAATTTTCTAAACAAATAAGCTCTTGGCTCTTGCGACCTGTAGCCAGAACCCGTCATTCATCCCCCCCTTACCCCCTTATTCAGACGGGAGACCACTGTACTATTTAGTCTTGTTTATACTTGAAGAGATTCTCTGCACCCACTTTCTCTTCGGCTTGTGATAGGGCGTATGCACTTTCGAAAAGAACGATCGGATTCTCTTCCATATCCTTTGTGACGTGCGTAGAGTAGCTGCTCTCCAGTTTTTTAATAATGTCATCCGATTCATGCGGCAACCATCGTGCAGCTTGATAGTTCACCGGACTCATATGCAGTTCAACCCCATATTCAGCCTGCATTCTGTGTTCAACCACCTCAAACTGAAGCACACCCACGGTTCCTAACAAAAGCTCATTACCGACACCGTTCGGTACTTCAAATACATGAACCACACCCTCTTCTGATAGCTGCTTGAGACCTTCACGAAGCTGTTTTCTCTTGAAGGGGTCTTTCGTGGACACTTTCATAAAATGCTCAGGCGTAAAGAGCGGTATCACATTGAACCGGACCGGTCTTTTATCATATAGTGTAGACCCAATCCTGAAGAAACCCGGACTGAAAAGCGATACAATATCTCCCGGATATGCTTCTTCCAGGATGTTACGTTCGTCTCCCATCAGAGTGTGGGGAGTAGACATTTTTACTTTTTTCCCGGTTCCCTCGTGAATCACATTCAGTCCGCGCTCAAACTTTCCGGATGTAATTCTGATAAAGGCCGCACAATCCCGGTGATCCGGATTCATATTAGCCTGCAGCTTGAAAATGAATCCGCTGAACGGCTCATCCAGATCCCGCTCATTTCCATCCGCATCGGAGTAAATTTGTGGAGATGGTGCCAAATCGGAAAAATATTTCAGAAATACATCCAGTCCAAAGTTGTTCAGGGCCGATCCAAAAAACACCGGGGAGGCTTCTCCTACTTTAAACTTATCCTGATCCATGTCAGCAAACATATCCTCAATCAGCATTACTTCTTCCTGAAGCTGCTCCTTTTCAGCATCTGACAGATTGGTCTCTTCCAATCCCTCATCCAATGAGAAGATTTCCATTTCTGCTTTCTTGGCTCCATGTTCCGACTTTCGGTAAAGATGGAGCTCCTTTCCGATCAGATCATAAATTCCCTGAAATTTTTGCCCATACCCAACCGGCCAGCTTGCCGGAATCGCTTCAATACCCAGTTTATTCTCCACATTACTCAACACTTCCAATGGGTCCATACCGGGACGGTCACACTTATTCACAAATGTGATAACAGGCACTCTTCTCATCTTGCAGACTTCGAACAGTTTTTCGGTCTGCTCTTCAACTCCCTTAGCAACATCAATCACCATCAGTCCACTATCGGCAGCTACAAGTGTACGCAGTGTATCTTCAGAAAAGTCTTTGTGACCGGGAGTATCCAGCAGATTGTATTTGATGTCATCTTTTTCAAACCGGAGCACAGAAGATGTAACCGAAATCCCTCTGTCCTGCTCAATAGACATCCAGTCGGATGCAGCGTGGCGAGTTGCTTTTCGGGCACGGATCGATCCCGCTTCGTGCAGAGCGCCCCCGTAAAGAAGCAGCTTCTCAGTCAGGGTCGTTTTACCGGCATCCGGGTGAGAGATAATCGCAAATGTTCTCCTCCGCGCCGCTTCCTGTTCGATGATATTTCCTTTGGTTTTCGTAGCTGCCTGTGACATGGTCTAAACTTCAATTTTAAGAAAGACTTGTAATATAAGGAATTCACACGTTTTGATCACTTCTTTGATAACTGCCCAATCAATTATTCTGTCGTTTACATTTTATACAACGTTTAAACAGATTCTGAGAATCCCATCTGAGCCAAGCTGAAGGGGGTTGAAATTTTAAACCATGTTAAAAAGAAGCCAAAATCGATATCTACAGCTTTTATTCAATGATTTTGAAGGAACACTTCCGGTATAAACCCTGTATACCTTATTGAACTCGAAATCAAAATCGACGAACTATTATGAATACTTTCAAGAAAACTTCCGCAATTTTTACCGCAATCTTCTCACTCATATTAATCGCAGGCATTAATCTATCAGTTGCGCAGTCTGGCAACGTAATGGATGTGATTAATGAGAGTGATGATCACACTATACTTTCAGAGCTGTTGGAAGCAACAGAGTTAGATAATGTTATTGCACAGCAGGGACCGTTTACCGTAGTAGCACCGAATGATGAAGCATTTGAAGCGTTGGGACCCCAACTTGAAGAGTTGAGGCAAGATCCCGAACAAGCCCAGAATGTAGTTATTGGTCATCTGTTTCAGGGAGAAGTTCCAGCTAATGAGGCAGAACCCGCACTAAACATTGAAATTACAGACGGTGATATTCCGGCCACAAATGGTCTTGTACATGTTACGGATACTGTAATTATGAACTAACAAAATCAACCGTAAATAACACTTTACGGAAGGAGTCGTGTTCCCGGATGGGGAGCACGGCTTTTTTTATTTTCAGGCTTCAGGCTTCAGGCTTCAGGCTTCAGGCTTCAGCGGGAAATTTACTATTCACGTCACTTCGAGCGCAATCCCGATTGTTGTCTGTCGGGATGTAGTCGAGAAGTTCTTTTTTAGACTTTAAATATCCCCATCTATTCTCTTGATCAACTTGTAAAGCATCTTTCCGATTTGATCAATTCTTTTGCACAAATCATTGAAGGCTTCTTTATCTTTCATCGAATCCGTCTCATAAAGTGATTCCAAATGATCTCTGGTTTCGTCGACAGATGCATGTGCATAGGTAAGAAACCGCAAGTAGTCATTTTGATACCTTCTCCTCCCATAACCCTCAACTATATTCGATCTAATGGATTTTGAGGATCTCCTGATTTGACTTCCTGTCTCATATAGCTCAAACTTAGGCAACTTCAACGACATCGCATGTATCTCTATGGAAAGTATTCTAGCTTCTTGCCAAACTTTTAGTTTCTTGTAACTCATATCTCCTGTTTTTTTAAAAACATTGTAACTGTTAGAAACAGGATTTATGAAATCCTTACAAATTTTCTCCTGCAGCTTGTAGCATGAGGCATGCAACCTGTAGCCTGAGACTAGACCAAAGCCACAACCAACTTCTCCAGATCCTCTCTTGTGTTATAAACATTGGGTGAGACACGGATAGCTGAACCGCGGACGGAGACGTGAATGTTTTGCCTGGCTAGTTTCTCCCGAATCTCTTCTTTTGAAACAGAATCAGGCAGATAGATTCCAAAAAGGTGGCCCGCCCTGTACTGCTCCTCTTCAAACCGGTAGCCATGATCCCTCAGTTTTTCAATAGAGTCACGCGAAACTTGCCGGCAGTAATTTTGAATTTCGATCGGATCCCACTCTAAAATCTGCTCCAGTGCTTTCACCATCATCGGCATGTTGATGAAATTACTTCGCTGTCCCACATCAAACCGCCGCGCTCCGGATTCATACCTCTCTTCGTAGTCCACAAGTCCGGCAAAATCCCGGCTGTTTTTGCGGACAATCCATCCCTCTTCCAATGGAATCCCATTTATCAATCGCGGACCAAAATATCCGAATGCAGTTCCATACGGACCCATCAACCATTTATATCCCGCGCAGATCAGGGCATCCGGCTGAACTTTTTGAACATCAAATGGAAGAGCACCCACCGACTGCGTTCCGTCGATCACAAAATATGCGTCATGGCTCCGAGCCGAGTTGCCAATCTCTTCCAGGTCAAACAGTGTTCCATCCGTCCAATGGACATTAGCCAGCGCCACCAGAACAGTTTGACTATTGATCGCTTCAATAAGTCGCTCATTCCAAATTTTCCCTCGATCCTCAAACTCTCTGGGAGCTTTCACGATTTTCAATTCACAACCATTCTCCTCACAAAACCGCATCCAGGGATAGACGTTACTCGGAAACTGGTCACCGGCAACCACAATATTCCCACCTTTTTTAGCGGGCAGATTCTTCGCTACAATTCCCATTCCGTAGGATACGG
>SL_7KL_010_BRINEDRAFT_10001162_pt1 | contig 12627 bp, 11 predicted proteins | sample SodLak_010_BRINE_FD_10663 | JGI IMG/M metagenome (IMG submission 10663)
CACACCCGGTCACATTCCGAACCCGGAAGTTAAGCCCTCCAGCGCCGATGGTACTGCCGGGGCAACCCGGTGGGAGAGTAGGTCGCCGCGGGAACCTTCTTCGGTCGAGGCCGCCCCTTAGGGGGCGGCCTCGATCTATGTGGTGGCCCGGTATGCGCCGCGTTCGTCAGCGCTCCCTGGAGATCTCGCGGGCGGCACGGGCGATGACGATCCCGCCTCCCAACGTCATCAGCAGCCCCACACCGGGAAGCCAGCCGCGGAAGCCGACGAGGCTGACCGTGTGGAGTAACTGCCAGCTCGTCAGGCCGATCGCGATGGCAGCGATCGCGACCGCATGGACGAGGACGACGACGCGGCTGCGCACGAGCGACACGCCGATGCCGATGACGCCGGCGAACACGGTCCAGCTGCCGGCGCCGCGCATGCCGGTGAAGGTGCCGACCCCGGTCATCAGCCAGGGTAGGAACGCACCCACGGTGATGAGGGTGCTCGCCCACAGCAGGGTCTGCTGACCGTGGCCGACGTAGGGCCACCTCGGTCGGCCTGCGTCGCCTGGTGCCAGGCGCATCGACGGCGACGAGGCGTGGTCCGGCTCGGGGGGCTTCGACATCATGGCTGTCACGCTAACCGCGGGGTGGGAAGCCGAACAGGTCGACGGTCCCAGCGGTCTTCGGCCCGGCACGAGCGGTCGTCGTGCCTCGACGAGCGGTGTAGCCGGGTGCCGCCCCGCCCACAGCGCCGATAGCACCGCTCGCCTCCCACTTGCTCCCGTTGGGACATCCGGGTGTTGCCCGCGAGGTGTTGCGGTGTTTGCGTCCCAGTGCGATCGGGGCCGTCGCGGTGCGACGGTGCGTTGCGTACGTGGGAACGATCCGCCGCACGTGCTGGAGAAGGGAGAGCGGCATGAGTGAGTCGACGCAACCTGGGGCGCCGGAGAACGACTGGCGCGAGCAGTACTGGAAACGCAACCTCCGGTTGATGGTCGGCCTGCTCGTGGTCTGGTTCGCGGTGTCCTTCGGCGCCGGGATCCTGTTCGTGGAGCAGCTCAACGAGTTCTCGATCGGTGACTTCCCCCTCGGGTTCTGGTTCGCGCAACAGGGCTCGATCTACACCTTCGTGGTGTTGATCCTGGTCTACGCCCTGCGCATGGACCGCCTCGATCAGGAGTTCGGGGTCGATGAACGCGACGCCGAAGGGAAGCGACTGTGAGCGCGATCCAGTTCTGGACCACGATCTTCATCGTCCTCAGCTTCACGGTCTACATCTACATCGCCTGGCGCAGCCGCGTGAAGGAGACCGCTGGCTTCTACGTGGCAGGGCAGGGGATCCCCACCGTGGCCAACGGTGCGGCGGTCGCTGCGGACTGGATGTCGGCGGCCTCGTTCATCTCCATGGCCGGGCTGATCGCGTTCCTCGGCTACGACGGCGCCATCTACCTCATGGGGTGGACGGGCGGTTACGTGCTGCTGGCCCTGTTGCTCGCTCCCTACCTGCGCAAGTGGGGCAAGTTCACGGTCCCGGAGTTCGTCGGCGACCGCTACAGCGAGCTCGTGCGCACCATCGCAGCGGGCGCGGCCATCCTGATCTCCTTCACCTACGTCGTCGGTCAGATGCGTGGCGGCGGCATCGTGTTCAGCCGGTTCCTGAACCTGCCCGTCTCCGGCGGTGTGGCCGTCGCCGCGGCGATCATCTTCACCTACGCCGTGCTCGGCGGGATGAAGGGCATCACCTGGACCCAGGTGGCCCAGTACACGGTGTTGATCGTCGCCTACCTGATCCCGGCCTTCGCGATCGCCCAGACCATCACCGGGTTCCCGATCCCGCAGATCTCCTTCGGGGCCGTGCTCGCTGAACTGAACGCGCTGTCCATCGAGTTCGGCCTGGACTCCTACACCCAACCCTTCACCGCCCGACCGCAGATCGACGTGTTCCTGGTCACGATGTCGTTGATGATCGGCACGGCGGGGCTGCCCCACGTGATCATCCGCTTCTACACCACCAAGTCGGTGCGCGGTGCGCGGTACTCGGCCTTCTGGGCGCTGCTGTTCATCGCCCTGCTGTACTCCACCGCGCCGGCAGTGGGGGCCTTCGCAAAGTTCAACATCCTCGACGGGGTCGGCGGGACCGCGGTGACCGAACTGCCCGACTGGATCGACAGTTGGGAGGCAACGGGTCTGGTGACCGTGAACCCCGAGGTCGACACCATCGAGTCGATCAGCAACAACGCTGCCGACGGCGCCGACCTCACCGTCGACAACGACATCCTCGTCCTCGCCAACCCGGAGATCGCGGGACTTCCCGCGCCCGTCGTCGGGCTGGTCGCAGCCGGTGGTATGGCCGCTGCGATGTCGACCGCGGCAGGTCTGTTGTTGGTGATCAGTTCCTCGGCGTCCCACGACTTCTACTTCCGGCGCGTCAAGAAGGGCCACGCCTCGGAGTCGGAGAAACTGCTCGTCGGGCGGCTGGCCATGGCCGGGGCCGTGGTGATCGCCGTGATCGGCGGCATCAACCCACCCGCCTTCGTCGCGCAGGTCGTGGCGTTCGCCTTCGGGCTGGGGGCAGCGAGCTTCTTCCCAACCCTTGTGCTCGGGATCTTCTGGAAACGCTGCAACGCCAAGGGTGCAGCCGCAGGGATGAGCATCGGGTTGCTGTTCACCGCCACCTACATGATCTGGTCGCTGTACATCTCACCTGGCTCGACGGTGTTCAACATCAGCCCGGAGGGCATCGGCACCATCGGGGCGCTGGTCAACTTCGCCGTCGCGATCATCGTGTCGAAGGCCAGCGAGCCGCCCTCCGAGGAACTGATGGAACTGGTCGAGAACATGCGGTACCCGGCAACGGCGCGACGCGGCGTCGGTCCGGCGGGCACAGATGAGGCGCAGGCACCTCGAGCTGACCTCGACGGCGCCTGAACCTTCCCGCAGCGGTTCGACGAGGTGCTCCGGTCTGTTCTCAGACCGGAGCACCTCGCTGCGCCGTCACCCCATGACCCCGCTCAGATCCGGGGAGCCGGTTCAGCCGCCGCTGACCTGGCGCTCCTGGCCCTCCCAGTAGGTCGCACGCAGCCGGAACTTCTGCAGCTTGCCCGTGGCCGTGCGCGGCAGCTCGTCGCGCAGCTCGATCGAGGTGGGACACTTGTAGTGGGCCAGCCGCTCGCGGCAGTGGGCGATGAGTTCCTCGCCGGTGACATCCGCGTGGTCGTCCGTGGGTACCACCAGGGCTTTGACGGTCTCACCCCACCGCTCGTCGGGCACGCCGATGACCGCGACCTCGGCGACCGGCCGGGTGGCCGTGGAGTGCGTCCTCCACCTCGATGGAGGAGACGTTCTCCCCACCGGTGATGATCACGTCCTTCTTGCGGTCGACGATGGTGAGGTAGCCCTCATCGTCGAGGGTGCCGCCGTCGCCGGTGTGGAACCACCCCTCAGCCAGCGCAGCCTCGCTGGCCTGTGGTTGTTGCCAGTAGCCGGCCAGCACGTTGTTGCCGCGGCCGAGCACCTGGCCCTGCGCGTCGGTGGTCAGGGTGACGCCCAGCGCCGGTGCGCCGGCACGCATCAGCTTGCCGGCGCGCTGGTTGGGGGTGAGCTCGTCCCACTCCGCGCGCGTGCGGTTGAAGGTCAGCAGCGGCGAGGTCTCGGTGAGGCCGTAGAGCTGCATGAACTCCCACCCGAGCTCGGTCTCCACGCGTTCGATGGTGCGCGTCGGGGGTGGTGCACCCGCGACCAGCATCCGTACCCGGTCACGGCCCGGTACCTCGTCCCACTCGCGGGCGGCGTCCAGGATCATGGCCATCACCGCGGGCGCACCGCACAGCAGGGTGACGCCGTGGTCACGGACCCGGCGCAGGATCTCATGGCCGTCGACCTTGCGCAGCAGGATCTGCGGCACGCCCATGGCGGTGGCCGCGAAGGGCATGCCCCAGCCGTTGACGTGGAACAGCGGCAGGGTGTGGAGGTAGACGTCACGGTCGCTGACACCGGCGTGCCAGCCGAGCGTGGTGGCGTTGAGCCACAGTGAGCGGTGGGTCAGCTGCACGCCCTTGGGGCGCGCGGTGGTCCCGGAGGTGTAGTTGATGGTCGCGGTGGCGGTCTCGTCGGCGGCCCAGGCCTGCGGGGCGACACCATCGAGGTAGAGCTGGTCGTCGTCACGACCGAACACCAGGGTGCGCGCGACCTCCAGCCCGGCGACCGTGTCCTCGAGCTCCGGATCGACCAGCAGCAGCGACGCCCCGCTGTCGGCCAGGATGTAGCGGATCTCCTCGCGGTTCAGGCGGAAGTTGATCGGCACCAGGATCCGGCCCGTGCCGCTGACCCCGAAGAAGGACACGATCATGCGCGCGCTGTTCTGCGACAGGATGGCGACGCGATCACCCACCGCGATGCCGTCGCGGTCGAGCGCGGCCGCCTGCGCGTCGGCGAGCTCGCGTACCCGGCGGTAGGTGAGCGGGCGGAGGGAGGGCGCGGGTTGGTCGGGTTCGTCCACCAACCCGATCCGGTCGCCGTAGGCGGTGACCGCCCGGGCAAGGTGGTCGTTGATGGTCAACGCAACGTGCATCTCTGCCTCCGTGTGGGGTAGGTCACCGTGCGAGACGGGCTCGCAAGGCCAGGTACAGCTCGGCTGTCGCGACCGCGTCGGCGCCGGCGTCATGGGCGTGGTGGGGCGGCAGTCCCACGGCAGCCCGCGCGCCCGCCAGGTCGCGGGGGATCCGTCGGCCGCTCCCGGTAGCCCGTTCGCGGGTACGGCACCGGCCGATCAGCTCGACGGTGTCGATGATGGCCGGCTTCGGCCAGGTGCAGTGCAACGCACTGCATGCCCTGCGGAGCACCGTCACGTCGAGTGGGGCGTGGTGGACCAGCAGCGCGTCAGCCTCGGCGATGGCCTCCAGCACGCCCGGCAGCACCTCGTGCAGCGGCGGGGCGACGGCGACCTCGCTCGGTCGGAGGTGGTGGGCGACGATGCCGTCCGCCGCCGAGCCGACGGCTGGCCGGACCAGCGTGGTGTCGAGCTCACCGATCCGGACCGCACCGTGGAGGATCGGGACCGTCCCGATCGAGATCACCTCGGCGGTGGCGGGGTCGTAGCCGGTGGTCTCCAGGTCCAGGGCGAGCAGGCGAGGTGGGTGGTCCCGGCGGTGCAGCATCCGGCGTCCACGCAGCAGCCCGAGGGTCAACCCGGTTGTGGTGCGCAGGTTGCGCCTCACCGCGAGACCTCCTCGCCGCCGAGCCGCTGGATGGTTGACTGCTGGATGCGACCGACCGCGACGAAGGCCTCCTTGAGGTGGCGTCGGCGGGTCGGGGTCAGCTCCTCGAGGACGATCTGGTTGGTCCGGTCCGTGCGCTGCCGCCAGGCCCGCTGGTGCTGTTCGAGCCGGAGTTGTTGGAAGAACCGCAACGCCTCGGTCAGTTCCTCCGCGGCGTCGGGGCCCAGGCCGCCGTGCTCGACGGCCGCCTCCAGCCGAGCGGTGGTCGAGCGCAGGGAGCTCCCGGCCTCGAAGGCGAGCAGGCGTCCCAGCGCCACGATCGGGTTGACGCCGGCGGCCTTGAGATCGATGGTGCCGTCGGCGGTGCTGCGGATCCGGTGGAACAGCCCGAGTGCCGGCCGCGAGGTGCCGGCTGCCGCCGCCAGGCGTGCGAGCAGGACGCCGTCGCTGCGGTGCTGGCGTACCACGTCGTCGAGTTCGCCCACCTCGAGGCTGCCGGCCACGACGCGGTGGTCGAAGAAGATGCTGGTCTCGTACAGCGCCTGGACATCGGGTGCGGTGATCCAGCCCAGGAACCGACGTCGCCAGGTCTCCAGGGTGCCGGACCAGTTGATGGCCATCACGCCGCCGGGACACCGGGGGAGCCCGGCTGTCGCGAGGAGATCGGTGACATCGGTGGCGAAGGCGTGGAACCACGCCACACCGGCGTCATCGGTCGCCTCGTGGACCAGGGCGTGATCCTGATCGGTGAGCAGCGTCTGCTCACGTCGTGCATCCGATCCGAGGGTCAACCAGGCGTAGTCGCAGGGTGCAGGTCCAAGCTGTTCGGTCGCCAGGCTCATCGCCCGACGCGCCAGGACGTCGGTCAGCAGCGACACCGTCCGTGTGACCTCCAGCGGCGACAACCCACCCTGCAACAGCCCCGCGACGGTGGCGTGGAGTTGGTCGGGCACGGCGGCGAAGGCCGCACGTGATGCGCTCGCCAGTTCACGCTGGACGTGGAAGGGACTGGAGGCATCCGCGCGGAGCAGGTCGCCGGTGCTGACCATGCCGATCAGTTCGCCGTCGCGCTCGACGCCGAGGTGGTGCATCGACCGCTCCAGCATGGTGACACGCACCTCGGTGATCGAGGTCGACTCGTCGACGCTGAGGATCGGGCTCGATGCGACGCTCGCGCCGGGCGTCGCCGGGCCGTGGCCCTCGGCCAGCACCCGGTCGCGCAGGTCACGGGTGGTCACGATGGCCGGTGGATCGGTCGACAGCACCACGGAGCTGACCGCCTCGGCGCGCATGGCCCGTGCGATCGCTCGCACGTCGGCACCGGCGGGCAGCGTGACCAGGGGGCGCCGCAGCAGCGTTGCGACCGTGGTCATCGCGACGGCGATCGGTGCCCCATCGCTGTCCGAGGGGCCCGGCATCGCACGCAGCCGGCTCGCGAGCCCGCGGGTGACCTGCGCCGCGAAGTCCGGTGAGCGCGTCAGGCGGCGAACGACCGCTGCCGGGAGTCGGTAGACGAGCAGGTCGTCGAGCGCGTCGACGTCGAACTCCGGCTGGGCAGCCCCGAGCACCGACGGCAGCCCGAACCACTCGCCGGCCTCCACGCTCAGCGCCGGGACGCCGTCACGGGACAACAGTGCGGTGCCCTTGCGGATCACGTGGAGGTGGGCGCTCGGCTCACCGTCGCGCTGCAGGACACGGGTGCCGGCCGGGATGTAGATGACCTCCAGCGCCGCGATCGTGGCCGCGAAGGACTCCTCATCCAACCGGTCGAAGGGAGCGAGCGCACGCAGGAACCCCTCGGGGCCGAGCACCTCATGACCGTGCAGGTTGGCCACCCTCATCCGTTCCCCGCCGCCGGCGGCAACCTAGGCGTTCTGCCTGCGCCTCGGCCATCAGGTGGTCCCATGCGGTCCCCACCGGCCGACAGGCGGCGCGTAGGCTGCGGTGAGCGGTGGGAGGGACCATGGCGCGCAGGGAGGTGGGCTACGGCGGCCCCGACGGGCCTGATGGCGCCGGCGGCCCGGAGGAGTTCGACGGGCCCTCGGAGGTCGTGGCGGTGGCGCGGACCCAGCGGCGGATCGCCCTGGGGTACGGACTGGTCTTCGTCGTGGCGATCGGGTCGGTTCCGGTGCTGTCGTTGTCGCTGCCGTGGTGGTCGACCGCCCGGCTGCTCGGAGGGATGTCCCCCAGCTTCGTCGCCGTGGCGGGTGGCCTGTACGTGTTCTTCCTGGCGCTCGGTGTCGCCGCCGCCAGGCTGGCCCGCAGTGTGGAGGACCGCATGCTCGGCATCGTCCCGGGCGGTGATGACCCGGTGCCTGACCGGTGAGCGGCGTCGACACCGCCAGCCTGATCGTCTTCGCGCTGGTCGCTGTGCTGGTCTCCGTCCTCGCCTGGCGGCACACCCGCTCGACCACGGTCGACTTCTTCCTGGCGGGTCGGCGTACCGGGATGATCACCAACGCCGGTGCGATCTGCGGTGACTACCTGTCGGCTGCATCCTTCCTCGGGGTCGCAGGCGCGGTCTACGCATCGGGGTTGGACGGCGTGTGGTACGCCACCGGCTTCGCCGCCGGGTTCGTGCCGGTGCTGCTGTTCGTGGCGGCACCGCTGCGCCGGCTCGGCACGGTGTCGTTGCCCGACTTCCTCGCCGTGCGGTTCGGTTCCGCACAGGTCCGGGTCGCTGCGGTCGTGGCGGTGGAGTTGGTCATCCTCAGCTACCTCGTGCCCCAGGCGGTCGGCAGCGGCGTGACCTGGGAGCTGCTGGTGGGCCGCGGTATCGCCGGGTTGTCGCCCTACGCCACCGGCATCGTGGTGTCGACGCTGGCCGTGGGCGGCATCGTGGTCATCGGGGGGATGCGTGGCACGACCTGGAACCAGGCCCTGCAGTTCGGGTTCCTCCTGGCCGTGGCGGTGTGGCTGTCGGCGCTGCTGTGGGCCGGCGGGTTCTCCTACCCCGCGGCGGTGGAACAGGCCAGCGCAGCACCGCTGCGCATGGTGGTGGATGATCGGCTGGTGGCCGTCTCCAGCCAACTGTCCGGTGCGCCGGCGCGGTTCGGTGACCCCGGGGCCAGGTACTCGGCCATCGGTCAAGTGGCGCTACTGGTCACCCTGGTGCTCGGGACCGCAGGCCTGCCGCACGTGATGAACCGGTACTTCGCCGCGGCGACCGGCAGAGCGGCGCGCACCTCCACGGTGTGGGTGCTGGCGCTGGCGGGTGGCTTCTACGCCCTGGCGGTGATGCTGGGGACGGCCGCCCGGGTGTTGGTGGCGCAGCGGGCCGACGAGCCGTGGCTGGCGGCCCTGACCGTCGACGGCGTCCTGCGGGTACCGGAACACGCCCTGCTCGTGCTCGGTCGGTTGTTGGCTGGCACGCCCGGACTGGCGGTGGTGGCGGCCGCGGCGTTCGCCGCGATGGTCTCCACCATCGGCGGGCTGCTGCTCGCCGCCGCGGCCTCCTTCGGTCACGACGTGGTGGCCCGGATATGGCGCCCGGCGGGCGGGCCGCGCGAGGCCGTGGTCGCCGGGCGAGCTGCCGTGCTGGTGATCAGCGTCGTCGCCGCGGGCGTGGCGCTGTGGGTCGACCCTGAGCGGTTGCTCGCGAGCTTCCCCTCGGTGATCGCGGCCATGGTCACCTGGGCCTTCGCCCTGGCCGGATCGGCCCTGACACCGGCGGTGCTGCTGGGGATCTGGTGGCGCGAGGCGACGGCCCGTGGTGCGGTCGCCGGGATCTGGACCGGTGCGGCCGTCGCCATCGGCGCCCTGGTGCTGGGACTGGTCATCGGGCCCGATCCGAGCGGTGGGCTGTCGGCTGTACTGCTGGCGCCCGCGCTGATCGCGGCGCCGCTCTCGGCTGCGACGATCGTGGTCGTCTCCCGCCGGGATACCGGGCCGCCGGTCTCGGATCGGCTGTGGACCAGGATGCACGGCACGGCCGCGGACCGGCAGGCCGAACGCATGGCCCGTATCACCCTGCGGGGTCGCCGATGATGCGCGGCGTCGGGCCACTGGTGGCGGCGATCACCGCGCTGTGGGGCGTGATCGCGGTGATCAGCCAGGTGGTGGCGGAACCACCCTTGTCACCCGTGGCCACCATGATCGCCGGTGTGGTCCTCACCAACGTCGCGATCGTCGGGTACGGCTCGACCCTGCGTGGCCCGCGTCAGCAGCACAACCGTGCAGGGGCTGCGCCTGGTGGCGACCCGGACCGTGCCGAGGACCAGGACCGCCCGGTGGGGTTGACCGACGACGTCGTCGACGCTGCGGTGACGCTGTTGATGCCGCTGCTCGGCGGTGATGCGGTCTCGATCACCGACCGGTCTCGGATGCTGGCCTTCGCGGGCCCCGGTCATGACCATCACGCCCGGGGGAGCGCGCTGTATGCCCGCGCACGTGACGAGGTGCTGGCCACCGGTCGCACGGTGACGGTCTCCGGACGTGGCGAGGACGTCATCGGTTGTCCGGAGCCCGGCTGTCCCCTGCGCTCTGCGGCCATCGCCCCCCTGCACGTCGGCAGCGAGGTGATCGGGTCGGTCACCGTCTACCGGGGGACCCACGAGCCACCGGAACCCGATCTGGTCGAGGCCGCCGCCGGCATCCTGTCCCTCCACCTCGCGGTGGCCGAACTGCAGGTGGAGCAGCAGCGCAACCTCGATTTCGAACTGGACGCCCTGCGTGCCCAGATCAACCCGCACTTCCTGTTCAACACCCTCAACACGATCGCGAGCCGGATACGGACCGATCCGGAGGACGCGCGTCAGCTGCTGGTACGGCTCGCGGACTTCTTCCGCTACGCGATCCGCCACCGGGGGCAGCTCGCGGAGTTCTCCCAGGAGTACGCCTTCGTCCGTACCTACGTCACCCTGGAACAGGCGCGCTTCGGTGACCGGTTGCACGTGGAGTACGACATCGACCCCGCGGTGCTGGGGGTGGAGGTGCCGGTGCTGGTCATCCAGCCCCTGGTGGAGAACGCGATCAAGCACGGTGCTTCCGGCAACGTCGGTCGCACCACGGTGCGGTTGCGGGCCCGTGTGGACCCGCTGTCCGGCATGCTGCAGGTGATCGTCCGCGATGACGGCGTGGGCATGCACGCCGCCACCCATGCAGCCGTGCTCGCCGGGGTCGACCCACAGGATGACGGCGGCGTCGCGATGGGCAACATCCGCGCTCGCCTGGAGCTGCTGTTCGGTGATCGTCACACCTTCGAGGTGCGTTCCGAGCAGGGCGTCGGCACGACCGTCAGGTTGGAGGTGCCTCTGCGATGATGGGCACACAGGAGCCAAGGAGGGGACCGTGCCGGCGCGTGCGCTGATCGTGGATGACGAGTCACCGGCCCGTGAGGAGCTCCGACACCTGTTGAGCGGGTTCGACGACGTCGTCGTCGTGGGTGAGGCCACCACCGCGGAGGAAGCCGAGCTCCTGATCAGCTCGGTGGCCTACGAGCTGGTCTTCCTCGATATCCGCATGCCCGGCATCGGCGGCGTGGCGCTCGCACAGCAGCTCAGCGGGCGTAGCGACGGCCCGGCGGTGGTGTTCACCACCGCCTTCACGGAGCACGCCGTGGAGGCCTTCGAACTCGGTGCCACCGACTACCTCGTCAAACCCTTCGACGCTCAGCGACTGCGCCGCGCCGTGGACCGTGCGCTCCGGGTTGAGGACGCACGCGTACCCCAGAGGGGCGAGGACGCACGCGCAGCCCAGGGTGGCGAGGAGGGTGCGGCGCGCCGGGCGGTCACCCGCGAGCCGAGCGTGCGTGAGGCCGCGGTACGCATCCCGGTCCACAGGGAGGAACGCATCATCCTCGTCGAGGAAGCGCGCATCGCCTTCGCGGAGGCCGCGCGTGGCTACACCTACCTGAGCCTGGTGGCCCTACCCGCCGGACATCCCCTGGCGGGTGCGGACCGTCTGCTGACCAGCTACACCTTGGTGGACCTGGCCGAACGCCTCCCGGACAGCTTCGTGCGCACGCATCGGTCCTTCCTGGTCAACCTGCGCCTGGTGCGCGAGGTCGTCCCGCAGGTGGGTGGAGGGCTGATCCTGGTGATGGGCGATCGCCACCGCACGCAGATCCCCGTCGCCCGCCGACAGGTCGCCGAGGTACGCGAGCGGCTGGGGGTCTGAGGCGACCGTCACCGACCCGTGGGAACCCCGGCGAAGGACGCTGGCGGCGGCAACCCCGACGCCGGGCAGCCGCGTACGCTCGTGAGCCCCGCGGGAGGGCGCACCTGCCACCACCGCAACCCCGATCCACCGCAACCCCGATCCACCGCAACGGCCACGACCCGCCCGTGGTCGTCGCGTCGAGGAGGAACGCCCCATGACATCGCCTGATGGGCATCGCAGGGACGCTGGCGCACGGGGCGGTGGTGGCCGGAAGGGTGCACCGGGTGGTCGTGGTGGCGCAGCCGGCGGTGGCAGGCGCGGCGGTGACACGCCGGGGCGGCGGACCGGCGGTCGTGGGGGCCCAGCGGGCCAGGGATCCGGTGCTCAGGAGGGTCCGAGCAAGCTCAACGTGCCCAGTACCTCCGGGGAGCCCGTCGGACGTGACCGGGCGCAACGGCGGCCTGACGCGCCGCCACGCACCAAGGTCGCCCCCGCCGCCGAGGGGCCGCCACGTCCGCCCCTGCCGGAGGGCGAGGAACCGCAGCTGCCCCGGGGGGTGATCAAGGAGATCGAGCGGGTGCTGGGCAAGGGTGCGAAGTCCCGCGATGTCGCGCTGTGTCTGAGCATCGCGTCCCAGGCCCTCGACGAGGACCGGCCCGATGTGGCCGTCCACGTCCTTGGGTGGGCACGGCACCAGGCACCCCGGCTGCCCGTGGTGCGGGAGGCCTACGGAGTCGCGCTCTACCAGCAGCAACGGTGGGCGGAGGCGTTGTCGGAGCTGCAGGCCTACCGGCGTATGACCGACCGCAACGATCAGAACCACCTCATCGCGGACAGCCTGCGGGCCCTGGACCGGGGCCTCGAGCAGGTCGCTGCTGCCGCCGAGCCCCTGGTCGTGGACGCGCAGGCGCCCGAGGACCGCCGGGCGGAAGCGGTGATCGTGTGGGCGGCTGCGCTGGCCGACGAGGGGGACACCGGTGCCGGTCGTGCCGTGCTACGCCGCTTCCTCGAGCGCCCCCGTTCCGGGGACGCTGAGCACGACCTGCGGGTCCGCTACCTCGCTGCGGACCTCGCGGAGGTGGTCGGCGACACCGAGGAAGCGGTGCGCCAGCTCCAGTCGATCGCCGCGGTCGATCCGGGCTACCTCGACGTCGCCGAGCGGCTCGACGGCCTCGGTCAGCTCGACGGCTGAGTCGTAGCTGTCGTCGCTCCTGTCCGGGGCTGCCGGCCGGGGCTGCCGGCCTGGGCTGCCGGCCTGGGCTGCCGGCCTGGGCTGCCGTCGTGAGCTGCTGTCGTGGGCTGGCATCCACTCACCCGAGCGGCGT
>SL_7KL_010_BRINEDRAFT_10001163_pt1 | contig 12623 bp, 12 predicted proteins | sample SodLak_010_BRINE_FD_10663 | JGI IMG/M metagenome (IMG submission 10663)
ACCATGTGCGGTTGGTGCCATTGGCCGCGCGGATCGCGCCCTGCGCCTGCAGTGCGGCCATGTCATAGACAGGATGTGCGAATGTGTACGTGTCATAAATGCAGTCGTCGCGCACGGGGTGATTGGCGTTCAGCGTCACGAACATCGGATCATCCTGCGGGATCGGCTGAAGCGAATTCATCCAGTAGCTGAGCGAGATGCGCGCGCGGTCGGCCGGGCTGCGTTCGCGGTAAACCCAGCTTGACCAGCATTTGCGCCGGCGCGGCATCACGTCGGTATCGCAATGCAGGATCGCGTCGTTTTCCTGATATTTGACCGCGCCCAGATTGCTGCGCTCATGCCCGGTGGGATCGGCCAGCAGGCGCAGGGTCACATCGGAATGGGTGGCAAAGATGACCTCGTCAAAGCGCTCCTCCTCCATGCCGTGGGTGCGGATAAGCACGCCCTCGGCATCGCGGCGCACGGACTGGACGGGGCAACCCTTGCGCAGATTGACGCCCGCGCGGTCGAGATAGGCCTCCAACCTGCGGACATATTCCACCGATCCGCCCTGCACCGTGTACCACTGGTGCTGGCCCTCATAGCCCAGAAGCGCGTGGTTGCGGAAGAACTCCATCATCGCATGGGCGGGAAACTCCAGAATCTTCTGCGTGGGGGTGGACCAGATCGCACCGGAAAAGGGTAGCAGATAGCGGTCTCGGAACCACGCCCCCGTGCCCAGCCGCTCCATCAGCGCGCCAATCGTCAGGGCGGGGTCCTGCTGCGCAACCGAAAGCCCCTTTTTGTTGAAATGCAGGATGTCCCGGATCATGCGCCAATGCCGCGGATCGGCCAGATTTGCGCGCGTGGCAAAAATCTCATCCAGACCCGAAAGCGAGTATTCCGACCGCCCGTCATCAAAGGACGCGCCAAAGGACATGTTCGATGTCGCGACCGGCACATCCAGCTTGTCGAAAAGCGCGGTCAGATGCGGGTAATTGGTGTAGTTGAACACGATGAACCCGGTATCGACCGGTTGATCGCCACGTTTGCCTGCAATGATCGTGCGCGCATGACCGCCAAGGCGCGGTTCGGCCTCGAACAAGGTGGTGCGGTGGCGCTGGGACATCAGATAGGCACTTGCAAGCCCGGAAATTCCCCCGCCGATTACTGCAATTCTGCGAACAGGGGTCGCGTTCAGTTCAAAGGGCATGCAGTCGTCCTTGGTTGTTGCTTGTGATTGACATGTCTACGGATGACACATTGCGTCGGATCACCCGGAAGCGCGATGAAAAACCGACCCGGAACGGACAGAATTTTATGATCCGGTCGCGCAGATGTGTCGTAGACTGGACATGTTTGATGCCTTGCAGCCCTCCGACACTGCTCGACAAATGCGCGGCGTTGCCGCTACCTTCGCGGCGAGCGATGGACGACACGCGAACGGACAGGGGCAGCGTCGAGTGACGAAGGAAAACGGGGGTAAATGGGTTGCACTACTCGACTCGGTGGCAAGGCGGCAGGATGCTGATGCCTTTGCTGAGCTGTTTGACCACTTTGCCCCGAGGGTAAAGGCATTCTTGATGAAATCGGGCGCGGATGCCGCGCTTGCAGAGGAATGTGCGCAGGACGTGATGGTCACCGTGTGGCGCAAGGCGCCGCAGTTTGACGCGACACGCGCGAGTGTCGCGACCTGGATCTTCACGATCGCGCGCAACCGACGGATTGACATGCTGCGGCGGGATCGTCGCCCCGAACCCGAGGAACTGACATGGGGACCAGAGGCCGAGCCGGACCAATTGGACAGTATCGTGCTGCAACAGGAAAGCGCGCGGCTGGTCGCGGCGATGGCAGAGTTGCCCGAGAAACAGCGCATCATGATCGAGCGCGCCTATTTCGGGGAATTGTCCCATAGCGAGATTGCCGAACAGACGGGCCTGCCCCTTGGCACGATCAAATCACGGATAAGACTGGCGCTGGAACGGTTGCGCCATACGCTGAGTTGAGAAAGACATGACGACAATGATCAGACACCACCTGAGCGACCAGTTGCTGATGGGCTATTCCGCAGGCACCTTGCCCGAGGCCTTCAATCTGGTTGTGGCGACCCATATCAGCATGTGTGACGAATGTCGCGCCCGACTGGCAAGTTTCGATGCACTTGGCGGCGCGCTGATCGAGGCGCCCGAGATGGCGAGCGCGATGGGTTCGGGCGCATTGGCGGCAACGCTGGCACGCATCAAATCCGCGGATGAGAGTACAGCTGTCGCGCCTGAGCGCAAAGCGTCGAAGGCAGTGTTGCCGCAACCGTTGCAAGACTATGTCGGCGGTGATGTGGACAAGGTGGTGTGGCGCAATGTGGGCGGGGGCGTCAGGCAGGCGGTGCTGCCGACATCGTCCCGTGCCTCGGCGCGGTTGCTGTTCATTCCGGCCGGGGCGGCGGTGCCGGATCACGGCCATCGCGGAACGGAGCTGACCTTGGTGCTGCAGGGCGCGTTCAGCGATGAGGAAGACCGTTTCGGTCCCGGCGATATCGAGATTGCGGATGAAGACCTGCATCACCAGCCGATAGCCGAGGCGGGGGTCGATTGCATCTGTCTGGCTGCGACCGATGCACCGCTGAAGTTCCGCGGTTTGCTGCCGCGTCTGGCACAACCGTTCCTGCAGATCTGATCCGCCGGCCTTTGGCTTGCAAAACGGAGCGGCTACGCCGCAAGCTTATCTGTCACGCCCTGCCTTGCGGCAGGGCGTTCCGGTTTTTTGAGTATTTTTGGCAAGATGAAGATGCAATCAATAGCCCAGAGCGCAGCCGTCCTTGCGCGGGTCTGACGCGCCTTCGAGCACGCCGCTGTCATGAATGCGGATGGCCTGCGCGCCGCCTATCGGGGCATCCGCGCGGATGATCTTGTGGCCCAGATCCGCGAGCGCGCGGCAAGTGGCCTCGGGATAGGGGCGCTCCAGCGTCAGCGCGTCGGCCTCGGCGAAGGCGCGGGGGGCGTCGATGGCGGATTGCAGATCCATCCCGTGATCGAGCAGATTGCTGACGAACCGCGCATGGCCCACGGGCTGATAGGCGCCGCCCATCACGCCGAAGGGCATGCGGACGCGGCCATTCTGGCGCAGCATGGCAGGGATGATCGTGTGCATGGGCCGCTTGCCGCCCCTGAGTTCATTCGGGTGCCCCGACTGCAGGGTAAAGCCCGCGCCCCGGTTCTGAAAGATCAGCCCGTACCGGTCCGAGGCCAGCCCCGAGCCGAAGCCATGGAAGATCGAATAGATGAGCGACACGGCCATGCCGTCACGGTCCACCACAGTCAGATAGACGGTGTCGCGATGGATGTCTTCGGTCAGTGGTGCCGGGTCGGGCAACACGCGGGCAGGATCGATCAGGGCCGCCAGGCGTTCGGCCGTGTCAGGCGCCAGCATATGTGCAAGCCGGGTGACGTGGTCGGGATCGGCCAGAAAGCGGTTGCGCGCGTCATAGGCGAGTTTCGTGGCCTCGGCCTCGAGATGCGCGCGCTCGGGGCCCAGCGGGTCGAGCGCGGCCATCTCGAACTGCGCGAGGATATTGAGGATCAGGCAGGCGGTCGCGCCCTGCCCGTTGGGCGCATGTTCGACCAGTTCGTGCCCCTGGTAGGTGCTGATCACCGGATCATCGCTGCGCGCCGCAGTTGCGGCCAGATCGTCCAGCGTGTGGCAGCCACCCAAGCCGCGCAGCGAGGCGATCAGATCCTCGGCCACCTCGCCCTCATAGAAACCCGCGCGCCCCTGTTGCGCGATGCGGCGCAGGACCTCGGCCTGTCCGGGCGCGCGAAACACCTGACCGACCTGCGGGGGCTGGCCGCCGGGCAGGTAGTGCTGCCGGGCAGCCCCGCGCAGATGCGTGGCGCGTGCCCAGTCATATGCCGTGCGCGGGGCGACGGGCACACCCTCTTCGGCCAGGGCGATAGCAGGGGCGAGGATGTCCGGCAGGCCCATGCGGCCCCAATCGGCCTGCATCCGGCAGAAGGCATCGACCGCGCCGGGCAAAGTGACAGCCTCGACCCCGTGGACGGGCACGGTTTCATGCCCCGCCGCGCGCAATTGCGCGGCCTCCAGCGCATCGGGCGCGCGGCCAGAGCCGTTGATCGCGACGATCCGCTCCTCCCCGGCGGGTTTGAGCAGCACGAAACAATCGCCCCCCAGCCCTGTCATATGCGGCTCGCACAGGTTCAGGACCATCGCGGCACCGATTGCGGCATCGGCGGCATTGCCCCCGGCCTGCAACAGATCGATGGCCGTGCGCGCCGCCATCGGGTGCGATGTGGCGCAGATCCCGTTCTGCGCAAAGACGGCCGAACGACCGGGAAACTGGAAATCGCGCATGGTGCCCTCCTGATTTGTGCCCAGACTAGACGCGGGTGGCGCGAAGGGAAACCTCACTTGTGCATCCTGGCCAACCGGCGCGCGGGTGGGAGGGTGGGGCGTGCCGGTTGGCCAGGATGCACGATGCCCAACGCATCTGCATAAAAAAACCCCGCCACGAAGGCGGGGTCAGTGGGCATCCCGGCGGGTAACACGGGACACCGGCGGTAACGTGTAAACCGGCAGGTCAGGGCGCCATTTCGGCCCTGATCTGCTGGCGCAGCACATCGATCGGGATCAACTGCCCGTCGCGACGGAACTGCCAATAGGTCCAGCCATTGCAGGATGGCGCATTCTCCAGCGCCGCGCCCACCTGATGGATCGAGCCGCGATGTTCGGCCGAGACGAGCGAGCCATCGACCCGCACTTTCGCCGCCTGACCGCGCGGATTGACCAGCACCTCGCCCGGGCGCAGCAGACCGCGCTCGACCAACTGGCCAAAGGCCACGCGCGGGGCGGCGCGTTTCGAAACAGTCGTCTGCAGGGCCGCGGCATCCAGCGGGCGCACCATGCCCAGCCGCTTTGTCGCAACTTCGCGGTAGCTTTCCTCGCGCTCGATCCCGATATAATGCCGCCCAAGCAGCTTCGCGACCGCCCCCGTGGTGCCAGTGCCGAAGAACGGGTCGAGCACCACATCGCCGGGATTGGTCGTGCCCACCAGAATGCGATGCAGCAGCGCTTCGGGTTTCTGCGTGGGATGGGCCTTTTCGCCCTGCGCATCCTTCAGCCGCTCATGCCCCGAACAGATCGGCAGCACCCAGTCCGAGCGCATCTGCGTGCCCTCGTTCAACTCCTTGAGCGCCTCATAGTTGAACGTGTATTTCGCGCCTTCGGTCCTGGAGGCCCAGATCAGCGTTTCATGGGCATTCGTCAGCCGTTTGCCCCGGAAATTCGGCATCGGGTTCGATTTGCGCCACACCACGTCATTGAGGATCCAGAACCCCTGATCCTGCAGCGCGGTGCCCACACGAAAGATGTTGTGATAGGACCCGATCACCCACAACGCGCCATGCGGCTTGAGCAGGCGGCGCGCGGCCGCCAGCCAGGCGCGGGTGAACCCGTCATAGGTGGCCAGGCTGTCGAACTTGTCCCAGACATCATCGACCGCGTCGACACGGCTGTTATCGGGACGGTGAAGATCGCCGCGCAATTGCAGGTTATAGGGCGGATCGGCGAAGATCAGATCCACGCTGGCCTCGGGCAATGCGTTCATCGCCTCGATGCAATCGCCCGAAAGTATACTGTCCAGAGGCAGCATCTGCGCCCCCTGTGCCGCTAATGTCACTGTCATGCCTGCCTCAGCTTCCGCGGTGATCCGCGTGTTGTTGAAGGCAGAATGAGTCAAAGATGATTCGGCGTCAATTATTAAATGAATCAGGGGTTTGAAAAACTTTCTTCATGTAATTTCAGCCACACAAGATGTTGCGGACCGGCGCGAAGGAACGTCTATGCTCGGGGGTGACCCCCAAATCTGCTATGGCATTTTTGTGACGCAGGGTCGGATAGCCCGCATTCTGCGCCCATCCATAGCCGGGATGGCGGGCATCCAGTTCGGCCATGATCCGGTCGCGTGTGACCTTGGCGATGATCGAGGCTGCGGCAATCGACAGTGACCGCGCATCCCCCTTGACGATGGCCCACGCCGGGCAGGGCAGGTCTGGTGGCAGGCGGTTGCCATCGATCAGCAGATGGTCGGGCGGTACGCGCAGGGCCGCGATGGCGCGCTGCATGGCAAGCCATGTCGCCTGCGCGATGTTATGGGCATCGATCTCGGCGGGGCTGGCATGGCCGATACCGATATCGGCATGCGCCATGATTTGTGCAAATGCTGCCTCGCGCGCGGGGGCGCGCAGGGTTTTGGAATCGCGCAACCCCTCGGGGATCGCCTGCGGGTCCAGCCAGACAGCGGCGGCGGTCACTGGCCCGGCGAGCGGGCCGCGCCCGACCTCATCCACGCCGACAACGCGGCGCGCGCCCGCGCGGCGCGCCAGCGCTTCCAGTTCGTCATCGGGCAACGGGTGTGGGGCAGGCATGGCCCTGTCATGCCCGATGCACCGGGCCAGGGGCAAGCCCCGGCCCGCACGCGCTTCAGCGAAAGCCGTGCTGGCGCAGGCAGGTCGCGCTGTAGATTTGCCCGCCCCCCTGCGGACGCACACGGCAGGTCGATGGCAGATCGCGCAGCCGCGAACCTTGCAGGCAGCTTGCGCGGTAGCCGACATGGCGCTGCCCGCGATAGGTGTAATGCAGGCGGCATTGACCTGGCAGCGTGGCCGAAGGCTGGCGCTGCCGCCCCGGCGCGGCATAGGGGCGGTCAAGCTGCGCATGTTCCACGCACCGGGCGCGATAGACGGTGCGGTTGCCGCGATTGGTGCGGATAACCTCGTGGCAGCGCTTCGGCAGGCGCGTCACCCCGGCAGAGCGCAGGCAGCCCGCATGATAGACCTCGACATGTTTGCCACGGATGCGCAGCGTTTCGCGGCACTGGCGCGGCAGCCCGTAGTCATTCAGCGACGGGCGACCGGACATACCCCCTGATGAGCGTGTCGCCGCATGCACGACAATGGCCACGGCAGTGGCCCCCAGCAACAGCCGCAGCAAGGTATCATCCGACGCGCGCGCCGGGCTGGCGGAACTGGCCAGCGCGGCCAAGGCGATGGCCGTGGCGCCAAGCAATGTGGTCAGGCGGTGTCGCAAGACAGACAGACGGGCAGGCATGGGACATTCCTTTCAAGACATGTGTCAGACATGCGACCAGCCTGCCCTGCCCTGCGCGCGGCGCTCAATAACCGCAGTCTGCTATCGGATAACATGCGCCCCGACGGCCTGCCGATATTGAATAACCGCCTGCCCGGTGCCAAGCTTTCCGTCATGAAACAGTTGCTCATCATATCCGCCCTGTTCCTGGGGATGACGCTTGCGGGACAAGCCTCGGCCCAGTGTTTCGCGGATTACAAGGCCAAGCAGGACAATCCGTTGCGCCTGCAATACGGTATTGTGGAACTGCCCCGCGATGCCTGCGGCTCGCATGAGGCCGCGACGGAATATGCCCGCCCGGTGATCGCGCAATCGGGCTGGACCCTGTTGCAGATCGAGTCCCTGTTCGATGAAACCGAATTCCAGCGCCGGAGTGCCAATGCAAGCGCCATCCATCGCCGCCAGTGACCTCTCGCGCCTTGGCAACCGGGCCGTGATCTGGGGTATCGCCGCTATCGTGGGCGTGCTGGTGCTGACCGCCGTGTTGCTGTTTCTGAACCTGCCCGATGCCGGGGCCTTCAACGCGCGGGTGGAGCGTGTCTTTGTCGAGAATGCGGACCTGACCAGCCAGGCCGAAATCCGGCTGCTGGAAATCCTTGCGCAATCGGGCACGGCATTTTCGGAAACGCTGGTATCCTACCGTGTGGTGATCTTTGTGCTGCTGGTCTTTGCCACCGGGTTGCTGGTGACATCGCTGGTGATGATCGTGCTGTTGATCACGCTGAACAAGCGCCTTGCCATGGTCGAGAAACAGGGGCTGCAAGTGTCGCAACTGGTGATCGACCGGGCCACCAATGCAGTGGCGATCAATGACATGGAATTCAAGCTGACGCCTGCCGCCGTGGAAACCCTGGCGGTGCTGGCCGAAGCGCGCATTGATGATGAGGTTTTATCCGGCGCAGCCATCGAGGCCATGATCTCTGGCCGGCAAGAGGCCGATTGCGATGAAGCCGCAGGCGCCACACGCATCAAACGGCTGCGCGACACGCTGGGCAACCAGTTGGTCAGCGAGGTTCTGGTCAAGAATATCGCGCGTCAGGGCTATATGCTGGCCATCGACCGCAAGGTGATTTCCCTGCGCTGACCCGCCAGCACTTGCACCTGCCCGTGACCGGTGCCAGATATTCGGGTAACGCATAGGGAGACGCGCAATGCAGGACAAACGGCAATTCTATATCGACGGGGTCTGGTGCGATCCGGTCGCAGGGCAGGATCTGGATGTCATCGACCCCTCGACCGAGGAAGCCTGCGCCGTCATCTCGCTGGGGGGTGCAGCCGATACTGACATGGCCGTGGCCGCCGCCAAGGCCGCCCTGCCCGGCTGGCTGCATTCCGACCCGGCCGAACGGCTGGCACTGGTGAAGCGCATCGCAGAGGTCTATGACGAGCGCGCCGAGGATATGGCGCAGGCGATCAGTCTGGAAATGGGCGCCCCGATCGATCTGGCGCGCGGCAGCCAGGTGGGTGCGGGAAGCTCGCATATCAAGAATTTCATCAAGGCGTTTGAACAGATCCGCTTTGTCGAGCCGCTGGGCGATCATGCCCCCAATGACCGCATCATCCGCGAAGGTGTGGGCGTCTGCGCGCTGATCACGCCGTGGAACTGGCCCATGAATCAGGTCACGCTCAAGGTCATTCCGGCCCTACTGGCAGGCTGCACGATGGTGCTGAAACCCTCGGAAATCGCACCGCTCTCGGGCATTGTCTGGGCCGAAATCATGGATGCCGCAGGCACCCCCAAAGGCGTGTTCAACATGGTCAATGGCGACGGGCCGGGGGTGGGCACGCAGCTCTCCGGCCACACGGATGTCGATATGGTCAGCTTCACCGGGTCCACCCGCGCAGGCATTGCGATTTCCAAGAACGCCGCCGAAACGCTGAAACGCGTTCATCTGGAACTGGGCGGCAAGGGCGCGAACCTGATCTTTGCCGATGCCGATGACCGCGCCGTGCAGCGCGGGGTCGCGCATTGCTTTCAGAACACAGGCCAGTCCTGCAACGCGCCGACCCGGATGCTGGTGGAACGGTCAATCTATGACCAGACGGTGGAGCAGGCGCGCGAACTGGCCGAAGGCACGCGCGTCGGCCCCGCGTCCGAGAGCGGCAAGCATATCGGCCCCTTGGTCAGCCAGACGCAATTCGACAAGGTGCAGGACCTGATTCAGAAAGGGATGGATGAGGGCGCGCGCCTGGTCGCCGGGGGGCTGGGCCGCCCCGAGGGCGTCAATCGCGGCTATTTCGTCCGCCCCACGGTCTTTGCCGATGTCACCAATGACATGACCATCGCGCGCGAGGAGATATTCGGCCCGGTCCTGTCGATCCTGCCCTTTGACAGCGAGGAAGAGGCCATCGCCATCGCCAATGACACCGTCTATGGGCTGACCAACTACGTCCAGAGCGAGGATGGCGCGCGGCGCAACCGCATGGCACGCCGGTTGCGCGCGGGCATGATCGAGATGAACGGCAAATCCCGCGGGGCCGGATCGCCCTTTGGCGGCATGAAACAGTCGGGCAACGGGCGCGAGGGCGGTGTCTGGGGGATCGAGGATTTCCTGGAGGTCAAGGCCGTGTCCGGCTGGGCCCCGGAGGCGGAGTAAGACAATGGCTTACAACTATGACGACCAGAACATCTTTGCCAGGATCCTGCGCGGCGAGATTCCCTGCAACAAGGTGCATGAGACCGAGCACAGCCTGGCCTTTACCGATATCGCGCCGAAAGCCCCCCATCATGTGCTGGTGATCCCCAAGGGCGCCTATGTCTGCTACGACCATTTCGCGCAAAAGGCGTCCGAGGCCGAGATCGTGGATTTCACCCGCGCAGTGGGTGAGATCTGCGGCAAGCTTGGCGTCAGCCCCGGCGATGGCGGTGCGGGTTACCGGCTGATCTATAATGCAGGCGATGACGGGTTGCAGGAGGTGCCGCATCTGCATGTGCATATTCTGGCGGGGCGGAATATCGGACCGCTGGTCGTGACGCCCACTTGACGCTGGGCGCGCGCGGCTCTAAGCACGCGCGCAAGAGGCGAGTTGGCGGAGTGGTTACGCAGCGGATTGCAAATCCGTGTACACCGGTTCGATTCCGGTACTCGCCTCCAGTCATCCCACAGACATACGAAAAACGCGCGCCGATTGGCGCGCGGTTTCAATGGGTTGCGGTGCGTGCGCCCTCAGTCCCGGCGCAGGCGGATCACCACATCCACGCGCGCCACGCGCGTCCCTTCGGGCGCGTCGGGCAGGCGGGCGATTTCCACCTGCGATGACGGCGCGTCGGTCAGTTCCTGCGTGTCTTCCCAGAAGAAATGGGGATGATCCTCGACACAGGTGTCGAAATAGGATCGCGCGGCATCAACCGTGATCTCATTCATCAGCCCGGCATCGCAAAATGCGCGCAGCGTGTTGTAGACCGTGGCCAGCGAGACGGATTCGCCGCTGGCCTTGGCGGCCATGAACAACCCTTCGGCGGTGGCGTGGCGGTTGCCGCCATCGCCCACCAGCAGGCCCGCCAGCGCAACGCGCTGCCGGGTCGGGCGGACCTTGCCGCGCATCAGCCAATTCTCTCCTGCTTTGGCGCTGGCAGGGGTCAGCGGGGCGAAACTCGTGTCCATGTGCCCAATCTAGTGACATATGCGCGAATTTTCAAATGAAAATCGGTCGCAACTGGGATGCGGGATCAGCCAATAGCGGGTTGGGCGCGGCTTGTCAGCCGACTGACGAGAGTGCTAGAGGGGGTGACGTTCAAGCAGGAGAGTTTCATGACCAGCTACCCGTCCTCTTTCGACAAGGAAGCGCTGTTGGCCTGTGCGCGGGGCGAGCTTTTCGGCCCGGGCAATGCCCAGTTGCCAGAGCCGCCCATGCTGATGATGGACCGGATCACCGATATCTCGGGCGATGGGGGGCTGCATGGCAAGGGGCATGTGGTGGCCGAGTTCGATATCACGCCTGATCTGTGGTTCTTTGCGTGCCACTTTCCCGGCAACCCGATCATGCCGGGCTGTCTGGGGCTGGATGGTCTGTGGCAACTGACCGGGTTCAACCTGGGCTGGCGCGGCTGGCAGGGGCGCGGCTATGCGCTGGGTGTGGGCGAGGTCAAGCTGACGGGCATGGTGCGCCCCGACCGCAAGATGCTGACCTACAAGGTGGATTTCACCAAGGCCGTGCAGACCCGCCGCCTGACGATGGGCGTCGCCGATGGCATTGTCGAGGCGGATGGCGAGGTCATCTATCAAGTCAAGGATATGAAAGTCGCGCTGTCAGAAAGCTGACACGCGCGCCTCTCACACTGTTGCCCGCCTGTCGCGCGCGTTCAGCCAGTTCACGGCCAGCAGGACCAGCAGCACAGCCGCGCCTGCCAGTTCGATCCGGAAATCAGGCCAGAACAGCGCCGCGATGGCGGGCAGCGCGACCACGCGCGACACCGGGTCCATGCGCCCGAACAAGAACCCCTCGATCACGGCCGCAAAGGCCACCAGCCCCAGGATCGCGGTGAACCCTGTCCAGAGCACATGCAGCGGCGGGCCGCCATAGATGATCTCGGGGNTGAACACCATGAAAAGCGGGATCAGATACAGCCCCTTGGCGAATTTCCAAGCCTGAACGGATGTCTCCATCGGTTTGGCGCCCGCCACGGCTGCGCCCGCAAAGCCCGCCAGCGCCACAGGGGGTGTGACATTGCTGTCTTGGCTATACCAGAACACCACCAGATGCGCGATCAGAAGCGGGATGCCGAATTCGTTGTGCAGCGCAGGCCCGACCAGCACGATCAGCACGATATAGCTCGCTGTCACCGGCAGCCCCAGCCCCAGCACAAGCGAAGCCAGCAGCACCAGCCCCAGCGCGATCACGATATTGCCGCCCGAGAGCGAAATCATCATCGACGAGAATTTCAGCCCCAGCCCGGTCAGCCCTACGACACCCACAATGATGCCCGCCACCGCACAGGCGATGGACACCGCTACCGCGTTGCGCGCGCCCAGCTCCAGACTCTCGAAGATCATGCGCAGCCCGCGCATGACCGAGTCCCGCATCCGCGCGCCGGTCAGCGGCCCCTCCGCCACCAATGCCCATAGCCCGCGCAGCCCGGCCACGCCGATCACGGCGATGATCGCCCAGAACCCCACCCGCATGGGCGAGATGTTGTTCATCAACAGCCAGACCAGCAGGAACAGCGGCAGGATGAACTGCCAGCCTGCCTTGAGGACATTGCGCACCAGTGGCAGCTCTGCCGCGCTCATCCCGCGCATGCCCTGTTTCATCGCGACGATATGGACGAACAGATAGACCGTGCCCAGATACAGGATCGCCGGAAAGATCGAGACAAGCACGATGTCGATATACGGCACCTGCGTGTATTCCGAGATCAGAAAGGCCCCTGCCCCCATCAGGGGTGGCGTGATCTGCCCGCCGGTCGAGGCTGCGGCCTCGATCCCGCCGGCCTGTTTGGGCTTGTAGCCCAGCCGTTTCATCAGCGGGATGGTGAAAGAGCCGGT
>SL_7KL_010_BRINEDRAFT_10001165_pt1 | contig 12615 bp, 9 predicted proteins | sample SodLak_010_BRINE_FD_10663 | JGI IMG/M metagenome (IMG submission 10663)
GCGCCGCTCTCCGAGGGCGAGATGCTGAAGCATCTGCGCAAGGCCGCCGGGAAGAACCAGGTGCTGACCTCGCTCATCGGGCAGGGGTATTACGGCACCGTGACCCCACCCGCGATCCAGCGCAATATCCTGGAAAACCCGGGCTGGTACACCGCCTATACCCCCTATCAGCCGGAGATTGCCCAAGGACGGCTGGAGGCGCTGCTGAACTTCCAGACCATGGTCGCGGATCTGACCGGGCTGCCCATCGCCAATGCCTCGCTGCTGGACGAATCCACCGCCTGCGCCGAGGCGATGGTGATGGCCAAGCGGGTGGCGAAGTCGAAGGCCACCGCGTTTTTTGTCGATGANAACTGCCACCCGCAGAACATCGCCGTCATGCAGACCCGCGCTGCGCCGCTGGGGATTCAGGTGATCACTGGCGCGCCCGAGTCACTGGAGCCGGAAAAGGTCTTCGGCGCGATCTTCCAGTATCCCGGCACGCATGGCGACGTCCGGGACTTCACCGACACCATCGCCGCGCTGCACGAGGCCAAGGCCGTGGCGGTGATGGCCACCGATCTTCTAGCGCTGACCATGCTGCGCGAACCGGGCGCCATGGGCGCCGATATCGCCGTGGGCAGCGCCCAGCGCTTCGGCGTGCCCATGGGCTATGGCGGCCCGCACGCGGCCTTCATGTCCTGCCGGGATGCCTACAAGCGCTCCATGCCCGGGCGGATCGTCGGGGTCAGCATCGATTCGCGCGGCAATGCGGCCTATCGGCTCGCACTTCAGACCCGCGAACAGCACATCCGGCGGGAAAAGGCGACCAGCAACGTCTGCACCGCGCAGGCGCTGCTGGCGGTGATGGCGTCGATGTATGCGGTGTTTCACGGGCCCCAGGGGCTGCGCGCGATTGCCGAGCGGGTGCATGGGCTGACCGAACGGCTGCACCGCGCGCTGCGGGCCGCCGGGGCGAAAGTGCTGACCGAGGCGTTCTTCGACACCATCACCATCGAGGTCGGTGTGGGTCAGGCGGGCATTCTGGCCGCCGCGCGGCTGGAGGGGCTGAACCTGCGCCGCGTCGGCAGCGACCGGGTAGGTATCAGCCTGGACGAGACCTGCAGCGAGCGGACCTGCATGAAGGTGCTGCGCGCCTTCGGGATCGACGGCGTGCCACCGCACCGCGAGCGGCTGGGCTTTCCGCAGGCGCTGCTGCGCGAGAGCGATTACCTGACCCACCCGGTGTTTCACATGAACCGGGCGGAAACCGAAATGATGCGCTACATGCGCCGCCTGGGCGACCGCGATCTGGCGCTGGACCGAGCGATGATCCCGCTGGGGTCCTGCACAATGAAGCTGAACGCGGCGGCCGAGATGCTGGCCATCACCTGGCCGGAGTTCGCCAACCTCCACCCCTTTGCCCCCGTCGATCAGGCGCAGGGCTACGCGGACGTCATCCAGGATCTGTCGGCGAAGCTGTGCGAGATCACCGGCTATGACGCCATGTCCATGCAGCCCAATTCCGGCGCGCAGGGGGAATACGCGGGGCTGCTGACCATCCAGGCCTATCACCGCTCGCGCGGCGAGGGGGCGCGCGATATCTGCCTGATCCCCATGTCGGCGCACGGGACCAACCCGGCCTCGGCGCAGATGTGCGGGATGAAGGTGGTGGCGGTGCAGTCAGCGCCCAACGGCGATATCGATCTGGATGATTTCCGCGACAAGGCGGCGGCGGCGGGCGACAAGCTCGCGGCCTGCATGATCACCTACCCCTCGACGCATGGCGTGTTCGAGGAAACGGTGCGCGAGGTCTGCAAGATCACCCATGAGTACGGCGGGCAGGTCTATATCGACGGCGCGAACCTGAACGCCATGGTCGGGCTGGTGAAACCGGGCGAGATCGGCGGGGATGTGTCGCACCTGAATCTGCACAAGACCTTTGCCATCCCGCACGGCGGCGGCGGCCCCGGCATGGGGCCGATCGGCGTGGGCGCGCATCTGGCGCCCTTCCTGCCCGGGCACCCGGAAACCGGGGGCGACGAGGGGCCGGTGAGCGCGGCGCCCTATGGCTCGGCTTCGATCCTGCTGATTTCCTGGGCCTATTGCGCGATGATGGGGGGCGCGGGGCTGACGCAGGCGACGCGGGTGGCGATCCTGAACGCCAATTACATCGCCGCGCGGCTGTCGGGCGCCTATGACGTGCTGTTCATGGGCAACCGGGGCCGGGTGGCGCATGAGTGCATCCTGGACACGCGCCCCTTCGCCAAGGCGGGGATCACCGTGGATGACATCGCCAAGCGGCTGATCGACAACGGNTTCCACGCGCCNACCATGAGCTGGCCNGTGGCGGGCACGCTGATGGTGGANCCCACCGAGAGCGAGACCAAGGCCGAGATNGACCGCTTTGTGACTGCCATGCTGGCGATTCGCGACGAGATCGCGGCGGTGGAGGCGGGCGAGATCGACGCGGCCAACAATCCGCTGAAACGCGCGCCGCACACGGTGGAGGATCTGGTCGCCGACTGGGACCGGCCCTACAGCCGCGAACAGGGCTGCTTTCCGCCCGCCAGCTTCCGGGTGGACAAGTACTGGCCGCCGGTGGGACGGGTGGACAATGTCCACGGCGACCGCAACCTGATCTGCACCTGCCCGCCGATGGAAGACTACGCCCAGGCGGCGGAATAGCGGAAACGGGGTGCTCCCGCCCACTGGCGCCGGATCAGAGATCCGGCACCAGCGGTTGGGCCGGGCGCGCCCTTGCGGGCGCGCGGGAGGGGCGCTGCCCCTCACCAGCCCCAGGCGGGGCTGGTTTCACCCCGGAGGTATTTGGGGCAAGATGAAAAGGCGGGGGGTCAGAAGGACCAGACTGTGGTGTCTTCGCCCAGCATGGCCCCGGCCATGGCCGGGGGTTGGGCCACGCCCACGCCGTCGGCCAGCACGCTTTCATCGGCGCCAAGGCCGGGGAGGTAGATGGCGCAGACCTCGACCGTAACGCTGCGGTCCATCAGCATCTGCATCATGCCTTGCGGGCTCATGTCCAGCGGCGGCTGCGGGGCGGTGGCGCTTTCGGGCGCTTCGGCCAGGGCGATGTCGCCGCCCGGACCGCAGAGCAGGATATGCGCGGTTTCGCCCTGTTCCACGGCCTGCGTGGTCAGCACCATGGCCATGAGCTGGGTCTGGGCGTTTTCGCTGGTCACCACGGTGACGAGCGAGGGGCTGTCAGCGGCGAGCGCGGGCGCGGCGCCCAGCATGGCGGCGCCGAGGGCGGCGCTGGCGAGGGTGCGGGTGATACGGGTCATGCAGTTTCCTTTCGTTACCTTGCACGACGCACAGCAAATCAAAAAAAGATTGCAATATCAAGATATGACATGATGTCGCAGCAGCCCACCGCTGACCGCGCCGTTTCCGGGTCTGGAGTCAGAACAGGCTGAACCTGCGCGCGATGCCGATGCTGGCGCCGTACTGGTGGCGCGAGCCGACCGCAACGATGGGCGAGTTGCGCGCCGGACCGATCAGACGGTCATAGGTCACGCTGCCGAACACCGCCCACTCAGGCGACAGTTCGTGCGTCAGACCAAGCGCCAGGCCGGCGGAGTGGACGCCCGAGCGCGGGGTAAAGGGTTGCAAGACCATGCTGGAAGCGGGCGCGCCGAAATAGGTGCGCTGGAACGTCCCGTCCCCGAAGCCGATTCGCGGCCCGGCGCTGAGCGTGGTTTGCGGGCCGAGCGGGAGGAAGCCGTCCACGCCGGCCTCGCCCGCCCAGCCGCGATGGCCGCGCAGGCCGTGGCGCAGGGTTGCGAACACCTGCCAGTCCGGGGTGCGATACTGCACGCGCGCGCCCAGTTCGATGGCGCGCGAGACATCCTCGGTCCCGGCGAGTTCCGGATGGTCGCTGACCCGGCGCGCGCCCAGCACCCGCAGCGACGGGGCGATGCCGAAACCGTCCCGCTCGCGCCAGCCGTCGCGCTCGGCCAGCGTCAGCCCGCCCAGACGCAGGCGGTGCATCTGAAAGATCCCGCCGGGCTGGACGCCATAGCTGCTGGCGCCCGGATACTCCGGCCCGACCCCGACAGAACCGCCAAGGGCGAAGGCCAGCCGCGGGCTGTCCGCCATGGCAGGGCTCACGAGCGTTGCGGTCAGGCAGAGACCGGCCAAAACGGACCGGATGCGGGACAGACTGGGCATGGGGACAACTCCAACACAATGCGGAAGCAAGGTAATGCTTCGCAAAGCGCTTGCCATGACACCCGTGCAGATGCAACGCGACCCATTGCGCACCGGCCGCGTGGCATCATGACCGCGGCAGTTCCGCCACTCGGACGGCGCCATCGGCGCCCATGTCAGCGGCCGCGAATACGCGGGTCCAGCGCATCGCGCAGCCCGTCGCCGATGAAGTTCACGCTGAGCACAGTGAGCGAGATCAGCACGCCGGGCCAGACCACGCGCGCCGGATACTGTTCGATCCAGTCGCGCCCATCATAGAGGATGCGGCCCCAGGTGGGGAAATCCGGCGGAAAGCCAAGGCCCAGGAAGGACAGCGCGCTTTCGGTGATGATCGCCGAAGCGATGCCGAGCGTGGCCGAAACCATGATCGGCGACATGACGTTNGGCAGGATATGGCGGGTGTTGATCCGCCGCGCGGGCGTGCCGATGGAGCGCGCGGCCAGCACGAATTCGCGTTCCTTTAGCGCCAGCACATCACCGCGCACGATCCGCGCGGTCTGCATCCAGCTGGTGATGGCGATGGCCACCACGATCAACGTGAATACGCCCGCCGCCTGCCCGAAGGCGCCTTCCAGCGGGTCGCGAAACAGGGTGACGAGGATCAGCAGGAGGGGCAGCAGCGGCAGCGCCAGGAACAGGTCGGTCACCCGCATCAGCGGGCCGTCCATAAGCTTGAAATACCCCGCCAGCACGCCGATCAGCGTGCCCAGCACCAGCCCCAGCAGCATCGCGGCCAGACCCACCGCCACCGAGATGCGGCCACCGTACATCATCCGCGCCAGCAGGTCGCGGCCAAGCTGGTCGGTGCCCATGGGATGCGCCCAGCTTGACCCCTGGTTGCGCGAACGGATGTCGATCAGCCCGGGATCGACCTGCCATATCCACGGCCCCGCAAAGACGAACAGCAGGATCGAGATGAAGACGAACATCCCGCCCATGGCGCCCTTGTGGGTCTTGAACTGGTCCCAGACGTCCCACCACTGGTTGCGCGGCGGGCGCAGGTCATGAACGTCCTCGGCGGCGGTGGCGGGTGCTGCGTCAGTCATAGCGGATCCTCGGGTCCAATATGCCGTAGAGGACATCGGCGATCAGGTTGAACAGCACGATCAGGATCGCAAAGATGAAGGTGATGGTCTGCACCATCGGCCAGTCGCTGACATAGATCGCGCGGATCAGCGCATCGCCCAACCCGTTCACGCGAAAGATCTGTTCGGTGATGATCGCGCCGGTGAAGACGGTGGGAATGCCGATGGCGATGACGGTGACCACCGGGATCATGGAGTTGCGCAGCACATGGACCAGCAGCACGGTCTTTTCCATCATGCCCTTGGCCCGCGCCGTGCGCACGTAATCCTGGTTGAGGTTGTCGAGCATGGAGGCGCGCATGAAGCGGCTGATCTGGCTGGCGTTGAAAAGCGCCAGCACGGCGACCGGCATCGCGATCTGGCGCACCTGGAACAGGAAGCTGTCCCAGTCGCGCACCCGGTGCGTGGTGTCATACATGGACGGAAACCACCCCAGCCAGACCGAGAAAATCAGGATGAACACCACCCCGGTAAAGAAGGTCGGCACCGAAAAGCCCACCATGGACACGAAGGTCCCGGCCTGGTCGAACCACGAATACTGCTTGTAGGCCGAGATCACGCCGATGGGCACGGCGATCAGGATCCCGAACACGTAGCCCAGCCCCACGACCCACAGCGTCTGCGGGATACGCTGCACGATGATGTCGCCCACCGGCGACCGGGTCTGCCAGGACAGGATGCGCGGGCCGTCGACGGCGATGTTCCAGCCAGTGGCATTGGCCAGCATGTGCGACGGTTCGATGATGACCATCATGTGCAGCCACTTGAAATATCGGATCAGCACGGGATCGCCCAGGCCGAGCGCCGCGCGGATCTGCTCGCGCACCTCCAGCGGAATGGTCAGCGGCAGGCTGCCGGTCGGATCGCCCGGCGCCATGTCCAGCATCAGGAAAACGATCAGGCTGATGACAAGCACCGTTGGCACGGCAAAGGCCAGTCGGCGAAGTGTATAGGTGAACATTCCGCAATGCCCCGCAGCTTCGGCAGCGTGATTGCCAGCCCGCCCCGACTGAAGCCGGAGCGGGCGGTTTCAGACCCGGATCAATCCTCGATCCGGTACCATTCAGCCTGGTTCCAGTGTTCGGAATCCCAGACGTTCAGGGACAGCCCGCCAAGCGTGTTCGCCGCCGCCGAAACCCGACCGCGTGCGACCAGCGGAATATGCGCGAAGTCCTGGATGAACATGTCGTTGAGCGCGATCACCAGCTCCTGACGACGCTCGGGGTCAGGCTCGCGGTTCAGTTCGGCCCAGAGCGCATCGTATTCCGGGTTGCAGTAGCGGTTGATGTTCTGGCCCTGCCACTGGGTTTCCGGACGAGGTTCACGGCCGCAGCGGCGCTGCTCCAGGTGCGGAGTCGGGTCGGTCCCCTCGAACAGCGAGGCATACATCTGCACATCGGCCCAGAACTTGATGTAGGTGTCCGGGCTGCCGGGGTCCGAGCCGAAGAACACACCGGCGTCGATGTTGCGCAGGCGCGCCTCGACCCCGATTTCACGCCACCACTGCTGGATCAGCGCCTGGAAGTCCTGACGCACGGCGTTCGTCGATGTCTGGAACAGCAGTTCCAGCCGCTCGCCGTCCTTCACACGGATGCCGTCCGAGCCGCGTTCCCAGCCGGCCTCGTCCAGAAGCGCATTGGCGCGGTCCATGTCCTGCACCAGGCAGTCATCGTTGTTGGGCGACACCATGGCAGGAGGTGCGACNATGAAGTTGCAGGCCGGGCGCCCGGTGGGGCCATAGCCGATCTCGGTCAGCAATTCGCGGTCGATGGCGCGGCTGAGCGCCTCGCGCACGCGGATATCGCTCAGGATCGGGTGCGGATGCTGCATTGTGGCGCGTTCATCGGCCGGCAGGTCGGGCGAGGGGTCGGTGAAATTCAGCTCGATCCGCTCCATCAGCGGGCCGAAGTCCACCAGCAGCGTGCCCATGCCGCCCGATTCCATCTGCTCGATCACCTCGGGGGCAAGCTGCAGGTTCCAGGCGTAGTCCATCTCGCCGGTCTGGAACACGGCGCGCGCGGCACCCGTGGCATCCCCGCCCCCGGCCCAGGTGATGGTCTGGAAGTAGGGCTGGGTCGGCACGCGATAGTTCGGGTTGGCTTCGAACTGAATCACGTCATTCGGACGGAAGTCGGCCACGGTATAAGGGCCGGTGCCCACTGGATAGAAGTTTTCATCGGTGCATTCCGGGGCCCGCGCACCCAGGCACTCGGCAAACTGCGCCTGCTGGATGATCGGCGAGCCTGCGCCCACGAACGGCAGATAGGGGTTCGGTGTTGCATCCTCAAAGGTGATCCTGATGGTCAGATCATCCACCGCCTCGACACTCTCGATCCCGGCGAAGCGGTCCCGATAGGCGCAACCGCCTTCAGGGTGGGTACAGTATTCATAGGTGAACACCACATCGGCCGAGGTCACGTCGGTGCCATCCGACCACAGAAGCCCCTCGGTCAGCGTCCANGTGATCGACATCAGGTCTTCGGCCACACCGCCATTGTCCAGCGTCGGGATCTCGTCAACCAGCCAGGGGGTCAGTTCGCCCATGTTGTCAAAGCGCGCCAGCGGCTCCAGCACGATCGACGAGGCGTTCATTTCCTTTGTCCCGCCCGACAGGAACGGGTTCATCGTGGACACGGCCTGCCAGTAGATGACATTCAGATGGCCCGACGATCCGCGCTCGCGCTCATCGGCCATGACCATCCCCGGCACCAGTGCGGCGGCGGCGACAGCACCCATCAGGGCTGTTCTTCGTTTCATGCGTCCTCTCCTTGTTGTTTATGCTCGTGCCTCGGCACAGCGCCGGTTGATCCGGCGTTCGTCTGGTTGTTCATGATACCCGCATCGTGCAAGTGGCAGGCCACGTAATGGCCGGGCCGCACCTCGCGGTATACGGGGTCCAGCTTGCGGCAGATATCCATCACCTTTGGGCAGCGGGTGGAAAAGTTGCAGCCCTTGGGCGGGTTGGCGGGCGAGGGCACATCGCCGCGCAGGATGATGCGCTCGACCTTGGCCTCGATGCTGGGGTCGGGTTCCGGCACCGCCGACATCAGCGCCTCGGTATAGGGGTGCAGGGGGCGTTCATAAAGCTCGTCGCGCTCAGCCAGTTCGATGATCCGGCCCAGATACATCACCGCCACACGGTCCGCGATGTGCTTGACCATGCTCAGGTCGTGGCTGATGAACATGTAGGTCAGGCCGAATTCGTCCTGCAGCTTTTCCAGCAGGTTGACCACCTGCGCCTGGATCGAAACGTCCAGCGCCGCAATGGGTTCATCGCAGACGATGAACCGCGGATTGAGGGCCAGCGCGCGGGCGATGCCGATCCGCTGTCGCTGCCCGCCCGAAAACGCATGCGGATAGCGGTTGGCGAAATTGCGGTTCAGCCCCACCGCGTCCATCAGTTCCAGCACCCGCTCCAGCCGCGCCTTGCCCTTCAGCGTGCCATGCTCTTCCAGCGGTTCGGCGATGATGCCCGCCACGGTCATGCGCGGGTTCAGACAAGCCTGCGGATCCTGGAACACCATCTGCATCTTCGGGCGCATCCGGCGCAGGGCGGACTGGCCCATGGTGCCGATCTCGGTCCCGTCGATCTTGATGGAGCCTTCGGTGATGTCATAGAGCCGCAGCACCGCGCGCCCGCAGGTGGACTTGCCGCAGCCGGATTCGCCCACGATCCCCAGCGTTTCGCCCTCGTATATGTCGAAGGACACGCCATCCACCGCCTTGACCGCGCCCACCTGTCGGCGCAGCAGCCCGCCGGCGATGGGGAAATGCATCTTGAGGTCGCGCACCTCGAGCAGTTTCTTGCGCGGTTCGCTCATACAGGCTCTCCCGTGCGGTGGTCCCACCAGCAGGCGACATCATGGCCCGCACCGATTTCGCGCCGGGGCGGGTTTTCGCGGGCACAGCGGTCAAAGGCATGTGAGCATCGCGCCCGGAACGGACAGGCCGAGGGGTGCTTGCCCAGCATCGGCGGCTGCCCTTCGATCACGCGCAGCTTGTCGGCGCGCGGCTCACGCAGTTTCGGCACGGTCTTCAGCAGCGCGCGGGTGTAGGGATGCGCGGGGTTGGCGAAGACCTCGCGCACGGGGCCGTGTTCGGCCACCTGCCCGCCATACATGACCATCACCCGGTCGGCGATCCCGGCAATCACGCCCAGGTCATGGGTGATCCAGATGATCGCCATGCCCAGCTTCTCGCGCAGGTCCTTGACCAGTTCGATGATCTGCGCCTGGATGGTCACGTCCAGCGCAGTGGTCGGTTCGTCGGCGATCAGCACCTTTGGGTCACAGGCCAGCGCAATGGCGATCATTACCCGCTGGCGCATGCCGCCGGAAAACTGGTGCGGGAAATCCTTCAGCCGCCGCTCGGCATCGGGGATGCCGACCAGTTCAAGAAGCTCAACCGCGCGTTTCCGCGCCTTCGCCTTGTCCATGCCCATATGGCGGCGCAGCGGCTCCATGATCTGGAACCCAACGGTGAACACCGGATTGAGCGAGGTCATGGGGTCCTGAAACACAAAGCCCACATCACGCCCCCGGACGGCGCGCAGCTTCTCCTCGCCGATCTTCAGCAGGTCCTGGTTGCCCAGCATGACATGGCCGTCGCGCACCTCGGCCGGGGGCGAGGGCAGAAGCCCGATCAGCGACATCATGGTCACGGACTTGCCGGACCCGGATTCGCCCACAACGCCCAGCAATTCGCCGGGGCGCAACTCGAAGCTGACGGAGTTGACCGCATGAATTTCGCCCGCGCGGGTGCGAAACACGGTCTTCAAGTTCTTGACATCAAGAACAGGCAGAGCCCCATCGGGCATGCGTCCCTCCCCGGGAGATGGTGTTATTGGCCCCGGTCTTGCGCCGATGCTTCGGGCAAGGATTGCAGCTTTTTCACAAGTCTGACAAGGAATAATGTGAGCGCTCCCGGCAACTTCTGGCAGGGCTTTGAGACTGCACAAAAAAAGACCCCCGGCAATGCCGGGGGCCCGAAGATCAGCCGGAAAATCAGCCAGCGCCGATCAACAGCTATAGTACATCTGATACTCGATCGGATGGGGGGTGTGCTCGTAGTTGTAGACCTCTTCCCACTTCAGCGCGATATAGCCCTCCAGCTGGTCCTTGGTGAACACGTCACCGGCGAGCAGGAACTCGTGGTCGGCTTCCAGCGCACCTATGGCCTCGCGCAGCGAGCCGCAGACGGTCGGGATGTCGGCCAATTCCTCGGGCGGCAGGTCGTAAAGATCCTTGTCCGAGGCCTCGCCCGGATCGATCTTGTTCTTGATCCCGTCAATGCCCGCCATCAGCAGCGCCGAGAACGCCAGATAGGGGTTGCAAGACGGATCGGGGAAGCGGGCTTCAACGCGCTTGGCCTTGGGGCTTTCGGTCCACGGGATCCGGATCGAGGCCGAGCGGTTGCGCGCCGAATAGGCCAGCAGCACCGGAGCTTCAAAGCCCGGGATCAGGCGCTTGTAGCTGTTGGTCGAGGGGTTGGTGAAGGCGTTGAGTGCCTTGGCGTGCTTCAGGATGCCGCCGATGAACCACAGCGCTTCCTGGCTGAGGTCGGCATACTTGTCGCCCGCGAACAGCGGCTTGCCGTCCTTCCAGATCGACATGTTGCAGTGCATGCCCGTGCCGTTGTCGCCCTTGATGGGCTTCGGCATGAAGGTCGCGGTGCGCCCGTAGGCATGGGCCACGTTGTGGACCACATACTTGTATTTCTGCAGTTCGTCGCCCTGCTTGGTCAGCGAACTGAAGATCAGGCCAAGCTCGTGCTGACAGCTTGCGACCTCGTGGTGGTGCTTGTCCACCTTCATGCCCATTCCGGCCATGGTGGTCAGCATTTCGGACCTCAGGTCGGTGCCGATGTCGGTGGGGTTCACGGGGAAATAGCCCCCCTTGATTCCCGGACGGTGGCCCATGTTGCCGTTTTCGTATTCGGTATCGGTGTTCCACGACCCGTCCAGCGCGTCGACTTCATAGGCGACCTTGTTGGTGGAGGTCGAAAAGCGCACATCATCGAAGACGAAGAACTCGGCCTCGGGGCCGAAGAAGGCCGTATCGCCGATGCCCGAGGACTTCAGATAGGCCTCGGCCTTGACGGCGGTGCCGCGCGGGTCGCGGTCGTAGTGCTCGCCGGTGTCGGGCTCCAGGATGTTGCAGTGCAGGCAGATGGTCTTTTCCGCATAGAACGGGTCGACATAGGCGCTGTCCAGTTCCGGCATCAGCTTCATGTCCGACTGGTCGATGGATTTGAAGCCATTGATCGACGAGCCGTCGAACATCAGCCCTTCTTCCAGAAAATCCTCATCGACCTGATCGGCCATCATGGTGACATGATGCAGCCGCCCGCGCGGATCGGTGAATCGGATATCGACGAACTTGGCGTCCTCGTCCTTGATCATCTTCAGAACGTCAGCAGTGCTCATCTGGTGCTCATCCCTTTGCTTGGTTGGATAATCTTCCGCGTGGCAGAATGCCCACGCGTTGTCTCAGAGCGCATCCTCGCCGGACTCGCCGGTGCGGATGCGAATGGCTTGCTCGACCGGGGTGACGAAGATCTTGCCGTCGCCGATCTTGTCGGTGCGGGCGGCGGCGACGATCGCCTCGATAGCGGCCTCGACCTGGTCGTCAGGCAGGACCACGTCGATCTTCACCTTCGGCAGGAAATCGACCACATACTCGGCACCACGATAGAGTTCCGTATGGCCCTTCTGGCGCCCGAAGCCCTTGACCTCGATGACGGAAAGCCCCTGAACACCCACGTCCTGAAGCGCTTCCTTGACTTCATCGAGCTTGAAAGGCTTGATGATCGCCTCGATCTTCTTCATCTGCACCGCTCCCCCGGGCCGATTGCCTTAATGTCCTGAGTGACAGACCATCTTGAGCCAGCAACGACAATCCAGACCGCCCGGCGCCCCACCTGCCCGCTCTGAAATCGCATGGGTGAGCACGGAATTCGGGCAATAAGATTATTTTTTGTGCATAATGAAAACAGGTGACGCGAAACATGGCTGAAATCCTGACCTCTGCACAAATGCGCGCCATCGAAGGGGCTGCGATTGATTCCGGCGCGGTGACCGGGCTGGAGCTGATGGAGCGCGCGGGCGCGGGCGTCGTCGCGGCGCTGATCGAAGCGCACCCGGAGCTTGGCCAGGGCGCCCACAGGGCGGCGGTCCTGTGCGGTCCGGGCAACAACGGCGGCGATGGCTATGTGATCGCCCGGCTGCTGGCCGAGCGCGGCTGGGCGGTCGAGGTGCTGGCCTGGGGCGATCGCGCCCGCCTGCCGCCCGATGCCCGCGCGATGCGCGAGGCCTGGGACCGGCTCC
>SL_7KL_010_BRINEDRAFT_10001168_pt1 | contig 12598 bp, 12 predicted proteins | sample SodLak_010_BRINE_FD_10663 | JGI IMG/M metagenome (IMG submission 10663)
GGGGCCGGCCCCGCCGGACGCATGCTGCTGCTGGCCATCGCCGGTGGCGAGGCCCGCGAGCGGGCGGCAGCCAGCGACGCCCTGGTCGCCGCCCTGGAGGACGCCCCCGACGTCGCCGGCATCCACAACGGCCGCCTGAACGTTGACGACCCGGCGCTGGACTTCCTGATCGAACATCGCTACCTGCTAAGCAACCGGGTCGATGCCGAACACTTCAGCCAGGACCGTCTGAGCGAACACCTGGAGGCCCGCCGCGACGACCTCGCCAGCGCCGTCCCGGAACTGCCACGGGAACTGATTCCGCGCGACCCCACCGCGGAGGTCCGGGTCGTCCTGGAGCAGCTCGCCGCCAGCGGTGGCCAGGCGACGACCGGCGCCGAAGGCGTCTGGGTCACCCCCGACCGGAGACGGGCCCTGCTGGTGCTGCGCAGCGCGGCCGACGGCATGGACCTGGATGCCCAGGCCGCCCTGATCGAACGCACGCACGCGGCCTTCAGCGCCATCGACGAACCGAATCTGCAGCTGCAGATTGCCGGCCCGGCGGTGATCGCGGTGGACTCCCGCGCCACCATCCGCGGCGAGGTGACCTGGATCACCGCAGGCGCCAGCGTCGCGCTGGCCCTCCTGCTGCTGGCGGTGTTCCGCCATCCGCACCCGGTCTGGCTGGCGACCGTGCCCCTGGCCAGCGGCATCCTGATCGCCGCGGCCGTGGTTACGCTGGTCTTCGGACACCTGCACGGGATCGCGCTGGCCTTCGGCATCACCGTGCTGGGCATTGCCCTCGACTACCCGCTGCACCTGTTCGCCCATGCACAACGAGGCGATGGTGAACCGGCCGGCGACGGACGGGCCGACGGCGAGCGCCTCCCGCAGGTCGCGCGCGAGCTGTGGCCCGCCATTGCCCTGGGAGCCGGCAGCACGGTACTGGTGTATGCCCTGATGGCAATGACCGGGTTCTCCGGCATGGCCCAGCTCGGGCTGTTCGTATTGACTGGCGTGGCCGTGGCCGCCGTGGTCACCCGCTGGATCCTGCCCACGCTGGTCCCCACCCGCTTGCAGCGCGAGGGCCTGCCGCCGCTGCGCCTGCCCCTGCCCACGGGTCTCGCCCAGCCCCCCGCCATCGCGCGCTGGGGCCTCGCCCTGCTGGCCCTGGCCGCGATCGCCGTGGTCGCGAGTGCCGACCCCTTCCCCTGGGAGGATCGTCTGTCCGCCCTGCACCCGGTACCGGAGGACCAGGTTGCGCTCGACCAGGACCTGCGCAGCGCCCTGGGGCTGCCGGACGTCCGCCATGCCCTGCTGGTCAGCGGCGACACGCCGGAACAGGCCCTGCGCGGCAGCGAGGCCCTGACACCGGGCCTGGAGGCCCTGCGCGAGACCGGGGCCCTGGACGGCTTCGGCCATGCCGCGAACGTCCTGCCCAGCCGGGCACTGCAGCGCGAGCGTCAAGCCGCGTTGCCGGAACCCGATACCCTGCGCGAACGCCTGGAGGTGGCGGGCGCAGGGTTGGGGTTTCGCGACGGGGCCTTCGAGCCCTTCGTGAACGACATCCAGACGGCCCGCCAGCAAGACCTGCTGGAACCCGAGGGCCTTCCCGACGGGCCGCTGCGCAATGCCCTGGAACCCCTGCTCCAGCCCCGCGATGACGGCACTGGCTGGATCGCCTGGGTGCGCCTGCAGGGCGTCCATGACCCCGATGCCCTGACCCGCTGGGCCGAAGACGCGCCTCTGGCCAGCGTGCCGGAACTGGACGGGGTGGGCATCCGCCACATCGACTTCTTCCGCGCCTCCGAAGAACTGGTGATCGGCTTTCGCGTCGAGGCCCTGCAACGGCTCGCGCTGGGAATGGTCGCGGTGGCCCTCCTGCTGCTGGTCGTCACCCGAGCGCCGGGACGCAGCCTGCGCATCCTGTCCGCGGTGGGCACCGGGTTGCTGCTGACCCTGGCCACACTGATCCTGCTGGGCATCCAGCTGTCGCTGTTCCACCTGATCGCGTTACTGCTGATCACCGGGCTGTGCCTGGATTACGCCGTGTTTTTCAGCCGCCCGCTGCGGGATGCCACGGCGCGCCTGCGCAACCTGCGCTCGGTCAGCGTGTGCGCACTGTCCACGCTGGTGGTGTTCGGTCTATTGGCCCTGTCCAGTCTTCCGGTCTTGCAGGCCATGGGCCTCACGGTGGTGCTGGGCGTGGTATTTTCCTTCCTCGCAGCGGCCCTGCTGGCCCCCGAGGCCAGCCGCCGGCAAACTGCCTGAAGCAACGCCGAACTGGCCCAATCCACCCGGAAACCCCTCCGGCCACAACCCGCAGATACGCCCGTCCATGGACCCCCTGGTCATCACTGCCCACACCCTGACGAGTGCCGCCGGCACCGGGATCGCCGCCAACGCCGAGGCCCTGCGCAGCGGCACCAGCGGACTGCGTGCCTGCGACCTGGAGCGCGTCAACCTGGACACCTACGTCGGCCGCGTGCCGGGTGTGGAAGCCATCGCCCTCGAGGGTGCCCTGGCCCCGTTCCAATGCCGCAACAACCAGCTGGCCGAACTGGGGCTGCGCCAGGACGGCTTCGTCGCTGCGGTGGCGGCTGCAGTGGAGCGCCACGGGGCCGATCGGGTAGCCGTTTTGCTGGGCACCAGCACTTCCGGGATCGCCGCCACCGAGGCCGCGTACCACCGGCGTGACCCGCAGACCGGGGCCCTGCCACCGGACTACGACTACCAGCACACCCAGAACATGTTCTCGCTGGCCGACTTTGTTGCCACCCGCCTCGGCCTGTCCGGCCCCGCCATGGTGGTCTCCACTGCCTGCTCGTCCAGCGCCAAGGTCTTTGCCGATGCCCGGCGCTACATCGCGGCGGGACTGTGCGACGCCGCCGTGGTCGGCGGCGTCGACAGCCTGTGCGGCATGACGCTGTACGGCTTCAACGCCCTGCAGCTGGTCGCCGCGCAGCCCTGCACCCCACTGGATCGCGACCGGACCGGGATCTCAATCGGCGAGGCCGCCGGCTTCTTCCTGCTGGAGCGCCCCTCCGCGAATGCCCAAGGCGCACGGCTGACCGGTTACGGCGAATCCAGCGATGCCCACCACATGTCCGCCCCGCACCCGGAAGGCCTGGGGGCCGCGACGGCACTACAGCAAGCCCTGGACCGTGCAGGGCGGCAAGGCGACGAGATCGACTATGTGCTGATGCATGCCACCGCGACCCCGGCCAACGACCGTTCCGAGGCCCGCGCCCTGATCCACCGCCTGGGCCCGACCCCGCGCGCGGTGGGCAGCAAGGGCCTGACCGGACATACCCTCGGGGCCGCCGGCGCGGTGGGGGTCGCGCAGGCACTGGCCAGCCTGGCCGGCGGCTTCGTGCCGGCGACCGCCGGGCTGCGGCACCCGGACCCGGAACTGGGCCTGGATGCACGGGCAGAGACCGAGGACCGCCCGGTTCGGCGGGTCCTGGTCAACGCCTTCGGGTTCGGCGGAAACAACTGCAGCCTGCTGCTGGAGGCACCGCAATGAACACCATCGGTCTGCATGCGGTCGGACTGCTGGGCCCGGGACTGGACGACTTCGAGACCGCCCGCGCCATCCTCGCCGGCACGGCGCCTCTGACGGGCGACGCGATCAATATCCCACCCGTGCGGCTGCTCCCCGCCAACGAGCGTCGACGCACCACGACCACGATCCGCCTGGCCCTGAAGGTGGCGGAAGAGGCCACGACCGACAGCGATCGCAGCCAACTGCGCAGCGTGTTCGCCTCGTCCTCCGGCGACATGGACATCATCGATCGCATCTGCGACGCGCTCACCCAGCCGGAGCCGGTGGTTTCGCCGGTCCAGTTCCACAATTCGGTGCACAACGCCCCGGCCGGTAACTGGTCGATCGCCACCCGCAACCCCGCCCCGGCGACCGCCGTATCCGGCTACAACGCCACGGTGGCCGCCGGTTTGCTGGAGGCCGCGACGCTGCAACAGTGCGAGGGTGGCGAGGTGCTGCTCACCTGCTACGACGTACCGTCGATGGAGACATTCATCCGCGTGCGCCCAATCCACCATGCGTTCGCGGTCGCCCTGCGCCTGGGGCCGGTGGAGGGCGCCACCTGGCGGCTGCAGATGGACCTCAAGGGACCCGCCACCGCCGATCGCTGCGGGGCAGACGAACTGGAGGCCCTGCGCGAGAGCAACCCGGCGGCACGCGCCCTGCCGCTGCTGGAACAACTGGCCCGGGGCACGGCCGGCCATGTTACGCTTGACGCCCCGTTGGGCCGGTCGCTGAGCATCCGCATCGAGCCCTGAACAATCGCCCGGATCAGGAAGATCCCGCGCATGCCATCGCGACCCGAAACCCTGGATCACGACGCCATCTGCCGGCTGCTGCCGCACGCCGGGGCGATGTGCCTGCTGGATTCGGTCGAGGCCTGGTCCGACGACGCCATCCACTGTCGTGCCGACAGCCACCGGGACCCGGCCAACCCGCTGCGCGGGGAAGGCGGCCTGCATGCCCTGGGGGCACTGGAATACGGCGCCCAGGGCATGGCCGTGCACGGGGCACTGCTGGCGGATGGCGGCCCGCCCCGGGCCGGCTACCTGGCGGCCGTGCGCAACCTGCAACTGCGGGTCCAACGTCTCGACGGCCTCGACGACCCGCTGGAGATCCACGCCGAACGCATCCTGTCGGATACCCACAGCTCGATCTACGACCTGCGGGTCACCGCCGGTGGCCGGCCGGTGCTGAGCGCCCGCGCGACGGTGATCCTGCAACCCGCCGACGAGGAAAAGACCCCGTGACTGCACGCGCCCTGATTACCGGAGCCAGCGGCGCCATCGGCGCCGCCATTGCCCAAGCCCTGGCCGCGGCTGGCCATGAGGTGATCCTGCACGCCCATCGCAATGCCGACGCGGCCGAAGCAACAGCCGCGGCCATCCGCGCCGACGGCGGCCAGGCCCGCGTGCTGGTGTTCGACATCACCGACGAGGGGGCCTGCCGCGAGGCCCTGGAGCCCCTGGCGGCCGAGCAACCGGTGCAGATCCTGGTGCATAACGCAGGCATCCATGACGATGCGCCGCTGGCCGGAATGCGCCGCGAACAGTGGGACCGACCGATCGACGTCGGACTGAACGGCTTCTACAACGTCACCCAGCCACTACTGCTGCCGATGATCACCACCCGCTGGGGCCGGGTCGTGGCGATCTCCTCCGTCGCCGGGCAGATCGGCAATCGCGGCCAGACCAACTATGCAGCGGCCAAGGCCGGGCTCCATGGCGCCATTCGCTCGCTGGCCCAGGAGGTCGCCTCGCGCGGGATTACCGCCAACGCGGTCGCCCCCGGCATCATCGAAAGCCCGATGAGCGATTCGAGCTTCGATGCCGACCGTATCCGCAGCGTCGTACCCATGCGCCGCGCCGGCCAGCCCGCGGAGGTCGCGAGTGTGGTCGGCTTCCTCGCCAGCGAGGGCGCCAGCTACGTGTCCGGTCAGGTGATCGGCGTCAACGGCGCCCTCGCCTGACCCCGCCATGAGCCACGTCGTTGCCCTGATCCCGGCCCACAACGAGGCCGCCACCATCGAAGACGTCGTCGCCGGCGCCCGGGCCCACGTGGACCGGGTGATCGTGGTGGACGACGGGTCCGAGGATGCGACCGCAAGCCTGATCGAAGACCAGGCGGAGGTCCTGCGCCAGCCCGAGAATGGCGGCAAGGCGGCCGCGTTATGGACCGGGATGCAGCATGCCCTGGCCACCGGGGCCGACGCCGTGGTGACCCTGGACGCCGACGGCCAGCACGACACCACGGAGATCCCGGCCCTCATCGCCGCCTGGCGCGAGACCCCCGAGCGGCTGATCCTGGGGGCCCGACTCAAGGGCCGCGAACATACCCCGCCGCTGCGCCTGTTCGGCAACCGCATGGCGGACTTCTGGATTGCCTGGGCCTCGGGGCAACCGCTGCAGGATTCGCAGTCGGGGTTCCGCCTGTATCCCACGGCGCTATTGCGACGCCTCGAGCTGCGTCATCACCGGGCGCGCGGCTTCGTGTTCGAAAGCGAGGCCCTGATCGTCGCCGAGCGGCTGGGATTCCCGGTGCGGGTGGTCCCGGTACGCTGTATCTACCCGGAGAACCACCGCCCCAGCCATTACCGCGCGACCGCGGACACCCTGCGCATCATCGCCATGGTCGCCGGCCACCTGCTGCGCCGCGGGATGCGCCCGCTGGGGCTGTTGCGCTCGCGGGGCCTGGTGCGCTGAAGGCCCCGGCGTGCCGCTCCGGGCCGCGCCCTTGGAAACCACCGGCACGCATGTCTACACTCTCGACGCACCCATCCCAGAAGGAAAACGCCATGAATACCAGGACGTTGCTGGTCATCCTGTTTGCCAGCCTGATCGCGCTGGCCGGCTGCCGCGGCACGGTCCCCGTGCACAACGTCAGCGATACCACGGTCACCGATGTTGCGGGTGAACGCCCCAGCGCCGAACAGATGGAACGCGCCATCCGCACCGCCGGAACGGCGCTGGGCTGGCGCATGGAAGAAGTGGAACCGGGGCTGCTCGAAGGGCGACTTGCGCTGCGCGACCACGTCGCCGAAGTGGAGATCCCCTATGCGGCGGGTGAATACAGCATTCGCTACAAGGACAGCACCAACCTGAACTACGCGGACGGCAATATCCACCCGAACTACAACAACTGGATCCAGAACCTGGACAACCAGATCCGGGCACAGATCTCCGCCCTCTGATCCCACCCCGCAGCGCGTCGGGCACACCCCGGCGCGGTGCGCACGCTCCAGGGCAAAGGGCCTTTCATCACGAAGCGCACGCGGGCGGGGAGATCGGAAGGAATGCGGTGACGGAAGCGTCTTGCGCCTCCGTTGCGGTCTTGCCCATCATTCAGTCTTCGCACCTACCTGGTGGATGCTTTTCAGGTTTTCTTCGTGCCTTCCTGTGCTTCGTGGTGATCCCAAACCGACTCCGCGGTCACGGGTCAGTCGGGGCGCGGGCGTTCGTCCGGCTTGCGTGCCTCGCCCTCGGAACTCTTGGGGGTCGGCTCGTCGTCCTGGGCGTCCGATTCGTTGGCGCCGCCGGCCGCCTCGCCGGGACCGGCGCCGTAGTCACGGCGCGTCATGTGCGACAGAAGCTGCCCGGCCCGGTCCTCGAGGCGATCACGGGTCGGCTTGTCCGCCAGTTCCTCCGCGCTCTGCGCCAGGTGGTGGTAGAGGTCGCGGTAGGAACCCGCCATGGTCGCGAACAGCGTGGCCGTGCGATCGAAATGGTCGTTGACCTGGCTGCGGTAGCGGGTCAGTTCCTGCATGCGCCGGTCGAGTTCCTCTTCCAGCTCGCGGATCAGCTTGCGCTCGTCACTGGTGACGCGGCCCACCCAGAAACCCACGAGGGCGGCAACCACGATGGCCAGGATCCCGAGGGCCACCCACAGCCCCACTGCTGTCTGTTCTTCCACCACGACATCCTCTGCAAATGGAGCCGCCATTGTGCCGCAGGCCCTCGCCGAACGCACTGCCGGGCATGCTAACCTCGCCACAACAGGGACACCGGAACCACGCAGGAAGGCCCCCGGAAGCCGTTTCAATCCGCCGTACAACCAAGAGTCAGACCCACCATGATCGAACCGCAACATGCCCAGCAGATCCGCCAGGCCCAGGCCGGCCTGATCAACCTGGTGGTGCAGGCCACCCAGAACCCGGAGACCCGCCGCGAACTGGAGCCAGTGCTGAACCAGGCCCACGAGGCCGGCTGGGGCGAGCTGATCCTGCGCATCCGCCGCGTGCTCGAAGGCGAACGCGACACGTCCCTGCTGCAGGGGCTGGACGACGAGGACACGGTGATCCTGACGGCGATCCTGGCCGGCCTGCAGGATCCCTCCACCCTGCCGGACCCCGAGCAAAGCGGCGATCCGGCGCAGGCCGCACCGGGGCTGGCCCAGATGATCCACGGCGCGGCCCACGGAGACGCCCAGTCGCTGCACTGGCTGTCGCAGATGGCCGAACAGATGAGCCGGGCCGGGGGCGACATGGCGCGTCTGGGTGGCATCACCAAGCGCCTGGTGGACGGCGAGCGTGACCCGGATGTGCTGTGCCGCGGCATGGACGCCCAGGGCGAGTCGCTGGTGCTCTCGATCCTCTCGGAGCTGGGCAAGCTCGAGCACCACTGACCAACCCGTGCGCCATTCCAGCATTTGCAGGCCGCGCGGCCGAGGCACGTTCCGCCTCGAGCATCTGATGCTGGCCGTAATTGCCCTGTGGCTCCTGCAAGGCTGCGCCGCAGTCACCCTGCAGCCGCCGGCCGAACCGGAAGACCCGGTCACCGTGGCACTCCTGGACCACGGCCATCACTCCAGTCTGGTCCTGCCGACCGCGACCCCGGACGCCTGGCTGCGCTATTCCTACGGCGACTGGTCGTTTTACGTCGAGCGGCGAATCAACCCCCTGCAGGGGCTGGCCGGGCTGTTCCTGCCCACACGGGCGGGCCTCGGCCGGCAATCCCTGACCGGCTCCGACCTGGAGGACGCGACGGCAACCCAGTTGCGCGTGCCGCTGGAGGAACTGCATCTGCTGACGGTCCCCGGGGCCAGGGTTACGGCACTGCGCGAGGCGCTGGAGGAAATCTGGCAGGCGGGCCACGATGACCGCAAGGTATCGACAGAATGGGACATGGCCTTTGTCGAACACCCCGAGGCCTACACCCTGCGCAACAACTCCAACCGCATGGTCGCACACTGGCTGACGGCCCTGGAGGTCGATGTCTCGCGCCTCCCGATCATGTCCAACTGGAAGCTCGACTCACCCTGAGGTCAATCAGGGCCTTCTCACCACGAAGCGCGCGAACCTAACCCTTCGTGCGCGCTTCGTGGTGGATAAACGCCGGGCGTCAAAGGCGGTGGGCCCACTCCAGGACGGCATCCTGCAGGTTCCGACCGAGGCCTTGATGCGCGCGGGGGTCGTTGACCAGCACCACCACGGCAAGGTCGTCCCCGCCTTGCGTGCGCACGTAGCCGGCGACCGCAGAGACCTCGTTGAGGTGCCCCGTCTTCAGGTGCATCTGCCCGCGCAGGTCGCGCTGGCTGCCGTTGCGGAAGCGATTGCGCAGGGTCCCGTCCAGCCCGGCCAGGGCCAGGGAGGACTGGAATTCCGGACGGTGAGAGTGCTGCCATCCGCCCTCGAGGATCTGGCCCAGCTGGCGCGCGGTCATGCGGGTCTCGCGGCTGAGCCCCGACCCGTTGTCGACCACCATGCCACCCACCTCGACCCCCAACCCGCGCAGCGACTCCAGCAGGGCCTGCTGACCCTTCTCCAGCGTGGCCGGCGGGGTAAAGTGACGCGCCCCCAGGGTCAGCAGCAGGTGGCGGGTCATCACGTTGGAGCTCCACTTGTTGGAGACCCGGATCAGATCCGCCAGCGGCCGCGAGGTATGGCGCAGGATCGGTTCGTCGTACAGCACCGGCAGCACGCCGGGGCGAATGTCGCCGGTCAGCTCGCCGCCCCACTGCGACCAGTGCAGACGGAACATCTCGGCGTGATTGGCCTCCGGCGTCAGGACCGTACGCAGCAGTTCGTAGTCCCCGCAGTTAACCGGGTACTCGCCGGACAGGGTCACGCGTTGTGCCTCGGGGTCGGCGTCAAAGCGAATTCCCCGCTGCCAGGCCCCGCAGCTGCCACGCGACGGCTGCAGGCGATTCTCGATCGTCAGCCCCGGAAGCGGCGGATCCACGGTCACGTCAATCCCGTTCCCATGCCGCTCCGGCCGCACGCGAAAGCGCTGGGCGTTGGCGTTTACGTGCAGGGCATAGGGCAGCTGGTTGTAGGCCCGCAGCGGCTGGTCATTGAATGCGGCCGGATGGCCCGGAGGCAGTTCGAAATGCGAGGCGTCGAGNATGACGTTGCCCTCGATGCGCCGCAGCCCGGTCTGACGCAACTGCCCCAGCATGCGCCAGTGCTCCTCGCTGACCATGCCGGGGTCGCCGGTCCCGCGGATCACCAGATCGCCGCGCAATACACCGTCGCGCACCGGACGCGTGGCCCACACCTCGGTGGTCCAGGTGTACTCCGGCCCCAACTCGTGCAAGGCCGCCAGCGAGGTGGCCAGCTTGATGGTGGAGGCCGGGTTGTACGGCTGATCGGCATTCAGGCGCGCGAGGACCGCGCCATCGGACATCCGCTGCACCCACAGGCCCACATTTGCCGGCGGCAGACGCTGGCTCTCGATCGCCCGCTGCAGCGGTCCCGGGAGATGCTCGAACTGGGCCTGTGCGGCCAGCGGTGCCAGCCACAACAAGAGGATCAGAGCGACGGATACGAAACACCAGGAAGGTCCGGACCGGGGCCCGGGGCGACGCGAAAAACGACAAGGGGACATTGAGACCAGCCATCCTGCATGAGAGCCTTCGGCAACGGCCCCTATAGTGTGCCGCCATCCCGGCCGCGACAAGCCCTCCGGGTGGGCTTCGTCACGCCCAGCGGAAATCGATCACCTGATCGATACGCGACACCCCCAACAGACGCATCAACAGCCGGTCCACGCCCAGGGCCACGCCCGCGCAGTCCGGCAGACCCGACTCCAGCGCCGCCTCCAGGTGATCGTCCACGGGCGGAAGGGGCTGGCCGCGCGCGCGGCGCTGAGCGATGTCCCGCTCGCGGCGCTGGCGAAACACTGCGGGGTCGGTCAGCTCGTGATAGCCGTTGGCCAGCTCCAGGTCGCCCCAGTAGAGCTCGAAACGGGCGGCATAGCCCGGCCGGTCCGCGCAGGGTCGCGCGAGGACGGCCTGGCTCTCGGGGTAGTCGAACAGGATTGTCAGCCGGTCCGGCGGGAAGCCCGGCGCGATCACCAGGCTGATCAGGGCATCCAGCCAGCCATCCCGATCCAGCCCGCCGCGGATGACCAGCCCGTGGTCCCCCGCGACCCGTTCCAGCTCCGCGGCATTCGTCTCCGCCGGGTCCACCCCCAAAGTCGAGCGAAACAGATCGGCATAGGCGATCGCCTCGCACCCCCGGGGCGCGTGCCAGTCGGGAGACTGGGCGGCCTGGTCCGCGATCAGGGCCACCACCTCGCGCGCCAGTGCGTGGTGATCCAGGCCCAGGCGATACCACTCCAGCAGAGTGAATTCGGGGTTGTGCCGCGGGCCGGATTCACCCCCGCGGAACACCCGTGCGATCTGGTAGATATCCGGGGCGCCGTCCGCCAGCAGGCGCTTCATCGGGTACTCCGGCGAGGTCTGCAGGTAGCCGCGCTCGCCGCCGGGGGCCTGTGCCTCCCAGCTCTCCAGCATTGGATCTTGCGGCGCGCCCCGGCTCAGGATCGGGGTCTCGACCTCGAGCACCCCGCGGGCCGCGAAGAACGCCCGCAGCCCGGCCAGGAGGCGGGCGCGCGCCGCGCGGGCCGGCGCCGCACCCGGACGCCAGTCGGTCATGTCGCAGGGCCTGCCGGGGTCCGGCTCACACGCGCGAGACGTACTCGCCGTTGCGGGTATCCACCTTCACCGTCTCGCCCTCTTCGACGAACAACGGAACCTTGACCACCGCGCCGCTCTCCAGCGTGGCCGGCTTGGTGCCGCCCTGCGCGGTGTCACCGCGCAGGCCCGGATCGCACTGGGTGATCTTCAGCTCGGTGAAGGACGGCGGCACCACCGACAGCGGCTCGCCGTTCCACAAGGTCACGGTGCAAATATCCTGCTCCTTCAGCCATTGCCCGGAATCACCCAGTGCGGCCTCGCCGACGGCATACTGCTCGAAGGTGTCCGGCACCATGAAGTGCCAGAACTCGCCATCGTTGTAGAGATACTGCATCTCGGTATCCATCACGTCGGCGGCCTCCACCGACTCGCCGGACTTGAAGGTCTTCTCCAGCACCCGGCCGGTACGCAGATTGCGCAGCTTGACCCGGCTGAAGGCCTGGCCCTTGCCCGGCTTGACGAACTCGTTCTCCACGATGGCCTGCGGGTCACCATCCAGCAGGAGCTTGAGACCGGCCTTGAATTCGTTGGTACTGTAGGTTGCCATTGCGCGCTGTCCCTCGATGATGCGTGGCGCGGACATGCCGCCCCGTCCGGAAACGATTCATGCCCACAAAGCCCGTCATGATAACGCGCGAGCCGCGCGGAACCCAGCCACCCGAGCCGGCATCCACGCCGGCCTGGCAGCAGGCGCTTGCGCGCGCGATCGCCGATCCCGAGACCCTGGCCGCACGCCTGGGACTGCCGCCCGAGGCCCTGCCGGGCATGCAGGCCGGGCACCGGCTGTTTCGCACCCGCCTCCCGGAAAGCTACCTGGCCCGCATCCGCCCCGGCGACCCACGGGATCCCCTGCTGTTGCAGGCCCTGCCGGACGCGCGCGAGGCCNTCGAGTCCCCGGGNTTCGTCAGTGACCCGGTCGGCGACCANNANGCNCTGGCCGCCCCCGGCNTGGTGCACAAGTACCANGGCCGNGNNCTGCTGCTGACCACCGGGGCCTGCGCCATCCANTGCCGNTACTGCTTCCGCCGCGAGTTCGACTATGCCGACCACAATCCGGCCCGGGACGANTGGGAACCCGCGCTGAACTACATTGCCGCGCATCCGGACATCCGCGAGGTCATCCTCAGCGGCGGCGACCCGCTGAGCCTGTCGGATACCCGC
>SL_7KL_010_BRINEDRAFT_10001169_pt1 | contig 12590 bp, 10 predicted proteins | sample SodLak_010_BRINE_FD_10663 | JGI IMG/M metagenome (IMG submission 10663)
TTAAGTCCTTATTATAAGTCTTACTGTCTCGTTTGTAGATTCTGATCTTTCTACAGGTTGAATATTCTTGTAATAGATGATTTCTCCAGAGTATTTATCGACATCTCTTTCGGAAATATTGAAAATGATAGCAGAAACCCCACTTTCTTGACCAACTATTGTCTCACCGTTCGTAAATGTGCTTGCACCAAATACTGTTGCCGTAGAACTGGATATACTTGAACTTACTATACGCCCTGTGGTACCAGACAAGTCACCCACAATTTCTTCATTGTTGAAAAATGGTTGCCCACCAGAAAGTGTGTTATCAAACTCCAATACCTGCGAAAAAGTGGGGTCCGTCATCAGTACTTCATTATTACTAAAAAGTCTTGGATTTTTCCATATACCTACTTGACGATAATTGATATCAGCAGGAATAGTATCTAATTCTGTTCCATTAATATCTAGAGATATACCTAGTCTTGTAGTATTCAGGACATTTTTTACCTTATTATCCCCAATAATTGAAACAATCGGTCTAGCTTCGCCATCTTCACCATATACTGTATTTGCAATAATTGAAATATTGGCATCAGTATATAAACTACCAGTATTAACAACATTTATCCTGACAATTTCTGTATCCTCTACTTCGGAATAAGCTTGTGCGCCCGTACCGTTCCCATCTATCCTTACTCTAGGAGAAATAAGATAAGAAGACGAAATATCCAGTACCAAGCTATCATCAAGTTCAATATAACGGCCAGAAGTATTGGAGGTGTAATTTGTGATGTTTCTTATTGAACCAGAACCTGTGCCATCTGCTATATACACAGAACTACCTGTATAGGCTCCGTTTGCGTTTAAGGCGCTAGGTTCTATTCTGTATACTGTATTCGAGACGGCTTCTTGTATCAGCCCAGAATTGGTGATATAGTTCGTACCCGGATTGGTGATGATAATGTCGTTTATTTCGCCATCCAGAAAAGAATTTTCTACCTGATTATTTGCAGTATAAGGTATTAGAGTAGGATTTGCAAACTTACTCTCGTCTAATGATGATAAAGTAAACAAATACTTCCATTTATAACCATCTGCAAGTACTGCTGGTTCTGTAGATATAAATGTAGGTTCCGATGTTGAAAGTCCTCCACCATTATTGTCAAGACAAAGATATACATTATTTGTTGAGTTCAAAACAAAATAATTTTGATTGGTGGTGTCGATTTCCGAATCATATTGCACATATGCTTCGCCTTCAATCCATGGAATTCTGCGGATCATAAATGATACATCACTCGGCTGCAATTTCTTTGCGAACAGGACATCGTTTCTTAAAGAGTGGTTTGAGTCTCGAAGAGTAAGGTTTTCTTCCGGTGGATTAAAATCATCATTCCAAGGGTAAGACCTTGAAACGAAAACATAATAATTATTACCGTCTTCAATATCTTCTTTAAGAAGATCGATAAATGAAATATTTAATTGTCTTAATACTTGACCCATTTAACTACTCTGTTCTATAGAAAAATCCTCAGCTATAAGCCGAATATCTTGAGTTGTTTGTGTATACGCTCGTCCAAATGGTTTATACCCAGAAGGATGACATATTTTATACAATATATTAATGTATTTATCTAATGATCTTGAGGAACGTATCTCGTAACTGAATTCTTGGTAGTAAAAACTATCTTGCAAATATTTATCGGAGTTAAGGAAACCTCGACTACTTCTCCAAAAACCTTTTTGATTTCCGATAGAACCATAAACAGGAATGGCATCAATGATAGAACCAGAACCAGCCGCATCTTGAAGTCTTATTGTTTCACCGAACGTATAACCATAACCCGAATCAATAACCATCAGATTAGATACCACATTACCAATCACAGCCTGTCCTAGTATATCAGCGTTTTGACCTAAGAAACCACCTTCTCCATCTGAAAGATTTAATGGCCCAATATAAGGATCGAAAGCGGTCACATCTGGATCGCCATTATAGTTAACACCCGGATTAATAGTTTGTAAAGAAACTATAGTACCTAACTCAATATCATTAAAGATTAGAGCCTGATCGATGATAGTATCCAAATTTGCTTGACCAAATAAAGAAAAATCAGTTGCATCAAAAGCAAATTCTTCAGCATCTAAAGCAACATTAGAATATGGTTCGATAATAGTGTTCGCCCAACTATATACAAAGGTGTTAGCGATCTCTGACACTATGGCTGCCGCGCCCGTACCTGTAGTGTTCGAGCCCGAATCAATATTAATTACAGCATCCAAAGAATAACCATAACCACCATCTAAAACAGTAAAATCAATGATTCCTTGACCCAAAAACGTTTCTGTTACTGCAACTTCAAGAAAAGAGCCCGTGTCTGTAGGTGAAACGGGGACTAATATATCACCTGATTCATAATTTATACCCAAACCAATAGGCTCAATATCAATAATCGATCCTTTTATAGAAGGAGCATCAGGTATATTAACGCCTGTTATATAAACCTTTTCATCTAACTCAAAGGTTCCTTCTATATCAGTTAAGAAAAATATTTCAATTTCTTTATTGTTTACAAAGCGCTTCTGATAAGAATCCACAACTGCCGTTGCTTCAGAGTTAAAACCGAAAACTCGTTGACCTTCAAAGGAAGGGTTAAGTTCAGATTTTGTTATCTCGAAATATCTATTTTGTACCCATCTTCCGTCTGAAGTTTTTAGAATATCAACTTTAGGTAAGTAAATGTCAATATCTTCATCATAGAGAAGACGAAACAGTAGTTTAAAACCAGTATCCGATCCTTTGGAACGATAAACATCTTTTATTCGCTTGACGAATTCTCTTTTGTTACCAAAAACTTGCTTCGGTATATTACGCATATACTTGTTAGAAAAATATTGAAGAAACGGTTCAATAGTGGAATCGATATCCCTAATTTCAGGAAGATTTCTAGCTAGGTCTACAGGATAGCCTTCTTGCTCCAAAAATTCAAAGTAATTAGTCAGGAACGTAATAAATTCCGGTCCTTCTTCCTTGTAGAAGTCCGGAAACTGTTCTTTGACAAAATTACTAAGTGTTTTTTCTATTTGAATCATGTTTCTACCATATTGACCGATATATCTCTACCTTCGATGAATAATACTTGATTCTTATCAGCTATAATATCTGTAGTTACGGTTCGCCCAAATATTCGAATAGCGTTATCATAACCAACTACATTCAAAGTTAAGTCTATATTACCAGTTTCGTAATCAATGGTCCCGACATCTTCTTCAACTACAATAAATTCATCTAAATCAGTATTTCTATATAAGAATATTTTACCTCTACCATTATCCTGCATTTGAACTTGACGATTAACACCCAAACGATCACGATAAGTAAATATATTTGAACCAAGCATAGGAGGATGGCCTAAAGGCTGCTCTTGTGTCGTCGGTACACGCAAGAAACGGATAGCATTATTGAACGAAAAAGTCAATTTTTGTGTAACGTTTACTTCAGGACGCCATACCTTTACCATTCTTACACGAACTTCATTACTCTGAATTGCGTCATCTACATCATCAATTAGTGTGGTAACTCTTGATGGTCTGAAACGTGACCCGAATTCCAAGAAATCTGTTTCATTAAGACCTAGAATTGTGTCAATAACCCTTGTGCGAATATCTTCAACAGTAGACGTTAACAATTCTCTTGAATAAAACACACGCGATCTTACTTCAATATTAAAGTAATCAGGATCAATGACTACAGGTGTTTTTAAAGATTTTCCTGTCAGTTCTTTAGCTATACGATTTTTTAAAGAAGTAGTTGGTATAGTTCTGGTTCCCGCAGGTTTTACTGATACCACAACAGAACCATATTGAGGGGGATTGGCTTTTTCACCACCATACGCTATCACACTCTGCACTTCTGGAAAAGTCTTTTTTACTATAGTCTCAAAATCTTGTTCAATGACTGCACGTTCTTGTGTCTGATAAAACTTCTGTGAATTTATTCTTATTGAATTAATACCTTCACGTTCATTACCATTTCTTGCAGATTGAGTTGTGGATACTGCTACAGGATAATTGGATATAGCAGTGGCGGGCGTAAAACTGGCAGCACCGTTGCCATCCGCCCCTACTGTATCTCTGTATTCTACTTTTACTATATTACCTTCTGTCAGTCTTTTCCCTAGAGTTCCTTGTGTAGGGAAAGTCAATTGATACTGATTCGCTCTGAAACCTTCGACAAAGTATACTTCAGATTCATTATCTAGACCAAATAAACTTTCAGTTCTTTGCCAGAGAACTTCGTTGTCATCTACAGAGGAGTCACGAACAGTCACACGAAGACTTGTAAGGTCTATATTTTCTGATTGCAAAGGAAAGATATAACGATCACCACTTACTTCAAAAAATTCAGTTACGATTTCGCCTTCAAAAATTTCTACACCGGAAGCTCTATACAGACCAGCCGCAGGTGTAACCGTTACTGTTTCTGGAACTAGATAAGTTAGACGAACGCCATCAATAGTAGTTGTAAATTTGTAATTTCGTGGTATAGTGATGGAATCAGGATTGTCAGTGGGGTTAATTGTGATATCGACCACTGCTCTTGCTGATGATCTGGAACGTGGTGTGTAGTTTAAGTCTTTGGCTTGTGATACCACACTTTCTTTTAGTTTAGCGGTATCCATGAACATTTCAGAACCAACTTGATTCAAGTAAAACGCATTAAGATATGTATTATAAGAAAGTAATTCAGTCAGGACGGCGAAATTAGAACCATCAAAATCAAAATCAGAGTATTCGGGCTTACCACGCAAGTATTCCTTGAATCTTTCATTAAGATCAAAAAAATCTAATTGATCCGCCTTCAGAAAATTATTTGCTTGTTCCTTAGCCATTCTTTATCTTGCTCTTTTAAGTATTAGTTCTATTTTTATAGGTTCTGGATTATTTATAACAGAAATAAATATTTCAACGGAAAGGGTATTATCATCATCTTTTTGGCTTATAAGAATACGTATCAATCTACATCTAGGTTCGTGAAGTCTTAACTGTTCACGGGTCTTTTCCTCAATAATATAAGCTGTATCTCTTGTGAAATTTTCAAATAAATACCCTCTCAAACCTACACCAAAATTAGGGTTGAATTTTCGTTCACCCGGATTGGTCAAGACTATATTCCTTACTGATCTTTTAACCGCCTCAACATCAATCAAACGAAGAAGATCGTTCCTTACAGGGTGTACCTGAAGATTGGTAGGGATATCAAAGAATCTCGGTTCGGTCTGTCTAATAGCCATATGTGTATTTAGTTAAACTTTTTTGAGAAATTTTGAAAAAAGTGCTTGACAAGTTTTTGAAACCCTGTATAATAGCTTTGTAGCCAATAAATGTATTAGTCTTTAATGATTCTAATGATACTACATGGTTTCGTGCTTACAGCACGAAAACGCGAAGCGTTTCCTTTAGGATTCATTATAGATTTTCTCTACAGACTTTAAGGAATTCAGGATTTCTATCTTGAACAAAATTACCAACTGATGCCGCTAGTTTCCATCCATTAGAAAATGCCGAAGTTGGAAATGGAGAATTAACTTCACCTGCCAAAGCAGAAGCCATCCCGATCAACAAAGGAACGGCATTATCTGATCTTCTCAAATCTATAGCAGCATCAATTGAAGCACCTAATATATTTCCTACGTCATTTACTAGATTTTGCACTTGACTATTCGATGAACCTAATATAGATTGAATAGCAGTTGAAAGGACTTGATCCGCTCCAAAGGAACCAAAATTCTGAAACTCAAAACTTTGTGTGCCTGCTGCATTGACAGCATTTGTAAATACAGCTATTCTTCTGGCAAATGATTGATCAATAGCTGGTATAGTAGCAGGTAATTGTCCAAACAGTCTTTTACCTATTTCTGTAGGTCTTTTGAGTGTTGGGTTGTTTGCAAGCATTTGTATAGGTGGAGTTTGGCCTAATACAGTCTTCAGGAAATGAAACATGATATCAGATTCCTTTTCGATATCTACTGTTTGTAGCAATTCTTGAATGTTAGCAGGCGGTTTAGCGTTTGTTATTTCTGATAACACTTCTTGAAACTTGCCTTGTAGTTCTTGTGTTTTACTGTTTATTCTGCCCAACTGTTCTCTAACATCAGCAACCAAATTGTCTTCATTAGCTAATTCAGATATATTTCCTAGTTGTTCGCTTAATTTTTCGACAAATCTACCTCTTTGAACTAAATCTGAGATCTGTCTGGAAGCTTGCCTCAACTCACCAATATTGAGTGATCCCAATTTTTCAAATTGCTCTGAAAGGTTTTCGATATTGTTTAATAGATTAGGTAATACATTAGGAATGTTTTGGATTTGAGAAAATAAATCCGCAGGCGTTCCATTACCAAAATCTTGAACCTGTTGTGTCAAAATATTTTGAATATTAGATATATCATTTCCTAAGTTCACGATGCCTTGTATACCACCGAATGAAGGTAGGTTTTTAGTATCAAAACCACCAAAATTACTTGAACCTTGGTCTGTTCTTTCTGCAACATTTGCTAGATCATTAGCAAATCTTTTAGTTAAGGATGCAAGCCCATTAGCGATAAAACCTATTTTGTAAAGATTTGGTTTTTCAAGTATTCGTTTAGGCTTCCTGATGATTTCTGGATTTAAAAGGTCGTCAACACCAGTAGCAAGCGCAATATATTCTAGATTAGGATAATTATCTATACTACATAAAACATATAAGAAGTCTTCAAGTACATCAACAGGAACAAAACCAAATTGTGAAAACTCTCTTGCTTTCTTTTTGAGTAATCTTACTTCTTCTTCGGTTAACCTGAATTCTGTAGTATTAGAACTTGATGAAGAACTTGATGAAGAACGATTTCTTACTGCATTTGCTTGTCCAAAGAAAGAAAATGCGACATTGACGGCAGCATCAAAGGCAACATTCTCATTCTTTTGAGATACGTCATCCATAACGGATGGTTGTTCTAGTAGTCCCTTTTCAACTAATTCTGCTGTTTGGCAATCAAGAACAACTTCTTCATCAAGTTCTGGGTTTTCTTTCCTATCAGAACCAGTTTCACTTGCTGGTGATTCAGAAGAAGATTCGGGTTTAGTTCTGGTTCTCTTTTCTACTACATTTCCATCTGAATCAAAATCAGGTATTCTTCTACTCATCTTCTAATCAAACCTCTTTGTCTTAAGTATTCGGTGTATTGTGAGAAATCAAGGCCGTCTACTCTTTGACCTCGTGAGCAACGATTGGTTTTACAAGTCCAGACGTTACCTCCAGCGCCTTGTCCGGGTCTTGCACTTTCAAAATGTATTAGCGCATTGCCTCCCGTAGAAATTTCAAAGTAAATAGCAGTCCATGGCAAGTTATTGAAACAGAATTCAGCTATATCAAAACCAGCCTGATAGTCTCTAACATTTGCCGGTTGTAAATCAATGGCACTTCCTGTAGAGTGACGACTCCTAGTACCGGGTCTGTATCCAGCACCCCTTACCGGTGCAACCAAAATATTCACACCTCTTTTATTGAATTCATCAATAATGGGATCAACAATATTATGACATAAATTCATAGCATTCAAAATATGTTGACGAGGGACACGTCTATAATTGTAGAAATAATTTCCTACAGTAACATGCTTAGAAAGTTTTGCTGATGAATTAGACATTGAAGGGGTATTCAAAGGATTGCGAGTTGCTATTGATGTATTATCTTCAGGAGCACGTTGATCTGCACCAACAGTTTCTCTTCCAGAATCAGTAAACTGTCCATAGTCTGAAACCCCTTGGTTTTGGTTGGCTTCTTGTCTTATTCTACCCGGAATTGTATTATCTTCATTTTCATACATCCCAAGACTTCTCTTGGAACCACCAACAGCGTTATAAGGGAAATCCGGAGCCTCACGTCTAGTTGTTACTGTGTCGATGATAGTATTAGATTCAGGATAATCTGGTGCTTCAGGTTCGTCAACTTCCGAAGCTGATCTTGGCTCTGTAGTATTTGAAGCTACAGGCGTCAAAGGTGATGATGGCGCAGTTCCGTCATTGAGGTCTATTGTTCCACCACGTGCATTAATGGTGTCAGAACCAGAAAGCATAATAGAACTAGCCCTAATATCCATAGTATCGGTTGCGTCAATATTAGCATTTTCAGAAAGTATAGTAGTTGTGCCTTCAGCACTCACAAGTACATTAGTAGCTCTAGTATTGAAATTGTCAGAAGTATCAATATCAACATTACCTTTTGACGAAATGAGAAATTCGTTTCCGGCTCTGTTGTATATTCCTTTTTTTCCGTCGATTGTGACATTGCTTTCACCTATTATTCTTGCGGTCTCATGAGATTGTAAAATCAACTCTTCTTGTGCTGTAACAGTAACAGAACTCGTAGAAGAAAACAAGTCAAAAATATTAGTCGATTGAACGCTGATATTGTCTTGACCAGAAATTGTTATTTTTTCTTCAACTCTTTGATCCCATTCGCCACCTATGTCATAACGCATAGTACCGGAAACTTGTGTTCTCATATCTCCTGCAACAGTTTTGCGGTCTTGACCTGCAACCATAAATGAGTGATCGCCAACTATTTCTTCGACTTTGGTGCCTTTAATTATTTCTTGCGTATTACCTTCAATTGTTGAAATATAATTACCTCCAACATTCATAAGAAGATCGTTTTTTACGTTAATCTCTAGGTTTCCGCCTGATTCTATAAAAACACCTGATTCGGATTCAAGAACAAGATCGCCATGAGCGTAGATCAAGCCTCGGCCCCTAGCAGCATGTAAACCAAAGCCCTTTTGGCCAGTAGGCATTAAGTGAATAGAGCCATCGGAATCTATGACGAATTTAGCGCCTGTGAAATGAGATATTTCGACAACTTCGCCACCATTTACGTTATCTACCTTTATACCTGTACCGGTAGAAGAAATAAAACCATATTCCGGAGTATCTGTGACGCCACCAGAACCAGAAGTGGTTGCCGATGGTCCGGTCATAACTCCCTTTTCGTCACTTTCAATATCAGTATTGTTTTTGGTATAAGAGACAGAGTAGGGTTGAAGTCCAGAAGAATACCTAGATATGTTGCTTGAACCTAGACTAGGGAGAGAGTATTCAGTTGTTCTTACTGGTTGAAATCTTTTTATTGACATTAGCCCACATAGTTAAAATATAAAGTATTCATCATACTTTCTAAGGTTTCGTTAGAAGATGTTATTTCAATATCTTCGGTTTGTGATGAAACATGTCTCATCAATGTATATAAAGAAATTTTTTGGGGTACTGTCAAGAAGAATGGATAGTCTACTGATCTTGACCTCGCATTTACGTATTTATCTATGCCACCAATAATCATTATTTTGTAATCATCACGCTTCTTATTTAATATGTAGAATTTGCCTGTAGTGTCAAGGACGACATCTGCAACCAAAGATTGCATGTTTACTGCTTCGTCACGATAAGTATATGTAAACTCAAAATTATAACTACCTGCTCTTGCTATATCTAAAGCTGACACTGTATTCATATTCCACTACTTTCCGAAATTTCAATAGAAGGTGAAGGGTGATTTGTTTGATATCGATCTTTAAGTAAATTTGCAGCCCTTTCAGAGTTTCGAATACCTCTAGTGAAGACAGGGTGTCTTGTATTTACTACATATCTTCCACCCGGACCACGATTCCATGCTTCATTTCGCTCATAGCGTATCATACCAATACCTGCTTCTCGGAATGTGTTAGCAGAAGACAGATGATTCCACGCACCCATAGCATCCGAAGTTCTGAATTCTTCCCATACAAATTGTAATTGTTGTTCAAATGTGGGACCGTTCCTGAAGTTACCAGAACGAGCAAAGGCTGATCTGCCGGGATCGGGATAACCAAATCGCCTAAAAAGATTAGAACGTCTTGAACCTAACCACTGAGCTACACCATAAGCTGATGAACCACCAGTATTCAGAATAGTAGGGTCCAAATTTTGTCCCGATTCAACTTGTAAAAAGCCGACAATAGTAGAAGCTACTATATGTGGATTGCCGGGAATTCCCGCGTTTTCTAATTTTTCTCGAAAGAAATTGTATGCTTTTTCTGGATTAGAACCACCGGGAATAGCGGATGGTTCCTCACCTTCTACAGGCGGAATACTGGAATCTGGAATCCCTTCCGTGACGCCATAATCTCTAGGCGAGTAGTAAGATTGTGATTCTACACCACCACCAAATACTCCCGTAACAATAGGATATCTGCATTCGTTACCATCCGCAAAAAATCCGACAACCCATGTTTCCGGTTGCAAATCGTGTGTCATAGCACCAGAAGAACCACCAGAAGAAGTGACAGGATATGTTACAATTGCCCATGGTAAATCCTCATTAGACAACCTAACATAATCATCCATTCTGTGTATACCAAAAATTCTTACCTTGACTTTTGATCTATCAGGTGATATCTTTTTTACTATACCTATGAACCATTTATTTCTATCGCCATAAAAAAGTGAAGTCATGGTGTGTTGTCCACTTCATAATTCATTTCCGTTGCAAGTTCCTCTCTTAACGAATCTTTATAAAGCCTTAAGCTGGTAGAACAACTCTTTGCGGCTCCTATGGAATGTTTTACTTCACCTACTAGGAATAATCCTGAAATGTATTTGTCATCCTGAATACGTTCGAAACCATGGAATTCAGGGACTTCACAGTAAATCAATTCTCCGCAATTATGAGAAAGATCGCCCGGTATAGTAATATGTATGTCTATCTGTTTTAGGGCATGAAGATACTTTATAGCAGAATTGTACTTTTCTCTTCTTTCTGTATAATCAGTGTTTTCGTGTAATACAACTTCGTATTTTATATGTGGTGAGTCTTCGTCAGAACCGTCAGGAAATACGCCTTCTGAGATTTCATCAATATAAGGGCCTGTATTAAACTTGTGAGTATACAAATAACCTTCATTTTCTGTTTCAGATAACTTATAAACTTCAGACCAATACTTCTTTTGTTGAGGATTTATTTCATACAACTCTGATCTATAGTAACCTCCCGTAATTTTATCCACAGAACTAAACCTTGAATTGAAAACTAGATTAGATATCAAACGATATGACTGATTTTCTTGTGTTAATCTTTTTTTGGTTTCATAATTGGAAGTATATACGTATTTTTCACGTTCTTTCATTTCATTTTTGAACTGTTTTTGATCTTCAATTAAACTTTGGATAGTAGTATAAAAGAAACCATAACTATTTTCAAAGAATACATTGTATGAATACTTTTCAGGATTTGTTTCCGGTATGGTATATTTCATCATAAGATTGATAGCATCTGTAGGAGGAACGTTTGGTATAACCAAACCCTCGGCTTCTTTTCTAGGTTTCCCTAAATCAGAACCACCCTCTTGATCAGAATCTTTCCAGAAACGCTTAAAGTAACGAATACCTCTTGCCGTCTCTTTTCTTCTTGTCGGTGCTGTTAAATACGTATCCCATAAGAATTTAGCATCTTCATCGTAAGGACTATCAAAGTATTCGGAAATTTTTGTCCTGATGTTTTCGTAAAATTCTAGGGAAGTCAAACTCAAAATATACATTTGGCTTCTAGCTTGATCCGTTGGAACAGTTTCGGTGATCTTGTTTACACAGAAAGATAATAACTTGCTAGTTACAGTAGAAGTTGAATTCATAGATGCTTGAAAAGGATTGCCAAAAGGAAACTTGGAATTTTGAAATCCATTCTTAATCACTCTACCAGAAGACGTTTGGTTATATCTCAACCTAATTATCTCTTCGCCTGTTAAGGGATAGTTATTTATAAGACCAATAGGATCATATATCAGTAACTCTGCCCTAATAAAAGGCGAGAATATTGATTGATAAAGGTTGACTTCTACAAATTGAGGCAGTATAGATAGTCTATCAGAACCATCAAATTTTTCAATAGTAACATCATCTATTTCTACCTGAAAAGGATTGGGTTCTGATATATCTACATAATTTTCAGGCATTTAATGTGTCACCCAATTCTTGTTTTATCTGTCCTATATAATTAGGATCAAGTATTCGTATTTGCCTCTTGTCTTCATTCTTTTGATTTTCGAATTCATAAATCGAAACCGAACTCCATCCTGATTTTTCCTGAGCAGTCAAGAAGTTCCAAGTTTCCGGTGTGATAAACCAAGATATTCTTTTGATATCTTCTTCGGTATCAGAACTAAGACCAGTATAAACATAATGTTTAATATCAGCTTTAAGTAATTGTGGTGACTTATTATATTTCTTTTTTAGGAAATCATTAAATTGAGTATAATTTAGAGGCCAGTCATAATAAGGATCAAGCATATCATTTGAATAGTATATAACCCATGATAATTCTGGATCACGATAGAAACGATTCGCCAGACCTTCGGCAGTCTCGCCATCTTTGATGATGTAAGTATAAAAAGCTGATCTTTTGTTGAATACTTCTCTTACTATCTCTGATCTAAGTAAAAGATTAGTAGCACGTTTACCATTGTATGTGATTTTAGGATAATAATCGAAATAACTCATTGCATATTCTCCCCACCATTGAACCTATCAGGTATAGG
>SL_7KL_010_BRINEDRAFT_10001170_pt1 | contig 12576 bp, 15 predicted proteins | sample SodLak_010_BRINE_FD_10663 | JGI IMG/M metagenome (IMG submission 10663)
AATAACACCAAGAGCGTTAAGCAACTCATGGATGAAGTTGAAGGCGAAGCCTCAGAGGCTAAACAACGGAAGGAAGGTGATGGTACAAGCGAAGATCAGGCTCAGCAAGGTTCAATGCAAATACTGAATGATATCCCTATCCCTGAAGGTAGAGCCGTAGGCGCTCGCCAGTCGAAATACGCTTGGGATGACATTGAAGTGAAGCAGTCTTTCTTTGTACCCGGTGCTAAGGCTTCTACGTTCAACACGCTTGTGTCTACCCGGAACAAGAAGAACCGTGAGAAAGATGGTAATGCAAAGGCTAAGCAGTATATCTCACGCACCTATGAGCACAATGGTGTTAAAGGTGTAATGGTCTGGCGGACACAATGAGGGAATATAGGTTAAGGAGGGGTTTAACCTATATTAGCTTCTCCTTACTTTCTACCTTTGATTAGGCAGGAGTAAATATAATGCAAAACGTAAGCGACGAGTTTGTACGCCTAGGAAGGGTATGGGATGACATGCCCATTGAGAAACGCGAATGTGCTATAGTCAAGGCGAGGCTGGTATCGCCTAATAGTCCTAGACTTTTCAGAACCTATAGCGAAAAGCAATGGGAAGAACTGGACGAACGCGTCAAGGAAAGACTGTCTTGGGAAATCCCTGATCCTATACATATGTACTAATTAACAGCCTAAGAGGAAATCACTATCATGTCTAACGTCACTAATTCCGATGACCTTTTCATTTCTAAAGCTGGTGCTATTCGTTACGCTGAGGAAATGATTACCCAAGGTAAAGCTAAAGACTATGCCGTATCCCAAGCTAAGGTGATACGAGATAAGTCAGAAGGAGAATGTTTTGCCTATGGATACACAGTCAAGCTCTACAAGAAATACATATCCCAATCGAGCGATGATAAAGGAGCTAACAGTACACTGGTCTAACGAGATCTTAACTAACCGTATGCGAGGGGATAAACTTTATGCTAAGTTCGCTGAAGAACGTCTTGACTTTTGGTTATCACAGAAAGACAAAATCAGGGGTAAAGATAAAGCCTAGGGTTTTACACTATGTGATCCTAAAAAGTAAGGATTGTAACAGTTTGACTAATATGTGCAGGGACGTATCACGAAATAGTGAAGACGGACAATTCTTAGGACAAATAGGTCCATTCCTGTATATCAATGAAGCCAGAGAGGCAGCGAGGGATTATGCAGGGCTTAAGGGGGTAACGGTTTCGATAGAGGAATTTTCTCTTGACAAGGTGTTATCACAAGCTTAGCATCCCGCGCCTTAGACACACATAAAAGGCGTCGAGTTATGACAGCAGAAACTTTGGTTAGGAAGCAAGGAGATATTCACGGCCTCACGCGAGATTTCGAAACATTCGCAGAGCTAGACCCCCAAATTCAAGCGCTAACCATCTTGATACTCCTGTATGTAGCTCAGCATAAAGACTGTACGCAGAAGGAGTTAGAAGAGAAGTTTAACATTAGCGGCGCGGCTGTTAGCCGGAACATTAACTATTGGTCTGATCAGAAGAAGTTTGGCGTCGAGGGTTATGGTTTTATAGAGCGGATCGAAAACCCTAGAGACAGGCGACACAAGTTCCTCCGGTTAACGCCTAAGGGACGTGAGTTCTACGAGAGGCTTAGGAGTAAGGTCAATGCCTGAGAAACTACCTAGTAATGTCCGGATGCGCGGTGACAGCTACCAAGTGGACCTTAAGATCGACGGGAAGCGGGTACGCAAGCTCTTCACCACCTTGGAGCAAGCGAAAAGCTTCCTGAATAACCCTGTCAAACTTAGCGCTAAAGTTCCCATAGGGGATGGGTTACAAGCTGCATACGATTATCATTGGCGAAACTCAGCCGATGCACGCACTTGTTACCTTATCGTAAAGGAAGCGTCTAAGGAATTAGTTTCGCTAGGGTGTACCTATGTGTCAGACGTTACCAATGCGCATCTTATGAAGTTAGTCGAAGGTTTCAGGCTCAAGGGTAACAAGGACAGCACTATCAACCGGAAGCTAGCCCGGTTACACAAAGCCTTCGACTATCATCGTGACCTAGGGAATATCTCTAATGCCCCTCGGATCAAGACGTTCAAGGAAAGGGCTACACGTATGCGCTACCTAACTCAGCATGAGGAAACTCTGGTATGGGCGCGTCTACCCTTGGAGTATCGCAACCTGTTTGACTTCCTGATTAGCACAGGGTGCAGGTTTAGTGAAGCGACTAGGGTTACATGGTTAGACATATCCCCTGACAAAAAGGAAGTTACATTCTGGGAAACTAAGAATAACAGCAGCAGAACCATTCCGCTAATGCAACAAGCTAAGGCTAGTGTTAATCGGATGCTTCACAATGCTGAAGGTCCGTTCACCGTGTTCAAGTATGACCGATGCCATGAAGCTTTTCGTAAAGCTGTAGCTAACTCTGGTATAGCTAGCCCGGAGGAAGTGACAATTCACACTTTGCGTCACACAAGCGTGTCGCGCATGGTGCAAGCGGGGGTTGATCTCATGCGCGTCAAGGAGTGGCACGGCCATACCAGTGTCAATACGACAATGCGCTACGCCCATCTCGCACCAAAAGACTTGCATCGTGTCGCGGATATGCTAAACACCGCCTCGCCTCAGTCAAGCAAAGCTAGCTGATTGGCAATCAGATGGGTGACACGATTTGTGCCAAATGTGCCAAACTCAAAACGCCTAACCACTAGCTAAGTGCTTGATAAATAAGGCGGGGGAATGTCCCGAGCGGCAAAGGGGGCTGACTGTAAATCAGCTAAGTTCGTAGGGTATGCAATAGGTTAACCCTAGGTTTCCCTTCTCGTATAGCGTAACCGTTGCTCTAAGGTAGAGATTTCCCGCCTTCCGATCAAGCTAGGCTAAATCGTAACTCCAAGGTAATAGGTGGAGCATCCTGTGTCGATTACGGTAGATCAACTGATACGAAAGGTTAACGAAATGGGAAAAACTGAGGGGCAGACAATCCAAGATATGCCTGAACTGCTAGACATGGCAGACAGATTTAAACCTGAGTTCGAAGCCGAGCTAAGCCTATACGAACTTCTAAACCGTAAAACCTCCCTTACACAGGAGAGACAAAAACATATCGCCTGTTAAACCCTTGTTTGTAGCATCAGGTGAGATACCCTTGTTGGTAACTAACCGAAGTAGTAGACCCTATAGAGATAGAACCATATGGTTTAACTATGGTATAACTAGGAAGGTTTCTCTTAGATAGGTATCTACTTAGGTTGGTAACTAACAAGGGTTTAACATAAGGTAATACAGAAGTGAGGTCAGACTAAATGTCTCCTACGTTGGCAGAACTGAAAGATCAAACTTTATTCGATCACCAGTGTAATTTGGAAAAGGAGATGAAACGCCTCTCATTTAAACGTCAGGCTAACGAAGAAGATAAAGCTAACGATAGAAAAGAAGGTTCTTCCACTAAGCATGGCCGGATGTATCTCAGGCGCATAACCGAGATAGCAGTACCTTTGGTCCAAGATTTAATGTCTCCGAGTTCCACTCCTAGGCGAGGCAAGAATGCGTCACACTTGTTGCAAGAGACAGGGTTAGACGCAGAGCTAGTAGCTTACTTAACGAGTAAGGTTCTGTTAGACCTTTGCATACATCATGGCACATCGTTAGGCGGACCTAAGCGCTCAACCGCTAGCGCTAAGATCGGTAGTACTATCATGCGTGAAGCCGCAGTAGATAGATATCGTGAGTCAAGTCCAGAGCGTGAGGTTATCATACAGAAGTTAGAGAAAGATTTTGAACGCAGGGGTTACCCTTCTTTTTGGCGCGAGAAGACCATCCGGAATTACCTCAATGCTTCCGAGATCGAACCTGACTTCTGGACTAACGCTCAAAAGGTTATAGTTGGTCATGCGCTATTGGTTGTCCTGATCGAAGCTATGCCTGATGTCTTCTCGCTAGACCCTGCTAATAAACGTGTGTCTCTAAGTTATGACTTTGTGGATAAGATGATAAGGTCCAAAGATAATGCGCTGGTGCTATTCGCTATACACTTCCCTATGGTTATACCTCCTAAACCTTGGTCGAAAGAAACGCTCTTCACAGGTGGGTACTATACCAGTGAAGCCCCTAGGTACTCCTTGATCAAACGTGCCTCTTCCCGTGACGCTGAGCGGCTTCAGAACATGGATTGGTCACAGGTGTTCCCTGCCGTCAATGCCATTCAAGAAACCCCGTGGCGGGTCAACCAGAAGGTACTAGAGGCGGTAGAGTGGAGCTTCTATGATCTATCCACACGGGAACGGTTCATCACTCACGGCATAGGCAAGTTAGTCTCATCCGAGGATATACCTATTCCAGAGAAACCCGCTGACTACGATACGGATGAAGAGGTTAAAGCTGAGCAGAACCTAAAGGTCTTCAATATACGAAACATGAACCGTCAGAACAAGTCTCCTAGGCTTTCCGCACTCATGGCTATACAATCCGCTAAGAAACTATCTAAGTTTGACAGGTTCTACTATCCGCACTCATTGGATAGCAGAGGTAGAGCCTATCCGCTAGCTGCGTTCCTTAATCCACAAGGCACAGACTACTCGAAAGCTATCCTAGAGTTTGCCGATGGTAAGCCTATTGGTAATGAAGAGGGTAGCAACTGGATTGCGATTGCAGGTGCGAATGCTTACGGATACGATAAGGTTCCCCTACAGGAACGAATAGCTTGGGTATATGAAAACGAGGAACTAATCCTTTCTATTGCCCATGACTACAAGAATGACCTACGCTGGACAGAGGCCGACGAACCTTTCCAGTTCCTACGGTTCTGCCTAGAGTGGCAAGGTTTCAAGGAAAACGGTTACGCTCACGTAAGTCATATGGTTGTCCCTGTAGATGCCACATGCTCAGGCTTGCAGCACTACGCGGCTATGCTAAAGGATGACATAGGCGGTGCAGCGGTTAATCTAATTCCTAACCCGGATAGACAAGATATCTATGGAGACGTAGCGAAGCGGACCATTGAGCACTTGGAGATGCTATGGGAAGAAGGCGAAGAACAGGCACGTATCGCTGACAACCTGATAAAATTTGGTGTTGACAGGAGTATCACTAAGCGAAGCGTTATGGTTGTCCCTTACGCTGGTAAATTCTCTAGCTGCATGTCCTACACTAAGGAAGCAGTACAAGAGAAAATCCTGAAGAAAGGTGCACAGCCTACATGGAACGCTACGGATATACGAGACTACCTCGATCACATGGGTGCTTTAAGCAAGTGCATCTGGCAAGCCATTACTGATATCGTAGTTAAAGGCAAAGAGGCTATGGCATGGTTAAGCAAACTAGCTAGTCTCTACAGTAAGTACGTGAATGACATAGGAGTGTCTAACCCGTATAACCGTCGCATGTCTTGGGTTACCCCTGATGGCTTCGAAGTATCGCACTTCCGCCCGGTTAACAATCGAGTAAGGGTAACTAGTTACTTTAGGGGAAAGATTTCGCTAGTGATGATGGAACCGTCAGACAAGCTAGAGGTAAAGGATATGTCACTCGCTGTAGCACCTAACTTTGTCCACTCGCTAGACGCTACACATTTGCGCATGACTATCATTAAATCGTTACCCAAGGGTATCAGTTCCTTTGCTATGGTGCATGACTCTTTCGGTACACACGCTGGCGACATGAAGGAGTTTCTACAAGGGTGCGTCAAGGAAAGCTTCATTGAGCTATACACTGAGAATGACGTGCTACAGGAGCTATACGAGGCCTATCGAGAGGTACTAGGTGATGACCTACCTCCCCCGCCTGCTAACGGAAACCTAGACCTAACGGCATAAGGGAAAGCGAGTTTTTCTTCTCCTAAGGTTCAAACCGTAAAACCTCCCTTACACAGCCCGCCGTTTTTCCAAATAATTTGGTTTAACGGTGGGTCTACCTAATCATATCATTTCAAAAACATATCAACCGAGTATCTTATGTCAACTGATTCTAATAACAACAATAATAACAGCACTAAACTCGACAAACTAAACCGTGCAACCGTTTTCAACCATGAGCCTGAGGTAATCCAGATTATCATCGATAGCATTCGAGATGGGCTTCTTAGGTCTGAGCGGTTGCGGACGTTTCACAAAAAGCTTGATCTACTCAAAGGCCAAGAGCGCGAAGATTACCTTCAAGGCTTGTGGGATAAGATTGAGCACCCGGATATCAAAAACAAGCTATGAGCAAAGATAATGAAAACAAGAATGAACCAGACAATGTAGTCTCGATTTTTCCTCAGGAAGGTGATGAAGGTTTCGCGGTGTTCCGCATCCCTATCGAACCTCAGGAAGGGATGACGACTGAGCTACTGGTCATGCAACATGCTGAGCATCCCCATCCTAATGACATCGTGCTCTCCTTTGTACAGGTTGACGATGAAGGTTTCACTGAATCTGTTGCCATGCGTGCAATCGATCTCCATGACGTGATGGGGCCTATGATCGAAGTAATTCAGTCTTTGGTCGATCAGTATAACACGAAAACTACAGGAGTTAAAAATAATGTCCACTAAAGGTAAGACTAACAAGCTGTATATCCGAGGTACAGCGCGGTTCCCTCGTCTCGATCAGCCGTACAAGTTTGACATGGCTAAGCAGAAGACAGTTCCTGATCCTGAGGGTAAGCTAGAGGTGCAGGTTATCGTTGACGCTGACGCCGCTTCACCTTTCATCGAACAGATCGAAGAGTTCGCTAAAGCTAATGGCGTTAAGAAGATGAAGAACGCGCCTTACACTGAAGAGCTTGACCGCGAAACTGGTGAGGAAACCGGACGGTACATCTTCAAGGCTTGGCAGTATGGTAAGACTAAGAATGGCGCTAACCGTAAGATGCCACACGTTGATGCACGCGGGGTTCCTATCAAGGATGACGATTTCCAGCTTACCACTGGTTCTGAAATTGTTATCGCTTGCCGGCCTAACGCTTTCACTCAGCTTGGCGGTGGTGTTAACCTTTATCTCGATGCTGTGCAGGTGATCAGCCTGATGGAACGTAGCTCTGACTTCGGTTTCGACGCTGTAGAGGATGGGGATTTCGTACAGGATGACGATCATGGCGAAGATGAAGCCGCAGACTATGGCTTTGATCCTGAGTATGAGGAAGGAGAAGATGTGACCGGCGATGGTTCTACCGAGAAGGCCAAGAGCAATAAAAAGAGCAAGGCCACGACGACAAGCACTGACTTCTGATCTGCCTTACCGAAGCGGTTTAGAAGAACGGACTGCCAAAGAGCTAGAAGAGAAGGGTGTGCCTTTCGAGTTCGAAAAGAAGAAGATCAAGTATGAAATCCCGAGTAGGACGGCTACTTATACTCCTGACTTTGAACTATTGGATAACGGAATAATCATCGAAACTAAGGGTTACTTTGACGTAGCGGATAGGCAAAAACATTTGCTAATCCAAAAGCAACACCCTGAACTAGACATTCGGTTCGTATTCTCTAATCCTAACACTAAGCTATACAAGCGCAGTCCTACTTCCTACGCTAATTGGTGTGAGAAGCATGGGTTCCAGTATGCAAGTAAAAGCATACCGGATGCTTGGCTAAATGAAAAACCTACCCGATAATAACAATACTGAAGAAGTTGAGTTCCTACACCATGAACCGTGCTCTAACTGTGGATCAAGCGACGCCGCTGGTAGATACTCTAACGGTAGACTCTACTGTTACTCCTGCCAGACTACCCTTGAAAAAGGTTCCAATGAACAGCAGCATATACCAAAGGCTGAGTCCAAGTTTGAATCTATCAAGGTCACCGGCGAAATCCACGCTCTATCAAAGCGCCGCATCCGTGAAGAGACAGCTAAGCACTGGAACTACCGGACAGGCACGCTAGGTGATCAACCAGCGCAATTCGCTTATTACTACAATAAGGACGAACCTCACGTTCCGATTGCGGTTAAGGTGCGGTTTGCAGATAAAAGCTTTAAGTTCCTAGGTGACACTAAGAATGTCGGTCTATACGGAGAACACCTTGTAAAAGGCAATACACGCAGGAAGATCATTATCTGTGAAGGCGAGCTAGACGCTCTCAGTGTCTCACAGGTTCAAAGTTTGAAGTGGCCGGTGGTGAGCGTTCCTACCGGTGCTTCCGGTGCAGTCAAGGCTATCAAGAAACGGCTCGACTGGCTAAGCGAGTTCGAAGAGGTTGTCCTAGCGTTCGACAACGATAAGCCGGGGCAAGACGCGGCAAAAGAAATCGCTCAACTCTTCGCACCCGGTAAAGCTAAGATCGTGTATTATCCTGAGGGTTACAAGGATGCTTCCGATTTCCTTCAGCAGGGTGAATCAGAAAAGCTAATCGATGCTTTATGGTCGGCTAGACCTTATCGCCCTGACGGGATTATCGACGGTGAAACCCTTTGGGATATCGTTAATACTGAAGAGAATAACTACACTAGGACGTACCCTTGGCATACCTTGAATGAGATAACCTATGGGTTACGCGCCGGTGAACTAGTGACTATCACGGCTGGTAGCGGTGTAGGTAAAACCAAGTTCGTTAACGAGATAGCTTACCATCTTATACAAGAAGGTGAGACTGTTGGAATGCTAATGCTAGAGCAGAATGTTAAACGTACTGCTTTGGAACTGATTAGCATTGATATGAACCAGCCTTTGCACCTAGATATGTCCGGGCTAGACAAGGCTTTATTCAGGCAAAGCTTCGATAATACTGTAGGCAGCGGCAGGTGCTTCCTCTATGACCATTTCGGTTCTACTGACGTAGATAACCTTTTGTCTAGGGTAAGGTACATGGCCGTTTCACTAGGGTGTAAATACATCATCCTAGATCACCTCAGCATTGTCGTTAGCGGTATGGATAATGGAGACGAGCGCCGACTGATTGACATGACTATGACTCAGCTTCGCACGCTAGTTGAAGAGACTGGCTGTGGCCTAATGTTGGTATCTCACTTGAAACGCCCTGAGGGTAACAAGGGGCATGAGGAAGGCGCGATCACTTCACTATCACAGCTTCGAGGTTCACACGCTATTGCCCAGTTGTCAGACATGGTGATTGGCCTAGAGCGTAACCAACAAGCTGATAAAGACAATGAAGAACAGGCTGGTGATCCTAATAAGGTAACCGTTCGAGTCCTTAAGAACAGGTTTTCAGGTGATACAGGCGTGGGTGCTGACTTGTTTTACAATCGTGAGACAGGACGGCTAACCGACATGCCTAACTCATTTGATGAATCAATCGATCCTAACAAGGAATATAGCTTCTAATGGCTTACAAACAACCTAAAAAGCGATACCATAAGTTTCAACTTGATCTAATCATTGATCATATCGAGAAGAACGGGTCAATCTCACAACGTGAAGCTTACATTGATCACGGCATTCAGAACCTCAGCGCCCGATTGGCAGAGCTTAAGTATGACTACGGTTATGTCATCAGGCGAGAAGCTAAGGCTCACCCTGTAACCGGGCAAGAGTATTCCCGATACTATATCGACGGGAAAGACGATGTTTGACTACTGGACGTACATCATAGCTGGTTACGGTGCTTTAGCATTGGTTATGATTGCACTTTTCATTCTCGTTGTGAACTCACCTTTCGAAACATAAACTAAACCTCAACCTAAACCCTAACCATCCAAACAACCTGACAACTAGGAGAAATACAAAATGTTTAACTTCACTGATCTTAAGACCAAGTTCCGCGCCGCTATCTTCCCGTACACCGTTAAGCTTGAACAGGAAGCATCCCTCTTGAAGGACGCCCTTGAAGAAGCTGAGGCTGATCGAGACCTCGCTATTCACCAGAATAACTACCTGTATGAAACGTATGCTGAGTCGCTTCAGAATAGCGCTAACATTTCGCCTACGGCTCGCGCTGAGCTTGACATCTAATAACAATTATTAACCCCCTCTCCATAACCCCTCCCAAACTAGGAGAATAACACAATATGTTTAACTGGCTCATTTCGACTGCCGTTTCGTGGTTCACCCGCAAAGCTTCATCTAAGGCTAAGCCATATGTAACCGACATCGTTGGACAGCTTGAAGATACGGCTTGCCGGCTTTTCGAGTGCTCAGATAAGCGCCGCAGTGCAGCTATGGAAGAACGCGCTGAAGCAGCTAAACTCCTTAGTGAAGCACAGGATGACGAAGACGAAGCAGAACGCGCTACCGGCATTGCCCAGAACCTCGAACGACTTTTGGGTATCGATGTCCGTAAGGCAAGCTAATCTATAACGGTATGACACAAAACGAGAATAACAATAACAACAAGAAACCTAGAGGTAGACCGCCTAAGAACAACACTCCTACTCCTAAGCACGAGCGACCTACAGGCGATGATCTTAATTGTCGTAATTGTAAGTTTAGCACAGCTAGGAACGGGTCTACCTTTCTAGTTTGTGACGTTGATCTACCGCCGTTCGTTAACCAGTCTAACGATCCTAAACGCCGGTTAGTTCACGAGTCTTACCGATGTGCATTGCATAGGTATGACAAAATCAANNTGGAAACACCTAGTCTTTGATATCGAGACTGACGGNCTGCTAGACACTGTAACTNAGGTTTGGTGNATNGTAGTNGAAGACTTAGAGACAGGGGAGCAGCTAGAATTTCGGCCTCACGAGATTGAAACTAAGGCCGTTCCCCTGTTGAACAAAGCTAAGACACTGGTAGGTCATAACATCATTTGGTTTGATTTGCCATGTTTGCAAATGCTTTTCCCTGAAGNCTTTACGTATCACGATAAACATTTGGTAGATACGATTGTATTGTCTCACTTGGTTTTCCCTAATCTCTCAGAGAAGGATGACGAGAACAGGCGTACAAAAGCTTGGGGAAGGCTGAAGCAAAAAGGATTACTAGGCTCACACGGGCTAAAAGCTTGGGGAATACGTCTCGGTGATGACAAGTTGGATTACGATGATTGGTCTAAGTTCACAGAGGAAATGCTAACCTATAACAAGCAGGACGTATCTCTTAATGCTAAGCTGTACAGGATGCTTAATAGTCGAGCTAACAAGTTTCCTAAGGCAGTTGAACTAGAGCATGACGTAGCCCTCATTTGCAGTGAGATGGAAAGAACCGGGTATTGGTTCGACGTAGATAAAGCTAATCAATTATATAAGACGCTTTCGAAAGATAAGGCTAAGATAGAAGATAAGCTAATTGATACCTTCGGGAGTTTCTACGTTAAGAACGGTCCTATTAAGACCTTCAAGAAAAGCATGAACAGGACATGCCCGGTTACCAAGACTAAGATCGAATGCTCAGCCGGGGCGAAGTATCAGCCGGTTAAACTGACGCTATTTAATCCCGGTTCACGCCAGCATATCGCACAGCGTATGAAGGTTTTGTTTAACTGGGAACCGGACGAGAAGACAGATACCGGCCTGCCTAAGATTGACGAAACTACCTTAGGTAAGATCGAACACAAGCACGAAGAGGTCAAACTTCTCGTTCAATACCTTACAGTACAGAAACGACTATCAGCACTATACGATGGTAAGGGTGCTTGGTTAAACTACTTCAATTCTAAGACTCACCGGATACACGGATCGGTTAATACTAATGCCGCTGTAACTGGAAGAGCTACACACAGTAAACCTAACATCGGTCAAATCCCAAGTATCGATAAACCTTATGGTCCTGAATGCCGAGAGCTATTTGGTGTGCCTAAAGGACAAAACAAGGTCCAAGTAGGGATTGACGTATCTGGGCTAGAGCTTCGAATGCTAGCGCATTACCTAGCGCGATGGGATGGCGGCGCTTACGGTGAGATTGTCTGTCACGGCGATCCTCATACGAGCAACCAACAGGCGGCAGGGCTCGACACTAGAGGCTTAGCTAAGACGTTTATCTACGCGTTCCTCTATGGTGGTGGTGACGTGAAGATAGGCTCTATCGCCTTCCCACTGGCCTCAGAGGCTAAACAACGGAAGGAAGGCAAGGCACTCAAGAAACGCTTTGCCGAGCGTACACCCGGTCTACAGGAGCTTCTAAAAGGCGTAGCTGATGCGTGCGCTAGAGGTTACCTCATTGGCTTGGATGGGAGGCACTTGCATATCCGGTCGCCACACGCGGCGCTTAACGTCCTGCTACAATCCGCTGGGGCTCTAATCTGTAAAGCTTGGATGGTCCTATTGGATAAGGAGATCAAGAAACGAAAGTGGCAAGATAAGGTTAAGCAGGTAGCTTGGGTACACGACGAACTCCAATTCGAGTGTGACAAGGATATCTCCGAAGAGTTTAGCAAGGTAGCGGTGAAGGCTATCGAGGATACACAACAGTTTTTCGATATCAATGTACCGTTAACCGGCGAAGCTAAGATTGGTTCTAACTGGAAGGAATGCCATTAAGATGAAACTAGTCAGTGAGTCAACAGTAGAATACCTCAATCACATGGGGGATGACCTAAGCGTAGTTGACGCTGCGCGTGTAAGCTTTGAGAAGTGTAGCGAATGGGAAGACATCTTTCAACTATCTAATCGCGATCAAAAGCTGATCACCTACTTGGCTAAGCACAAGCATAAGTCACCGTTTAACCACTGCTTTGCTTCCTTTAGGGTAACTATGCCTGTGTTCGTCGCTA
>SL_7KL_010_BRINEDRAFT_10001175_pt1 | contig 12562 bp, 13 predicted proteins | sample SodLak_010_BRINE_FD_10663 | JGI IMG/M metagenome (IMG submission 10663)
CACAAGCACAACTGCATAGGTTTCTTCTCCCGCAACCGGACTCATGAATGCGAGCCGTTTCTGCCCATCGACTGCATATGGCTCGAATGACTGTACTTCATCTTCATCGGAGAATGTATCAGGTTCAACAGCCCATGGCCGATCGGCTGATTCTGCATTGAATCCTTCTTGATTCCCTTGTGTACTGAGTTCCACCTCGCCGGTTTCCATATTATAGTAGTGAATCGAGCGGACGTGGTCAGGAAGTATCTCCAAATACTGATAGAATGTCCCCCTGACTGCGTATTCGGTCCCCGACCGAACGTCGAACGAAGAACTGATCGCGACGACATCGTTATTCCGGTCGGAAATCCAGCCATCGATCCCTTGTGCTTCCCGTTCGGCTGCTGTCAGCAGCGTTTGCTCTGCATCAGATTGAATCTCTGCTTGCGTTTGTGTGAATGCATATGCACTCCCCGCAAGCAACAGTGCCGCAATAACCAGTACGGCTGCAGCAATCTTGAAAATATACCTCCCGCGCAACTGGTCATAGAGGCGGCGAACCCCATTCTCACCGCCCTCGTTATTTTGCATGTACGGCAGTCATAAGGTTGGAATATTAAACCCCTCCTTTGAAAATATCAAATCTGATATGAATTTACGCAGGGTGGCCTACCTAAGCGTATATTACTTTTCGTACGGCCACCGCCACCTGTTTTTAGTTCTGTGACATATCCATCATCGATCTGTTGACGAACTGTGTCGCGTGGTTTGTGTGGAACCTCACAATCCGTTACTGCCACTCGATACACTGCATCCGCAACTAATGTTGCCAGATCACGGATATCTCGGCTGTCGAGTTTATCGATCGTATCGGCGTGGGTGTGACCCCACCCACGGCCGCTTGCATCTGAGGTACTCCCTGCCATAACAGCAGGCACACCTTCTTGGACAAATGCCCACTGATCGCCGTGTGGTGAGATTGTTTGGTTCACTGATAACGGTGCATCGAACGAGTCCGTAACATCAGTGAACAGCCGCTGGAGCGAACAGAAGCCGTTTGTATACACCCGGAGATTCCGTGAGGTGCCTGCACCATCGATATTGATCACACACGAGACATCAGAGAGGTCGTGTGTCTCAACCCACTGGTAGGCACCGCGAAGGCCAATCTCTTCGGCTCCAAACGTAATGAACCGCACTGGACGTTTCAAATCGGACTCAACGGCAGTAAGTAACCGCCCGACCTCTGCAACGATCGCGGAGCCTGCCGCATTGTCTGCGGCTCCGTCACTAATATCGTGGCTGTCGATATGTGCTGTAAGCAGTACCGCATCTCCCGACTCGGGCCCAAGCTGTGCTTCAACATTTCGTGAGTATGCTGGCTCGTTTCGACACTCCGTAGTCAGCGTCACCGTTGCCGAATCGGTTTCTGCATACCGCGCCAGCCGCTTTCCAACCTCTGCGCTGACACCGATCGCTGGAATGGCCCCCGGCCGATTGTTGTAGCCAACCTCACCAGTTGGAGGCAATGAGCCATCAATGTGATTTCTGAAGATAAATCCGATCGCGCCTCCGTTGACTGCGTTCGAATACTTTTCCATCCGGTGGATCCATCGATCGGCAGTCTCTGGTGTCTCACTTGAGGCCATGACGATCGCTCCTTCCAGCGTGTCTCCTGCGATCTCAAAACTGTCGTACCCACCTGCATCCACATCAACAAGCGGTGCCGTAACGGAGCCGGATGGGGAGCCAGGAAGCGAAATAACATCGTGCGTTCCAGTATGTGTCCGTTCGTGTGGTGTGTCAATCGTCAGTGACGAAGACGCTCTCCACCAGCCCGGAATCTCAAACTCTTCAATCGTTGGTGAGCGAAGTCCGGCCTCTCTAAAGGCAGCTTTCATAACCTGAGCACCACGCCTTTCGCCGTCTTGACCAGCCATTCGCCCGCCGACATCAACTAGCGACGTAAGGGTGTCCCACGCAAACGTGCTAGTCTGTGCATCACCGATAACGTTCGGTGGAAGTGCAACCATACCACATTCTGTATCCCTGCTGGTATCAACGTGCGGAAACCGGAAGTGGATGTTAACCCGATTTGATGTGTATAAGGCCGTAAGGATCATTTAGGTGTGTTACCAATAGACACAATATGTCTATAGATGGTGACAAGCGCGGAGGTGTTCTCAACGATGCCGATCGGCGCGTCCTGATACACTTGCGAGACTTTGGAGCGGAGTATCCCGCACTTGTCGCTAGCAACACCGGGCTCCACATTCCACTTGTTGAACGCCATTGCCAGACGCTTGCACAGCGCGGACTGATTGAAGCGGTAAGCGGGGAGATAATCTATCGAATCACTGACCAGGGAATTGAGCGACTTGAGGCGCTCACGGATCAGCCACGAAAACTGTAGCCTTATACAGTTGATGTGACTGCTGTTTTAATAGCACTCTCTACTGCCCGTTGTTGTAGCTCTAGCGGTAGGCTTGGCTCTGCGGCCGCACCACGTACGGCTGTTTCGTGTGCATTCTCTGCTGCCATCTTAGTCGTCAGTGGAAGATGCAGAAATCCAAATTTCGTGTTGTATCCACCGTCTTCGATCGCTGCACCAAGCGTGTACAACGCATTATTGCACAGGTGTGTTCCGGCAGTATTCGAGACATATGCCGGGATCGATGCATCCAGCAGTTCGGTGACTACCGTTTCAATCGGAAGTGTGGACAGATATGCGGCCGGGCCACCGACAGCAATTTGTTCATTAACAGGATCGTTGCCAGCGTTATCCGGTGTTGTCACTGCATCGTTGACATTCACGCCAATCCGTTCGACACTCACTGCCGATCGGCCCGCGGCGAGCCCACATGCGATCGCCACTGACGGTGTGTACTCGGATAGATACGCTCGAAGCTGCTCGCCTGCAACGCCAAACGCAACCGGCAACACCCGGCCAACAACCTGCTCACCAGCGATCGTCTCACCGTCAAGCCGCTCTGCGATCATCGCAGTGGGGTTCTTTTCATGCTCGCCAAACGGCTCATACCCCGTAATGAGAACCGTCATCTTACCACGCGTACTCCTCGCGTGGGTCCACCGTATCCTGCGCTCTGTCGAACACGTGTTCGCCATCAACAAACACATGCTCAGTTTGGCTATCAAACTGGTAGAACGGCCCGTCCCAGACTGCAATATCAGCGTCAGTTCCGACGTCCAATGTTCCAACCCGGTCGTCGATCCCGAGAATCTCTGCGGGATATCGGGTGACTGACGCAAGCGCCTTTGATTTTGGGAAGCCTGCACGCACGGCAAGTGCGACACAGACATCAAGGTGCTGTTGTGGGAGCACTGGTGCATCGGTTTGGATTGCAACTTTCACGCCTGCTTGATCAAGGATCGCTGGTGTCTCGAAGGTGATGTTTCGGAGCTCATACTTTGCACCGGAGTAGAGTGATGGGCCACAGATTGCTGGCACGTCTCGCTTGCGGAACTCCTCTGCAATGAGATGGCCTTCGGTTGCGTGCTCGATCGAGAGGTCCGACAGGTCGAACTCATCTGCGATCCTGAACACGGTCATAATGTCGTCTGCTCTGTGTGCATGTACTCGGAGCGGGAACCCATCTGTCAGCACCCGTGACAGATGCTCCATCCCGAGATCACGATCAAATGGCTCGCCGTTCTTATCTGCAGCCGATCGCTTTTCAACGTAATCCTCTGCCTGCATGAGTGCGCTTCGGAGAAGTGCTGCAACACCCGGTCGGGTTTTTGGGGCTCTGTTCTGTTCTTTTCCATGGAACCGCTTGGGATTTTCACCTAATGCCGCCTTCATTCCATCCTCTTGGATGAACATCTCATCAGCCGTGAGGCCATACGTTTTCATCGAGCAGATAACACCGCCAATGACGTTCCCTGATCCCATCCGCGCAGAAACCGTTGTCACCCCGTTTTGGAACGCATGCTTGAGCTCCTCATCTCGGGGGTGAAAGCCATCGAGTGCGTGTACTTCTGGCGTCACTGGATCTGAGCCCTCGTTAATATCGCCATCTTCTGGCTCACCCCACTCAGCCATCCCTGCATGGCTATGGGCTTCGACGAGTCCCGGCGTGACGTAGCTTCCATCCACGTCAATTACGGTTGCGTCCGTTGGTGGTTCGATCGACGGCTCGATCGCTTTGATTACTCCATCTTCAATGAGTAGGTCACCCTCGACGGTTCCCATATCCGTTGCAGTCTGAATCCGTCCATTTTGGAGAAGGTACATGCGTGTGACAATCCGGGACGCACACAAAACCGTTCGCTTCCAAGCAAGCGAGTTGATTTAGTCAGTCAATCCGTAGCCGCGTTTGAACAGCCACACGTCGATCGATGCAACGACAACGGTTGCACCGGCCAAAACGGCGAGCGAAAGGTTTGGATCGACCTCTGCAACGCCCAAGAATCCATATCGAACTCCGTTTACCATATACACCATTGGGTTCAGAAGCGAAATATCTCGAAGCAGTGGTGTCAGATCATTCAGCGAATAAAAGACCGCGCCGAAGAACACCAGCGGCCGCAGGATGAACTGATTCATCATCGTCAGATCGTCAAAGTCAGTCGCAAGCAGCCCACCGACAACGCCAAGACTTGCAAAGAGCAACACGATAACGATCATAAATGCCATGAGATAGAATGGGTTCTCAACGGGCACTGGTTGATAAAGCGAGCTGATAATTGCTACCCCAACTGCTGCGATAATCACGCCAACTAACAGCCCACGGAACGCAGCCGAGATGATGTACGCCCACACCATCTGTGTGTACGACAGCGGCGATGTAAGCGTTTCATGAATATACTCGTTCCATCGGCCGTGGAAAATCGAAAACGACGCATTTTCGAATGCGTTTGAGATCGCACCCAACACGATCAATCCTGGCAAAATGAACAGAATATACGGCACGCCGATAATCTCACCAACCCGCGCACCCAAGACAACCCCGAACACCGAAAAGTAGAGAATGTTCGTGATGAGCGGCGGTGCAAACGTATTCTTGGGTCGTCGGACATACCGAAGAATCTCACGCTTTGTGAGCGTATAAAATCCAACAGGTAGCGGTGTCCGCGCTGCAAGCCGATCGATCGCGCTCATTGTGTACGCTCTCCGTGTCCGCCATCCGTTGCGATCGGTGCTGCGTGCTCTTTCTCGTCTTGGTCCGACGGTGTTCGATCGACACCCGAATGTGTCATCTCAACAAAAATCTCCTCAAGCGAGGTTCGAGCAATCTCCATATCCACGATCTCAAGGCCTTCCCGGTCAAGCTCTCGAACCAGTGTCGGCGCAATCAGGCCACCCTCTCGTGCCGTCACGATGAGTTGGTCATGGTTCCACTCGATCGATTCGACGCGATCGTCACCCACCAATAGCTGTGGCCGACTGTGTGGGGCGTTGTGGAGGTGGATCGTAATATGGTCCGCACCGCGACCTTTCAGCGCTTCCGGACTTGCGACTGCAACAACGCGTCCCGAATCAAGAATCGCAACCTCATCACAGAGCCGCTCTGCCTCTTCAATATAGTGTGTTGTGAGGAGAATTGTCGTCCCTTGTTCGTTGAGTTCGGTGACGAGATCCCATAGATCACGTCGCAGTTGCACATCAACGCCAGCGCTTGGTTCATCAAGAATCAACAGCTCCGGCTCGGTGACAAGTGCGCGTGCGATCATAAATCGACGCTTCATTCCGCCGGAGAGCCAGTCGAACCGCGTGTTTCGCTTGTCGTAGATACCAACCCGTTTGAGTGCGTCTGCAGCACGGACGCGTGCCTCCGCAGCCGGAATCCCATGGTAGCCGGCCTTGTGTTCTAACACCTCGTGAATTGGAAAGAACCGATCGACGTTGAACTCCTGTGGTGCAAGGCCGATCGCGTCACGGGCTGCACGGTAGTCTGTTTCAACATCGTGCCCAAAGACGAGCGCCTCACCGCCGCTTTTCCGGACAAGACCGACAAGAATACTAATAAATGTCGTTTTTCCTGCTCCGTTCGGACCGAGAAGACCAAAAAAACTCCCCTCAGGGACGGTTAGTGAGACACCATCCAGTGCCTGCACGTCCCCGTATGATTTTTGGAGATTGGTAATCTCCAGTGCGTTTGTCATTGTATGAAAATCGGCGCTGAGCGGGTTAAAACGCGCGAAACAACAGTGAGTGCTACTCTTCGTCAAACAGCTCGTCAAACAGTTCGCGTACGTTTGTTTCAATCTCGGAGCGAATCGCTCGAACGCGCTCTGGATCTTTGCCATCCGGATCTTCAAGCGCCCAGTCACGAACGTCCACGTCATCTGCGTCCAGTTCGAGCGTTGAACAGCCCATTGTTGCGACAACAGTGCACGACTCCAGCGCTTCTGTCGAGATCTCTTGTGGTGTTTTTTCTGAGAGATCGATATCAAGCTCGGACATCGTTTCAACAACGCCCTTATGGACGTGTCCAGCAGGGTGTGTACCGCCCGTAAGAATCTCGACGTTGGTTACCCCTCGTCTTTCAACCTCTCGTTCTGCAAACGCTGCAGACATTTGGCTGCGGCCTGCATTCTGGACACAGACGAATGCGAGACGTGTTGTATCACCAGCAGTCTCTGCGTCGTTCGACTCCGACGCGTGGGATTCTGACATAGCGATAGATTTCACAACAAGCCCAATAAACGTATTGACTCAAACGCCGAATTTGGTACGTAGGACTATTGAGAGCTCCATATACAACATATCTTTAGATATAGTGTCACCGTGTGTCATGGTTGGAAAACGTTTATGATAAATCCACCAGATAGCTCAGGTACGGCGTTGTTCACCAACGCACTCACACCACAATGATCACCACACCTTCTCGCAATCGGTCCGCTGTGAATCCTCACAGTGTGGCGGCTGCGATCAAAGGGGCGTGGATGGTCATTGTACGTGTAACACCACTTGCGGCTCCATATGGGGCGGCAGCTGGTGTTACTGGTCGCTTCACTCCCCTCGCGGCATAACATAAACTTGTTCACTGCGCGGGACGCGGTTCGATGCCGCATGGGGTGGTGCGACCGTCTATCCTTCTTCCTGCGCAGCGACACGTTGAGCCGTGACCCGAAACTGAAACTGAACCGACCGATCCGCTTCCACAGGCGCTGCCTGGGGGCGAGACGGCGGGCCAACTGGCCACGGTCGCCGTTGCTCTCGACGTGTTCGACTCACGATGGAAGCGTTATGTCAGTCACAATCTGCAAACTGACGGTACAAGCCGACCTGACCGTGACGATCTCGCGCCATGCACCTGGCGATCTCGAAGCTGGCGTTCGACGACAGCTCGAGCGAATCGCTGGCGTCTCAGTCCGATCGCTCACGCTCTGTGGTCTCCAACCGGGGTTAAACGATCTGACGGTTGAGGCACATGCAGAGCTGTTGATCGACGATATTGACGAGATCGAGGATTCGACGATCGATGCTGTTGCAGCGCGGCTTGCATCTGGATTTGGTGTCTCACCACAACAGGTTCGGATCCAACAGCAAGATAGCATTCCCGATCGCTAGCCCGACTCAAAATTAGTCGTCTGCGGGATAGCTTCGACGCTGCGTTTGGTTTTCGGACTGTATCGCCGAGATATCAACATACTCGTTTTCAACGCTATGCCCACGGCTGAGGCGCGCTTGGATGTGAATAATCTGCGAGGAGACGGTATCCCACTTCAATAAAACAAACCCAACGAAGATGACTGCAAATCCGGAAACGGTCTGTCCGGTGATCGATTCGGATAACATCAGCCAGCCGAAAACTGCTGCAACCACCGGGACAATATAGTTCACGAGGCTGATCTCAATCGCACCGATCTCTTCAAGCAGATCAAAGTAGATCACAAAGCCGATCGCACCGGCGACGATTGCCAAGTACAGAAGCGAGATGACGGTCTCAATGTTCCAAACAACCGTGGAGATCCCAGCCTCGCCACGGAGCGGGCTTCCAATATGCAGGCTAAAAGCGCCAATGAGCATCATCCACGCCTGTGATGGAATAAGCTCCATCCGGGCAGGGAGCCGCTTGACAAGAACAGCTCCAAATGCAAAACTCGCCGCAGAGAGCACAAGCAAGAGGACACCGACGGCGGTTCCGTCAACCGCGCTTGGATCCGGTGAGGCGATGAGTGCAACGCCAACGAGTCCAAGCAGAATGCCGATCGCACCGGAGATCCCAACGCGCTCATCAGGGAGCAACACCCATGCAAAAAGCGGTGTCAGGATTGGTGCCGTGCTCAGAACGATCGCTGCAATTCCACTCGTCACGTAGGTCTGTCCAATGAATAAGAATGCAAAGTGGACGCCGATCACAAGGATACCTCCAATGGAGACGAGAAGCCACTCATCTTTCCCGTGCGGTCGCCACTGATCTGCTGCGATCACGGCATACGCTAATAAGAGGACGCCAGCGATGTCGTACCGGAGTGCCGCAAACAACAGCGGTGGAAGCGCTTCAAGCCCAACAGAGATGGCTACAAATGAAGTTCCCCACAGAACTGAAAGCAGTGCAAACAGGATCGTATTTCTATATTGTATCAGATTTATAAACATTATCTATGTATCGTGTGTCTGTCGTGGAACACACGTATGAGGGGCTTAAACAAAAGTATTACCGGAGCTCTGCTAGCAACCCACACGACTCATTTTGTAGTAAAGCTCGAATAATCGATATATTTCAGTATGGTACCATACCACAGATCTTGCTCCGCAGAAGGGCAAGACAGTTATTCGTTCGCTTGGATGTGTCGGTATGGGTATTCTCGCGGACGCACAGGCTGTCATTGATGCGGGTCCTGTGTGCGATGGCTGTCTCGGTCGGGTTTTTGCCGATCGAAGCTTTGGGTTGACAAACGAACACCGAGGACAAGGGCTTCGAACAGCCGTCGCGCTGGATGACGATGAGCCGTATGAACCAGTTTCCCCGGCGGAGTGTTGGGTTTGTGAGGGCCACTGTGACACCTATGATGAATGGGCTGAAAGAGCAGCAACAGCGGTTGCAGACATTGAGTTTGGAACGTACCAAGTCGGCACTCGAACACCACCGCTCGTTGAAGAAAACGATGTGCTCCTCCGCGAAGATGCTGGGCTCGATCCGGATGCAGGCGAGCTATTCAAATCCGCATTCAACCGTGAAGTTGGGAAACGTATTGGCGCACTGACCGGGACCGACGTTGATTTCACCCGGCCGGATGTCCAGTTCACGATCGAACTTGCGGCCGATCGGATTGACACGAACATCAACTCCGCATTTGTCTATGGACGCTATCGGAAACTCGAACGAGATATCCCACAGACTGATTGGCCATGTAGAGAGTGTCATGCGAGCGGACGAAACGGACGACAGTCCTGCGACCACTGCGGTGGTTCTGGCTACCTCTATGACGACAGCGTTGAGAGCTACACTGCACCGATCGTTGAGGATGTCATGGATGGAACGGAAGCGACGTTCCACGGTGCAGGCAGAGAGGATGTTGATGCACTCATGCTTGGAACTGGCCGCCCATTCGTTGTTGAAGTGATGGAACCACGGCGACGGATGATCGATGTTGACCAGCTAGAAGGTGATATTAACGCCTTTGCAGACGGTGCAGTCGAGGTTGAAGGGCTCCGACTGGCTCGCTACGATATGGTCGAACGGGTGAAAGAGTTGGACGCCTCAAAGACATACCGAGCGGAGGTTGAGTTTGGTGATGATATCTCTGCGGATGCACTCCAATCGGCTATTGAGACGCTTGATGGGGCGACGATCGAACAGTACACGCCGCAGCGGGTTGACCATCGTCGTGCAGCACTCACCCGTGTCCGAGAGGTACTGACTGCAACTGCAGAACATGTCGACGATCGGCATGCGATTGTTGAAATTCACGGTGAAGGTGGACTCTACATCAAAGAACTCATCTCCGGTGATGATGGGCGAACCGAACCAAGCCTTGCTGGATTGCTCGATGTCTCAGCAGTTGTCACTGCACTCGATGTTACCGGTGTCGAGGGCGTAGCGGAGCCATTTGAACGCGAAGAGTTCTTCATTGGGGAGTAGTCACACATATGCCAGCGAAGATTCGATGTGGCGTTGATGAGGCTGGGAAAGGACCAGTTATTGGACCGATGGTCGCTGCGTGCGTTCGTGCAGATGAAACCGCACTCCCCTCCGGTATCAACGACTCAAAACAGGTCACCCCAACGAAGCGCGAATCGATCGCACAGACGCTTGTTGCCGATCCATCGATCGAGATTGGTCTTGGTATCATTACGGTCGAAGAGATCGACGATCCACAGACGGATATGAACTCGCTCACTGTACGTGGGCAGGTGCGGGCGATTAACGCAGTCGTCAACGAGACCGACGAAGTCGTTGTTGATGCGGGAGATGTATCTGCAGAACGGTTTGGGAATCGAATTGTTGATGGGGTTTCAACGCCAGTGACTGTTGTCTCTGAACATCGTGCTGATGAGACGTATCCACTCGTTGCTGCGGCATCGATTGTTGCCAAGGTTGAACGCGATCGTCGAATTGAGGCGCTCAAAGCGGAGTATGCTGACTTTGGTGATCTTGGAAGCGGCTACCCGAGTGATCCAAATACGCGATCATTCCTTGAGACATACATTGCTGCCCACGGTGATGTACCAGCATGTGCGCGCCGATCGTGGGCGACGTGTGATGACTTGTTGGCGGCCGCCTCACAGTCAGGGTTGAGCGATTTTGACTGAATCAACCTCCCATTGTCTCTTATATATTGATGTCGTACTCATACGTCTGTGACGAGTGTTGATTCCACTCCGGTAGACCCTCCGTTTCATCGATCGCGTCAGCGAGAGTTTTATTCGCTGTGGATTGCAGCAACTTCGACGTACGGCGTCGGTGACATCGTTACGACGATTGCACTCGTTGACTTTGTTTCCGAACTTCGTGAAGCAAATCCGCTTGTTCGATGGGCCATGAGTGCGTATGGTATCGAAGGACTCGTTGCGATCAAACTCGCTGCATTCATGATTCTCATTTGGGTGAGTCTGTTGGGCTCGCGCGACCACGATCGGTTTCTGTACTATTTCCCACCGATCGTACTGACGCTCGTTGGAGTATTTTTAACAGCCTCCAATCTCTGGCTGTTATTCACCGTGTAAAATAGGGGTATTGCAGACCGCAGCGTTACTTATCGGTAAGCAGGTACCGAAGAATGTCACCGTACGCTGGACGGGTGACAAGCACACCAACAAGCACACCGAGGATGGTAAAGATCGCGAATCCACGAAGATCACCGAGCGAAAGGATCGCAAGCGGTGACATCGCAATGATTGTTGTTGCGGCAGCCGCACCAATGACCCAGAAGGCCTTCCGGAAGCGTGAGTCGAACACCTTCCGGCTATGCACATCGCCTTCGGCCATCACCCCATCAGCGATAATAATCAGATCGTCCACGCCGGTACCGATCACCGCAATGAATCCTGCAATGACTGCAAGATCCAGCGGATAGCCAAGTGCAGCAGCAAATCCGAGGAGAATAAACACCTCGGAAAGCGCTGTTACAACCATCGGGGCAGCAACTTTTGGCTCACGGTAGCGTAAGAAGACGAATCCCGCGACACCAAACACGGCCACGATTCCAACAATCAGAGAGTTCGTTCGGAACTCTTCACCCTGTGTTGGCGAAATGAATGAGGTTGTTCCTGCTTCAATATTAAGCGGTGCTGGAAGTGCACCTGCGCGGAGGTTTACCGCAACACGCTGTGCATCTTCGAAGTCACCGGTCGTGAGGATGAAGTTTGGACTCTGTGACCACTCGCCCGATCGCATGCTGTCTGCAAGTCCAGGGTTCATTCCGAATGAGTTGACCACATTGTCATCAACAACAAGCAGGAGACATGGGTCGGTGTTCTCTGGACTCTCCTCATATCGACAGGTAGAGCCACCCGCTTGTGCAACACCAGTATCAACAAGCAGTTGCTCGAACTCCGGTGCAACCGAACTACGCACCGTCACTGGAACGTGTGGGCCGCTTTGGTCATCTTGTTGGGCAGTTCCGATCGTCTGGAAATCATCCTGTGTCAGTGCAGCGGTTTCAGTGACGTACTCGCCGTCATCATCCTGATAATAAATATCAATTCGCACTGACCCTCGCTCTTGAATGAGGTCAATCACATCTTGCCGACCTTCACCAGGGACTTCAACCATGATGAAGAACTCGCCGGTTCCGCTTGCAACCTCACGAACGGTACTCCCTGAGAGCCCTGCCTCGTTGACTTTGCCTTCAAGCACTTCGATCACCCCTTGTCGGGTCTGTTGGGTGACGCCAGCAGTTATATCACTGTACTCGTATCCAGCAGCATCCATTGCGGCTGCGAACTCCTCTTCTGTCACATTCTCATTGACAACCTCAACTGTCCCTGGCTCGTCTTCAAACTCCTGTCTTGCAAGGACATCGGTCTCCTCTATGCCCTCCAGTTCGTCTGCGACGTTCGACGGAACGTCTGCCTCACTATCACCACCAAAATCAACCGAATCTGCAGTCATCCCGATTAATGGCGCTTGGATTCGGGTTCCACCAGCAAGATCAAGCCCATACT
>SL_7KL_010_BRINEDRAFT_10001176_pt1 | contig 12559 bp, 10 predicted proteins | sample SodLak_010_BRINE_FD_10663 | JGI IMG/M metagenome (IMG submission 10663)
CGGGAAATGGTGGACCACCTGCGGGCCTGGCGCGCCCTGCCGCAGACATTCAGCGCAGTCTGGGATCAGGACTTCGAGAGCCTTTATCAGGCGGTGGACGTGCCCCTGATGAACATCTGTTCCGAGGACGATGTGCTCTGGCCGTTCCACCAGCGGGCGTTGCGTATGCGGCCGGACTCGGCCAGCGCCACGGTCGCCGGGCTGGACTGGCAATGCGACCGGGATCCGGACGGCGTGGCCGATGCCGTCCGTGGCTTCCTGGCTGGCCGCTAGCGGCACGGAACAGAACCGGGGGGGGTCAGAGGCTGCGGCCGAGTTTCTCCCCCTCGTAGATGACTGCTTCGATGGCCCGGGGCGCCACGCAGTCGCCGATGCGATGCACGGCCGGGTGCTGCTGGGTCAGCGCTCGGAAGAGATCATCGTCGGCGCGACGACCCAGTGCCAGGACAACGCTGTCGGCGGCCACTGCTTCAGGCTCGCCACCCCAGATGCCGTAGACGTCGGCACCATCTCTTGTCACACGTTCGATGAACCGCTGGCTGTGGATGGTGACCCCGAGCTTCTGCAGCCTGGGCAGGACATGGGGCAGATCCAGGGTCTTCAGCAGGCCCTCGCCGGCGAAAAGTTTCGGTGAAATCAACTGCACCTCGCTTCCCGCTGTCGCCAGCATCTCGGCGAGACAGAACGGCAGATGTTCGCCGGTCTCATCGACAATCAGGACCCGGGTTCCCAGTGCCCTGGCATCGTCCAGGGTCCGGCGCAGCGCTGTCTCCACGTCCAGCACATGATCCTGCTCGACGCCCGGCAGGGTGAAGCGGTCCGGTCGACTCGGGCTGTATCCCGAGCGTTCGAAATGCGCGCCGGTGGCACAGATCACGCTGTCCCAGTCGTCCGCTGTCAGCATCTCCGGATCGACCCGCGTATTCATGCGCCAGTTGACTCCGGCGCGTTCCGCCGCAGCCTGCATGTCCTCGACGGCCATGCCCCAGTTTTCCCGGCCCGGCAGCCTGCGCAGCAGGTCCAGACGGCCGCCGCATCGGTCTGTGGCCTCGAAAAGCGTGACCGAATGGCCCCGCTCGGCCAGTCTTGCGGCGGCGGTCATCCCCGCCGGCCCGCCGCCCACCACGGCGATACGCTGGCGCTCCGATGGCGTCACTTCCTGCAGGCGGCCGATACCCCATGCAGCCTCGCGGCCGGCGCTGGGGTTGATGGCGCAGATCACGCCCTGCTGTTCCAGCTGATGCTTGATGCAGATATTGGCGCCGACGCAGCGACGGATGGTTTCCGGCCGGCCCTGTTGCAGCTTGTTCACAAGCTCCGGATCAGCGAGTTGGGTTCGTGTCATCGCCACCATGTCGGCACAGCCGTCGGCGATGATCCGGTTCGCCATGTCCGCCCGGGTGATGCGTCCGACGATGAAAACCCGGGCGCGGTCGCCGACCACCTGGCGTGCCTTGCGACCGAATTCGATCATGAAGCCTTCAGGCAGGCTGCCCATGGGGGCCACCGCCATGTGCAGGGCATGGTAACCACCTCCGGTGATGCTGAAATAGTCGAACAGGCCTGCCGCCGCGAGGATCTCCAGCTGGGCGCTGGCGTCCTCTTCGGTGATTCCGGATTCGCCGATGAACTCGTCGAAGGACAGTCGCACGCCCAGCGTCATGCGGTCGCCGACCCGTTGCCTTATGGCATCGGCAACCTCCAGCAGCAGCCGGCAACGGTTTGCGACACTGCCGCCGTAGGCATCCTGCCGTCGGTTGAAAGAAGGGCTCAGGAATTCGCCGACAAACTGCGCATGCGCGGCGTGAATTTCGACGCCGTCAGCGCCTGCCACCTGGGCGTTTTCCGCCGAACGGACGAAGCCGTCGATGACCTCCCGGATTTCTGCCTCACCCACCTGCATCGGAGTCTCGCTGGAGAAGGCGGATGGCATGGCGCTGGAGGCCCATAGCGGTCGCCAGTCATCGATATGCAGCATGCCCTTGCCCTGGGCACCACTTGCGAACAGCTGCACGAACAAACGGCTGTCATGGGCATGGATTGCCTCCGCGAGGGCTTCGTAACGGGGAATCACGCGGCGCTCGTAGGCATTGCTGCCGCCCAGGTAGTTGCGCCCGACCGGGTGCACGGCCTGCTGCTCCAGAACCAGCAGCGCCGCGCCGCCGCGGGCCCGATCGGCGTAGTAGTCGATATGCCGCTGGCTGATCAGGCCGTCCTCGGCGTACAACTGGGCATGGGCCGAGGCCATGATGCGGTGACGTACCGTGGTTGGCCCGATGGACAGAGGCGTCCATAGATGAGGCCAGGGGGAATCGGTTTGCATGCGACGCACTCCTGGGGTGATGGTTTGCTGTTTCCTGCAAACCGCGTGCCCTTCGGGGTATCAGCAGAAAGGCCGGATCCACCGGCGAACCCCGGAAAGTTGTTGCAAAAATAAAAAACAGGTTTCGACGCGGAAACAATCGGGTATCATTTCTGCCAGGCACTAATAATCAAACGCTTTCAGCACGGGCGTTCGGAGCGTTAACGGTTTCTGGCACGTCACTTGCTGTTTCAAAAGAAAAACAGATAACAGCAGTTACACCCAATCATTGCAGGGGGATTCCCAGGTGAGCATGGCAATCGTGCAGACCGGCATCGGCGATGCCGGAGTGTTGCAGTGGCAAGAGCAGGATCCCGGCACTCCCGGGCCGGGCGAGGTCCTGCTTCGGCAGTCCGTCGTGGGCGTCAACCTGATCGAGATTGGCATGCGCCAGGGTGCTTACCCCGGTCCCAATCCGCCGTTCGTGCCCGGCTTCGAGGGCGTCGGCGTGGTGGAGGCCATCGGTTCTGACGTGGATCAGGTGCGGGTCGGGCAGCGGGTGGTCTACGCCTTTCCGCCGCTGGGTAGTTATTCCGAAACGCGCGTGTTTCCAGCCGAGTATCTGGTGCCGCTGCCGGAAGATATCGATGACGAAACCGCGGCGGCGATGTTCATGAAAGGCCTCACCGTGTGGATGCTTCTGGAACGGGTTTATCGGGTAAAGGCCGGTGACACCATTCTGGTGCATGCCGCGGCAGGCGGTACCGGCCTGCTGATGTGTCAGTGGGCAAAATCGCTCGGTGCGACAGTGATCGGCACCGTCAGTACGGATGAAAAGGCACGGATCGCGGCTGCCCATGGCTGTGATCATCCGGTGAACTACACCCGGGAGGATTTCCGCGACACGGTCCGCCAGGTCGTTGGCGATGCCGGGCTGCCGGTGGTTTACGACTCGGTGGGCAGGGATACGTTCGAGCGGTCGATGGAGTGTCTGGCACCCACCGGCACCATGGCCCTCTACGGCATGGCATCCGGCGAACCGGACCCGTACTACCTGATGCGAATGGGTCTGGATAAATCGTATTTCCTCACCCGTCCGGCGGTGTTCGTCTATGTCAGCCGCCGGGACTGGCTACTGCAGGCCGCCGAACGGCTGTTCGTGCTGGTCCGGTCCGGCGCGATCCGGGTGGAGATTCATGGGCGCTATCCCTTGCGGGATGCGGCCAATGCACATCAGGCGGTGGAGTCCCGGCGCACCACCGGATCGACGATCCTGACTGTCTGATTCCTTCCATCAGTGTGTGCGCTGCAGCGGGCGTGGTGGCCCTCGCAGTCCATGCGGAGAAAAACTGTGGTTGTAGCAGAACACGTCGGCCACAAGGTCGGCGGCAAGGGCGTACCACGTATTGCGGCAATCAGCTACATGGGGCTGACGCGGCTGATCAACAGCGTCATACCTCATTATCAGGGTGTGGCATCCATTCGCACCGTGGACAAGGTTTTTGACGAAGCAGTGGCGGCTGCAGAGGAGATGATTGCCGCCAACCAGGTGGACGTGATCATCAGTGCCGGGGCCAACGCGACCTATCTGCGGGAGCGTGTCTCCGTGCCAGTCATCCGTATCAATGTCTCGGCCTTCGATATCCTGCGGGCCATGCTCAAGGCCCGGAATCTGTCGGACAAGGTGGCCCTGATCACCTACCGGGAAACCGATGCCGAGCTGCAGGAAGTCAAGCAGCTTATCAATCTGGATATCGCGCAGCGTTCCTACACCACCATCGAGGATGCCCGGCTGCAGTTCCGCGAGCTCAAGGCCGAGGGCTACAGTGTCATTGTCGGCTCCAGCTTCATTACCGATCTCTCGGAGAGTGAAGGTCTGACCGGCATCCTGGCCTATTCGCCGCAGGCAGTGCACCAGGCGGTGGACGCGGCCATTGAGGTGTCTCGCACCCAGCGCATCGAAAAGACCCGGCGCAACTGGCTGGATCAGGTGATCCGGCATCTCAACGAGGGGGTGATCGCAGTCGATCCGGACGAGCGGGTACAATGCTTCAACCCGGCCTCGGAGCGAATTCTGGGCATCAGCTCCGACAAGATCCTCAACCGCCGTCTGAGCGAATTGCTGCCCTCGATGGGGTTGCGTGAAACCCTTGCCGCCCAGGAGGAGGATCTTCATCAGATCATCCGTGTTGGCTCCCGGCTGCTGATGGCCAGCCGTGTTCCGTTGATGGAATTCGGCGTCAACAGCGGTGCGGTGATCACTTTTCAGGACTCCACCAGCATCGAGAATGCCGACCGCAACATCCGTTCCCAGCGTCGGACCCGTCATTACACCGCCAAGTACCATCTGGAAGAGATCATGGGCGAGTCCCGGAGCCTGGGGCGGGTCTGTGAGCTGGCGCGGCAGTATGCGGTTTCGGAGTCCACGGTGCTGCTGACCGGCGAGAGCGGCACCGGCAAGGAATTGTTCGCCCAGGGCATCCATAACGCCAGCCCCCGGGCCGGCGGGCGTTTTGTGGCCGTCAACTGTGCCGCCTTCGCCGAAACCCTGCTGGAAAGCGAGCTGTTCGGCTACGAGGAGGGTGCCTTCACCGGTGCTCGCAAAGGCGGCCACACGGGCCTGATCGAAGCCGCCCATGGCGGGACATTGTTCCTGGATGAAATCGGCGACATGCCCATCAATCTGCAGACCCGCCTGCTGCGGGTACTGCAGGAGCGCGAGGTGATGCGCCTGGGCGGCACGCTGGCAGCGCCGGTGGATGTGCGGGTCATCGCAGCGACCAACGTCGACCTCAAGGAGCGCATGCTTCGCGGCGAGATTCGTGAGGATCTGTACTACCGGCTCAACATCCTGATGCTGCATATCCCGCCGCTACGGGAGCGGGATAACGATGTCATGGTACTCGCGGACCATCTGTTGCGGCGCCATCTGACACAGATGGGCTGCGATTCCGATCCGCAGCCTTTGCTGGAAATGCTGGAGGACAAGCTGCGTGCGTATTCCTGGCCCGGCAATGTCAGGGAAATGGAAAACCTGGCCGAGCGTCTGGCGGTGTTTTTCATGCATGCCGATGGCTGGTCCCGTGAGCAATATCGTCGTGCACTGTATTCGGTGGTGCCGGAACTGGTCACGGAAGTGGTGAGCGCGGACCCGAAATCGCTGAAGGCCGAGCGGGAGCGCATCGAGCTGAATCACATCCAGCAGGTGGTGGCCGAATGCGACGGTAGCCTGCCGGAGGCGGCCAAGTGTCTCGGGGTCAGCCGCACCACCCTGTGGCGCAAGTTGAACCGTGCCAATAATGCCAAGAGTGGGGAGTAGGGGTTGCCGGGCCTCCCCCGTTCAGGTCAGTAACGGGGTCAGTTCGCCGAGGGTGATGCCGCCGTCGAAGACCACTGTCTGGCCGGTCATGTAGCCCGCGGCAGGAGAGGCAAGGGTCAGCAGGAAATCAGCCACTTCTTCGGGATGGGCGACACGCCTCAGCGGAATACTGTCGGTTAGCTTTTGCAGTCCTTCCGGACCGACGGAGTTCACCGGGTCGGTGGACTGGGCGGTCCAGATGAGGCCCGGTGCGACGGCATTGACGCGAATCCCGTTGGGCCCCAGTTCCACTGCCAGCGCCCGGGTAAGGCCTTCAATGGCACCCTTTGAAGCGCAGTAATGGACATGAGCCGGCCAGCCCCAGGTGTGGCCTTCGATGGACGATACAGAGAGAATCACCCCGGAACCGCGTCGAATCATGCCGGGTGCCACGGCGCGTGAAAAGCGCACGGTGCCGCCGAAATTCACGTCCATGGTCTGATGCAGCTGTTCATCGGTCATTTCGGTGAACGGTGCGGTGCGGGCGATGCCGGCATTGTTGATCAGCACGTCCACCGCGCCCCAGCGCTGTTCCACGTCGGCCACCATGGCGTCAACAGACCCGGTGTCAGCGACGTTCAACGTGTGACTGATCACTTCGCCGCCGCGCTTCTCGACCGCTTCCCGAGTCTGTCGCAGCCCCTCGCCATCCGTGTCACAGATGGCCACCCGGGCACCGTGTTCGGCGAAATGCAGCGCCGTATGGCAGCCGATACCAATCTGGCTGGCGGCGCCGGTGATCAGAACTATCTGTTTTTCCGAGGACATGTGGTTTCTCCGCTGGGGATGCGATATCAGAGGCCGATGGCCGTAGCGTGTTCGCCGTCTACGCGGCTGTTCCAGTAAAGCTGGTCCAGTTCCCGCGTGATCGGCCCCGGTGCTGGCTGGCGCAGCGTACGACCGCTGATTTCCCGCACTGGTAGCGCGCCGCCTGCGGTGCTGCAGGTGAATACCTCGTCGGCGGTACAGAGGTCGTAGACGGTGAACTGCTGAATCCGCACCGGTACGCCGGCCCGCTCCGCCAGTTCCAGGAAAGTCTGGCGGGTGATGCCGTGGAGGATGTCGCTGGCCGGTGTGTAAAGCACGCCGTTTCGGACCATGAACAGGTTCGAGGCCGGGCCCTCGGCAACGAAACCGTCATTGTTGAGCCAGATCAGGTCGTCATAACCGGCGGCGCAGGCCTCCACCTTTGCCAGTTGGAAGTGCATCCGGCTGAGGCACTTGTAGCGCGGGTCCAGGGTGTCCGGGGCGAAGCCGCGCAGTTGGGAGACCATCAGACGGATACCACTTTTCCGTTGCTGCTCGTCGCCGAGAAAAATATAAGGTGCGGCCCAGATAACCTCGGTGGGCGTGTGCACCCGGGGATCGGCCACCATCTGCTCCGGTACGCCACGGGTCACGATGAAACGGATGCTGGCGTCCGCGAGCTGGTTCCGGCGAGCGGTCTCGACGATGGCCTCGGACCACTGCTCGGGCGTCAGTCGGGTCTGCAGATGCGCCGCCTGCAGCGAGTCGAAGAAACGCGCCACGTGCTGCTGCAGCTTGAAGATGTTGCCTTGCCAGGCGGAGACCACGTCGAAGACGCCATCGCCCAGCAGGAATCCCTGGTCGAATACGGAAATCCCTGCCCGTGACGCCGGCAGGTAATCGCCATTCAGATAGACGGTCGGTTCCCGGGTCTCAGGCTCCATCGCAGGTCTCCTTCGGGGCATCCCGGGGTGTCGCGGCCCCTGCACCCCTTTGTTGTCAGAGGAACACGTCGCCGCCGTTGGGGCTCAGGGTCTGGCCGACGAAATGCCGAGCGTCGTCGGAGGCAAGAAAGACGTAGGCCGGGACGACATCGTCGATGGGCGCGATACGGCCCTTGGGAATGGACGCCCGGATCTGTTCCAGAACCTGTGGGTCCACATTGGCCAGGATCGGCGTGTCGGTGGTGCCGGGGGCAACGCAGTTGGCGCTGATGTTGCGGCTGCCGATCTCCAGGCTCAGTGAGCGCGTGAAGCTGATCATGGCCGCCTTGGCCGCCGTGTAGTGGGAAAAGGCCGGGGCGCCCTTGTAGGCCAGCTGCGATGCGGTATTGATGATCTTGCCGTCGTCCCGTTCGTACATGCCGGGTAGCACGGCACGGGTGCAGAGGAACATGCCGCGCAGATTGACGGACATGAGTTGATCCCACATGCCGGTGGACATTTCGTGCACGGGAGCCATGCTGGCGATGCCGGCATTGTTGACCAGAATATCGATGCGGCCGAACTCGGCCTCCACCGACTGCACCATGGCCTGGACCTGGTCTTCACTGGAGACATCCGCTTTCACCGCCATGGATTGGCGCCCCAGGGAACGGATCTCGCCGGCCAGCGCCTCGGCGGTTTCGTGCTCGTCATCGTGCGGATAGTTGACGGCCACATGCGCGCCCTCACGGGCAAACGCCAGCGCGACGCCACGCCCAATGCCGCTACTGGCGCCGGTAATCAGCGCAAAACGATTTTCCAGCTTGCCCATGGACCTGAACTCCTTCAGTCGCAGCGCGCCATCACGTCGATTTCCAGCATCAGGCCGGGCAGGGCCAGACTGCTGACCTCCACCGTGGTATCAGCCGGGTAGGGCGTTGTGAAATAGCGCTTGCGGCATTCGACGATGTGTTCGAAGTGCCGCATGTCGGTGAGATAGATGTTGACCTTGAATACCCGGTCCAGGCCTGACCCGGCCTGGCGCAGCACATGTTCCAGATTACTGAAAACCTGGCGCGCCTGAGCCTCGAAGTCATCGACGCCGACGACGTTTCCGTCGGCGTCGATGGCAGCCTGCCCGGAGAGGTAGACGATACCGTTGACGACGCTGGCCTGACTGTAGGCAAACGGTGTGGCCCAGTCGAAGCCGGCATCCAGCATGCGTGTCTCGTTCATCGCCCACCTCCGAATTAGGAAGGGGGCGCCTGGCGGCGCCCCAAGGTGCCCGCTCGGGCGGAGGAAGGGGCATGCGCCCCGAAGCATTCGATCGGATCGATCAGCGCAGTACGTTCTCGCCGCTCATGAACACGTACACGCGCTGGAAGCGTCCGTCCTTGCAGTACCAGTGGTTGCAGTTGTGCAGTTCCACCTTGCCGCCTTTCTCGTCTTCCAGGACAACGTCGAAGCGAGAGGAAATACGCTCGTTTTCCGGATCCACGGTATGTTCAAAGTTGCCATGCCAGATCTTGGTGTAGGAGCTGAACAGGGTCTCGAACATGGCCTTGACACCCTGGTCGCGGCCTTCGTGGACGATCGGCTGGGTCTGGACACAGACGAAGGCGTCCTCGTTGAAGCAATCCAGTACCGGTTCCAGATTCTTCTTGTCGACGTTGGCGAAGTAGCGGTTGACGGCCAGGTCGATCAGGTAGTCGCGGTCGATCATTGGTCTCTCCTCGTTGTCTCGCGTGGTTCCGTTGTTTCTGCTTATTTCACGAAGCCATGGAACAGGGCGTCGTTGGGTGCTTCCGGTTCCGGGAAGGCGCGTTTGCTGTGGCTCAGATTCATGGCCAGCATCGCCTCGCAGAACTTGTACATCACAAGTCCCGGGTTGATTACCGGCACCGGCAGACGCTCTGCCAGATAGGCATGGGACTGGTGCATGGTGGTGGAGCCCAGCACGATGACGTCGGCACCGTCCTCTTCGATCGCCCGCAGGGACTCCTGCTCAAGCTTCTTGAAGATGATCTCTTCCTTGCCGGCCAGCAGTTCCTTCAGGTCAGGCCGCGTCTCGATGTTTCGCATGGAGGCCAGCCGGTCCCAAAGCTTGTATTCGTTCAGATTCTTCTTGTAGAAGTGGTACCACTTGTCCCACATGCTGATGATCGAAAACTTCTGGCCCAGCATGCAGGCGGCGTAGTATCCCAGCCCACCCGGGCCGAACACCGGAATGTTCAGTCGTGAGCGCAGCGGATACAGGGCGGAATCGCTGACCGTGTCGATGCATACCGCGGCATAACCTTCTCGCTCCGCCTCGATGCCCGCTTCCATCACCGAGAAATCCATCAGCAGGGCGTCATGGTAGCTGTCGCCAAAGGCGGCGCCGGCCTTGACCGAGACGAACTCTGCGGCATAGCCGGGCGCGATGATGTCATCGGACAATTGCCTGGAGCGGTTGGCGACGCTGTCCTCGTCCATCGGAATCGGGACAATGATCTTGACGCGTTTGGTCATGGTTCCTCCGGTCTCATGCTGGCGGTCAGCCGGATCGCGGCAGACCAACGTTTGTTGTTCAGAAGACAGGAGGAGCAAAACCCGGGCCAGATTTCGGAATCGCCGATGCGGGCGCGTTGAACCACCGTAAAAACACTGGCTTGCGAAACCTCAAGCAATTGATTTGCATTCAAAACAACAACCGGAACCATGGCCCCGGTTGCGTCTTGGGGTGTTTCGTTTCAGTCATGCAACAGCGGCCCCTCGGTAGGTCGGTGCCGCTCGATCTCCGCCAGGGCACACGCCCGCCGCAAAGGGCGCCTGCAACGAAAAAGGCCGGACTCCATCATGGAGGCCGGCCCTGTGCCAAATCCCGAGGAGTGCTTCCTCAGGTCATTGCGAAATAGCCCACCGGAGCCACCACGCTGGCGGTGCTGGTGGTGGGCAGGTCGCAGCATCCCGCCCAACGGGCATCGTCCTCATAGCGCCGACGTAGATCCTCGGCCGGCTCCGTGACAGCCGGAGACGCCGGTTTCGGCCGCACTGCGGCCAACGCTGCGGTGGGCAATGCCAGCGCGGCGGTGCCGATGCCGGTGGCCTGCAGGAAGCGGCGGCGCGACAGGTTGAAGCGATGGTTCTGTTTCATCGGCAATCTCCGTTCAGAAGTCGTCAAACACGGCCGGACGGGCCGGAGTTTCGAAGTTTTCCAGCTGCTCCAGGTCGCCCGGCATGATGTACCGTTCCTTGCTGTCGAACAGTTCACGCCCGGCCAGCATGCCTTCGTAGATGGCGTGTTGAATCTGACGTGGTGCCATGCAGTCACCAATACCATGAATCCGTGTCTCCGGCATCGCTTCCTTGAGCTCCGAATAAAGGCGATTGTCCGATCTGTGACCGGTGGCGAGGACGACCGTGTCGATGCCCTCGAGCACCTCTTCGTGGCCGTTGAACAGGCTGAAGATCGTGACCTTGTCGCCGTTGATCTCCTTGGCCCAGCTCACTGTGCGGTGTTTCAGGCCCTTGGTGAACAGTTCCTTGTACAACACAGGAAGATCCAGCGTTGGTGCCATCAGAGGGAACAGCGAGGTATGCCGGGTCACCAGTTCCACCTCGTGACCGCGGTCCAGCAGCAGTTCGGTGGAGCCGGCGACATAGCGGGTGCCGTCGTCATCCAGCACCAGCACGCGCTTGCCGATTTCCGCGCTCTGCAGCAGCACCTCGTAGAAGGTCACCACGTTGGGCTGATCCGCGCCCGGAAGCTGGTGCACCATCGGGTTGACGCTGCTGAAGCCGTCGCGATTTGGTGAAGAGCCGGTGGCGACAATGACGCCGTCGGGCTGCATGTCGCGAATCATGTCGACATTGGCCTCGGTACTGAGCTGGATGTCCACGCCATTCTTGCGCATGTGGTGATCCAGATCCCGGATGATCCAGCCGAAGGTGTGCCGCCGGGGGGTGCGCAGGATCATCTGTACCTGTCCACCCAGGGCGTCGGATTTCTCCAGCAGGGTAACATTGTGGCCCCGTGAGGAGAGGACTTCTGCGGCCTTCATCCCCGCCGGTCCGCCGCCCACGACGACGTACTTTTTCGGCGTCTCGGCCTGGGTCAGGGTCTGGATGCCGAAACGGCCTTCCCGACCCGCCCCCGGGTTCAGGATGCAGGTCGTGGGCTGGCCCTGGAAAATCCGGCCGATACAACCCTGGTTGCAGCGAATACAGTGGTAGACGTCCTCGACCCGGCCTTCCTTCATCTTTTTGACGATTTCCGGGTCGGTGATCTGCGCCCGGGTCATGGCCACCATGTCGGCATCGCCATTGGCAACGATATCCTCGGCGCTGTACACGTCCTTCATGCCGCCCACCAGGAACACCGGAATATTGCCCACTTCCCGTTTCAGTTGCGCGGTCTTCTCCAGCAGCCAGCCGTCCGGCAGATCGGAGGGGCCGATGGCGTAGGTAATGCTGTGGTAGGTGCCAGCGGTGGTGTTGATGAAGTCCACCAGGCCCGTGGCCTTGAGTTTCTTTGCCACCTCGATGCATTCGTCGGCATCCAGGCCACCGGGCACGAAATCGCTTACCGGGATGCGGACGCCGACGACAAAATCACGGCCGACCTTCTCCCGTACCGCCTCGATCACCTCGATGGCCAGGCGCAGCCGGTTATCCAGGCTACCGCCGTATTCGTCGGTGCGCTTGTTGAACAGGGGCGAGAGGAACTGGTGCAGCAGGTAGCTGTGGCCGATGTGCACTTCAGTGCCGTCGAAGCCGGATTCCCGGCAATAGGCGGCGCTCTGCGCCCACCAGTGCTTGAGTTCCTCGATGTCCGCCTTGTCCATCGCCTTGGGAATCTCGTGGGTCGCCGGCGAGCGCACCTGAGAGGGTCCCCAGAGGATGCGGTAGTCATCCATTGGCGTGCTGGTGGCGTTCAGACCAAAGTGGTTCAGCTGGGCGATGATCTTGCTGCCGTAGTGGTGTACGCCGTCGGTTAGACGTCGATCACGTTGAATGATCTCCTTGCGGAAGCCCCAGCCGAAGTTGCGCATGCCGGTGGTGGAGGTGGGATGCACCAGGCGGTTGCCTGCGATCATCATTCCCATGCCGCCCCGGGCGCGCTCTACCTTGTAGTCGATATGCCGCTGGTTGGTCATGCCGTCGATATCGTAGGCCTTGACGTGAGCCGTCTGGAAAATGCGGTTCGGCACCGTCATGTTGCCGATCTGCAGCGGCGACAGCAGATGC
>SL_7KL_010_BRINEDRAFT_10001177_pt1 | contig 12557 bp, 9 predicted proteins | sample SodLak_010_BRINE_FD_10663 | JGI IMG/M metagenome (IMG submission 10663)
CAGGCGACCCTTGCCGGTGTGCTGCAGGACGTCGCGATCTCCACCCCTGAGGACGTCGCCCTCACGAGCCTGTCCATCGACATCGGTGATGACGAGGCAGGTGGGGTCGGCGTGCTGCGAGCCAGCGCGGAGACGGTCAACGGCATCGCTCCCGGCGTGGAGCGCTACCTGCGGATCCTTGAACAGGTCGGCAGCTTCCGTGGCGTGTACCTGGCGAGCGCGTCCACCGACGACCAGGACGTGACCACCTTCGATGTCGACCTGGTGCTCGGTCCGGAGCTGCTCACCCGCCGCTTCGATGAGGTGCTCGAGCCGGAGGTGTCACCGTGAACAACCGGCTCGTACTGCTGATCGGTGCGCTGGTCGTCGTCCTGGTGGGCGTCGGCTGGTACTTCCTGCTCTGGCAGCCCACCGCGGACGAGATCGAGGACGTCCGGGCGCAGACCCAGACCGAGCTCGCGCAGGCGCAGACGGCGCGGGCTCGCGCGGCCGAGCTGCGTGAGGTCCGCGCGCAGGCCGCGGAGATCGACGCCCAGCTCGCCGAGGCGGAGACCCTCGTACCGACCGATGTGACCCTGCCCGCGATCCTGCGCCAGATCGAACTGGCCGCTGCGGACGCCGGTGTCGAGCTCGACAACCTCTCACCCAGCCGGCCGATCGAGATCGACGACGAGACCGCGTCCTACGTCGAGGTGGAGCTCGCCTTCAACGTGCAGGGGACCTACTTCCAGCTCGTCGACCTCGCCCGCCGCCTCGAAGACCCCGCCCTGATGGGACGTGGGCTGACCTGGCGGTTCGGCACCTTCAGCATCGCCGAGGAGTTCCCGAACCTCTCCGGCTCGCTGGGAGCCAGCGTGTACGCCCGTGCGCCGGTGGAGATCGCCGGCGATGAGGACGCCGAGGACGCCGACGACGCCGAAGCTGCGGACGACGGTGCCGAGGCTGACACCGGTGAGCCACCACCCCCGCGCCCTGACGGTGATGACGAAGAGGACATCCTATGAAGCGCGCATCCTCGGCCGGCCGGCTCACCGCTCTCAGCGGTGCTTTCGCCGCCCGTACCCGCCTCCTCGTCACCGCACTGGTGGTCACCGCCGTCGGTGCCCTCGCGGGAACGGCCTTCCTGACACCGCCACCTGCCGATGAGACGACACAGGTGCTGTCAGCGACCGAACCGGCGGAGCCCGTCACCGTCCCGGCCACCAGCGCCGATGAGGACCGCGACGACACCGGTGACGACGCGGACGCGGCGAACGACGTTGCTCTGTCCGCTCTGCGCACGATCGAGGTGCACGTCGAGCGTGACCCTTTCGAGCCGGTGCGGCCTGAGCGGACCGTCGAGGATCGTGACCCGTCCGACCCGGCTGACCCCGCCGATCCCGCCGACCCGAGCGCCCCGGACGACGACGATGATCGGCCGGTACCCCCGCCGGCCGGCAACGGCACGACGGACGGCCAGTGCGTGGATCAGGGCGAGCTGGTGTGTGGCGGTCAGGTCGTTGAGGTCCAGAGCACCACCGACTCGACTGCCACCATCACCGTCGGCGGGACCAGCTACACCGTCAACGTCGGCGAGCGGTTCGCCGAGGACTTCATCCTCACCAACATCGACGCGACTGGTTGTGCGATAATCGACTACCGGGGTCAGAGCGTGCGGGGTTGCCCGGGCGCGCCGGGTGCCCTCAAGTGAGGCACCCCGCCGACCGATAACGTCGTAGGGGAACCAGCCATCCGCACAGGTCTCCCACCGGTGGAGGTCACCGTGGCTCGGCGTACAGGGGTAGGGCGTTCTGACGGGCTCTCGCTCGTCGAGATGATCGTGTCGTTGGCCGTGCTCGGGATACTCCTGGGCTCGCTGACCACGACGATGGTCAACGTGCTCGACCTCACCCGCAACAACGCCAACCGCACGATCGCGGCCAACCTCGCCGCCAGTGCGATCGAGGAACTGCGGGCCCTGCCCTACACGGAGCTGGAGGACCTCGCAGACACCGATCCGGACCCGACCTGGACGGAGGAGATCGACGGGCGCGAGTTCACCCTCAGTCGGGAGATCTTCTGGAGCACGAACCTGGCTGACGCCGGTACGTGCCTCGGTTCCATCGGTCCGTCGGACGAGAACATCCTGCGCCTGAGCGTGGACGTGACCTGGGTCCGGCCCCGGGGCACACCGCCCGTGCGCTCCGAGACGGCGGTGTCACCCCCGGTCTCACCTGACTCCTCGAGCAGTGGCACCATCGCCGTGCAGGTCAAGGACCACCAGGCACCTCCCGAGCCCGTAGCGGCGGTCGAGGTCACGCTGACCGGCCCGGAGCCATCGACGACCTCACGCGTGGAGACCACCGACAGCGACGGCTGTGCGGTCTTCCAGGGACTGACCCGCGGGAACTACGAGGCCTCCCTCGACAAGGCAGCCCCATCCCCCTTCGCCTACGTCGATCTGGACCAGAAGCAGCACCCCGATGTGGTCCGCGGCATCGGGACGGCACCGCGTATCTGGGCGAACCTGGAGTTCCGCTACGCCGTGTCCGGTGAGTTGACGGTGGAGATGGACGGTTGGGCGCCGGACTCACGCCTCCCAACGGACCCACTGCCGTGGTACGCCGCCAACGAGCGCGACGGCTCTCCGTACGTGTTCCCAGCTACCGGGCAGCCAGCGCAGCTGTACCCGGGTCTGTACGACATCGGCGTGGGCCACTGCACCGACAGCAGCGTCTCACCGCGCGTCGGCGACGCCGCCGTGGTGCCCTCCGCCGACCAGTTCACCTACGACGCCACTATCGGTTCCTTCGAGGTCCGCTGGTCGCCCGACGTCTTGGATGCCCTCGCGGAGGACACCGTCGACGCGCGTTCGGTGTCGCTGGTCGCCCTCCCACCGCCGGATGAGTGCTTCAGCGAGGCGGGCGAGATCGGCCTGCCCGGCATCGTCGAGGGCGAGGTGGCCACCTACGCCCTGCCCTTCGCCGATGGCTGGACCATCGAGGCACGCTCGGGCGGGGACACCCTGGACGCCAGAACCGTCGATCTGTCCCCCGACGACGACCCCACCCTGCCCTTCGTCGAGTTCGACTACGAGATCGACATCGACCCGACGGTGCCAGGGTGCGGTGGGCTGTTCGACGTCATGCCGACGGTCCTGCAGGCCACGGGTGGGGCCACCGAGGTCATCACCGTCGATGGCTCGCCCTGGTGCCTCCACCGCTTCGAGGAAGTGGGCCCCTCCACCTTCAACGTGACCGGGGGCTCCGGTGAGGTGCAGTACCTCGTCGTCGCCGGTGGTGGTGGCGGCGGCGGGAACCCAACAGGCAACGTCGGCCGTGGTGGAGGCGGCGCTGGTGGCATGCTGCTCGGCAGCACCTCCATAACCGGTCCGCGGGCGGACACCGTGGTGGTCGGTTCCGGCGGTAGCGGTGGTACCGGAAGCGGCGGGTCGAGCGGGCAGCCTGGCGGCGACTCACAGTTCGACTCCCTGGTCGCCATCGGTGGTGGTGGCGGCGGCAACTTCCGAGGCGTCGCTGGTGACGGCGGCTCCGGCGGTGGAGAGGGGGTCGACGGGTCCGGTGGCCCCGGTTCCGGGGAGGTCGGCCAAGGCAACGACGGAGGAAGCGGATCCAGCGACGTGGCGATCGGCCGCGGTGGTGGTGGCGGCGGCGGGGCTGGCGCCGTGGGCGGCTCGGTAACTACCTCCTCGAACGATGGTGCTGACGGTGGTAGCGGTCTGTCTTCCGACATCACCGGTGTGACGGTCACCTACGCCGGTGGTGGCGGCGGCTCCGGGGGGAACTCCGGCGGTGCCGGTGGAACCGGTGGCGGCGGTGACGGTGGGTCGGACGATGTCGCCCCGACGCCCGGAGCGGCCAACACCGGTGGTGGCGGCGGCGGTGGTATCGGCTCCGCGGGTGCCGCCGGTGGCTCAGGTGTGGTGTACATCAGATACCCCCTCGAGGAGGGCGTGGAACTCCCTGACCCACCCGGCCCCGACTGCGGAGCGGAGCCGACGGTGCTCGACACCGCCGAGACCCGGGCGATCGCCGTACCCAGCGGCTGCACCCAGATGAGCGTGCAGGCCTGGGGCGCCGGTGGCGGTGGTGGGGCCACCATCAGTGGATCGGGCTTCCGACCCTCCGGTCACGGGGGAGGTGGCGGTGCCTTCGCCAGCGCCGTGTTCTCCGTGGCGCCGGGGCAGTCCGTGGTGGCGACCGCCGGTGCCGGCGGGGCCGGCAACCAGGACGGTTCAGACTCGACGGTGTCGCTGGCAGGTACGGAGATCCTGCGCGCTGCCGCGGGTGAAGGCGGATCCGCTGGTGCCGGGAGTAGCCCCGGTTCCGGCGGCTCCGTCGCGGCGAGCAGCATCGTTGCGGGCGCCACAGATCCGGTCCTGCAGCCGGGCGGCGACGGTGGCGTCCGAGGCACCTACCCAGGCCCGAGCTCGACGGACAACTCCGGCGGCCAGTACGGCGGTGGCGGCGGGGGCGGTGGCTCCGCCACCCCGACGGGCGCTGGACAGACCGGCGAGGAGGCGACGGCCCTGATCGGGGGCGACGGTGGAAGCGGACAAGGTGACGGGGGGCACGGCGGCGACGATGTCGATGCTTCCAGCACCCGTCCGGCGCAGTCGGGCAGGAGCCCCGGAGGTGGTGGTGGTGGGACAGGCTGGGTCAACTTCGATCCGACGCCGGCCCCGGGTGCTGACGGCAGGGTGGTGATCGTATGGTCCGGCTCGTGAGCCGCCGTCGTGCTCCTGACCAGGCCGGACTCACCCTGGTCGAGATGCTGGTGACGCTCGCCATCCTGGCCGTGGTGCTGTCCGGTCTGGCCGCTGGCGGCATCAGCATCTACCGAGCCAGCAACAGCGTGAACCTCGGCACCATCGACCAGAACGAGGCCCGGACCGCCATCTCCGTGCTGTCGCGCGACATCCGTGCGGCCGCGCCGGTGCGGCCATCGACGGAGCCGGCGTTCCTCGTTGCCCAACCCAACGAGGCGATCTTCACCGCCAACCTCGACGACAGCACCCGGCCGCGGCTGGTGCGCTTCTGGATCGACCCAGACAGCCGCTTGATCGAGGACGCTACACCGCCGGACCCGGACACCGACCCGGAGGACGGACTCAGCTGGGACGTGGATAACGACGCCGTCGTGCGCTACATCGCGGCCTTCGTCGTCAACGATCCCGACCTGCCGCTGTTCCGCTACAAGGATCAGAACGGCGCCGAGTTGCCGTACTCGACCACCGCCTGCACCGGCCCGGACGGCGAGGACGTCGACCCGCCCTGCCTGACCGACGCTGATCGCCGCAGCATCGCGCTCGTGGAGCTGAACCTCACCGTGTCCAGCGACCCGAACGATCGGGTGCGGCAGTTCACCGTGTCGCAGCGCGTCCGCCTGCCGAACGCGTCGTGAGAGGCCATCCCATGGCAACCGTTCCCAGCCAGCACCGTCGGACCTCGGATGAGGCCGGCGTCGCCATGGTCAGCATCATCGGGTTGACCGCTGTGCTGACCCTGGTCGCTGTCGTGGCCGTGAACTTCGCCCTCAGCGCCCAGACCTTCTCCCGCAACCATCAGGACTGGAACGCGGCACTGGCGGCTGCCGAGGCCGGCGTCGACGACTACCTCGCACGACTCAACCGCGACCGCGGCTACTTCAACAACGCCGACGCGGACATCGACCCGGCTACCGGTCTCAACCTCAACCCTGCGATCGACCGTTGGGCGCAGCTTCCGAACAGCGACGCCTTCTACCACTACCGCGTGGATACCGATGAGGTCACCGAGACCGGCACGCTCGTGCTCACCTCCGTGGGGCGCGTCCGTGATGAGACGCGGGTGATCCAGGTGCGGGTACGCCCGGAGAGCTTCTTCGACTTCATCTACTTCACCGACTTCGAGGTGGTCGATCCGGAGATCCTCGGCCCGTCTGACAACAGCCTGTGCGCTCGTCGCTTCGACGACAGTCCGAGTCGTTCCGGCGACTGCGTCGACCTGCGGTTCGTGTCGGCGGACGTCCTGGAAGGTCCGGTGCACTCCAACGACGCGATGCAGATCGAAGGAACGCCGACCTTCCTGGGCCCGACGACGACCTCCTTCAACGAGTCCGGCGGTGGGGGTTACGTCAACTTCAGCACGCGGGCCATCGTCGAGCCGTTCTCCGGCGACCCACGCTTCACCCGTGATATGGACCCTGCCTGGTCCGAGGAGAAGGTGTTCCCGCCGACCAACACCTCCATCATCACCGACGCGCAGAACGTCGGCTGCATCTACTACGGACCGACCTACATCCACATCGACGGTGACCAGATGACGGTGCGCAGTCCGCTCTCTGGGAACCCGCCGGCAGGTGCCCCCGCCACCGTGCCCGAGTGCGCCGGCGGGGACGTCTCCAACCTCACCGGCTTCCAGAGCAACATCGACGTGCCGCCCGTCATCTACGTCGACAACGCTGCGGGGTGCGGTTCCTTCAGCAACTCCAACACCTCACCGAACCACCCGCTCGGCCTCGACCGTCGTGAGGAGACCCGAACCGATCTGCGCTACGACTGCCGCCTCGGCGACGCCTTCGTGTGGGGTGAACTCGACGGACAGCTCACGATCGCGTCCCGCAACGACATCAACGTGATCTGGGATCTGATCTACAAGGACGGTGTGTGGAACGACGGGACCAACATCCTGGGGCTCGTCGCCGACAACTTCGTGCAGGTACGCCAGCCCAGGAACAACAACAACACCGGTGACCGTCCGGTCGCCAACCGGGCTCCCTTCCCGACGGGTGAGCCGGCAGGGGCCTCCGACGGTGCACTGTTCCGTGACCCACAGATCCACGCGGCGATCCTCTCCCTGGAGCGTTCCTTCCGGGTCCAGAACCACGGCGACATCAGCCCGCTCGGGGACCTGATCGTGCGCGGCTCCATCGCCCAGCGGTTCCGTGGTCCGGTCGGGACCGGCTCCGCCACCTCGCCGACCACCGGCTTCCTGAAGGACTACCGCTACGACGAACGTCTGCGGTTCATCTCCCCGCCCTACTTCATCGACCCGGTCGAAGCGCAGTACGTCACCCGCAACTGGGCGGAGGTCACCACCTCCACCGGGTTCCCGGAGGGGTTGCCGACCTTCCCGAACCCCGACCCCGACGATGACGACGACGACTGATGGTCCAGGGTCGTGATCGGCGTCGGTGACGGCCCGTAGACTGCGGGCCCCGCGGGCGGGCCGGCACGGCTGACCGCCCGCTACCGCACCCGCACCGCGGTCCGTCGGAAGGTCGTCCGCCCGTGTCCCGTCTGCGCCTGCTCACCGCCGGTGAGTCCCACGGCCCCGCGCTGGTCTCCACCGTGGAGGGCCTGCCCGCCGGTCTGGACGTCTCCTCGAAGCTGCTCGGCGCGGAGCTCGCCCGCCGGCGCCTCGGCCACGGACGCTCACCGCGGATGTCCTTCGAGGTGGACGACCTGGAGATCCTCGCGGGCGTGCGCCACGGCGTGAGCCTGGGCTCGCCCATCAGCGTGGTGATCCGCAACACGGAGTGGCCCAAGTGGGTCGACGCCATGGACCCGGAGCCTCGCGACGACCTCGAGGAGATCCGTGCGACCGGCCGCGGCGGGCAACTGACGCGCCCGAGGCCCGGTCACGCCGACCTCACCGCGGCGCTCAAGTACGGCTACGAGGATGTCCGCGACGCCCTGGAGCGCGCCTCCGCGCGCGAGACCGCCGCGCGGGTGGTCGCCGGGACCCTCGCCAAGCAGCTGCTCGCGGAAGCAGGGGTAGCGATCGTCTCCCACGTGGTCCGCATCGGCGACGCCGCGGTGCCCGACGACGCCCCCCGACCGGGACCCGACCACCTCGACGCGGTCGACGCCTCCGAGGTGCGCTGCTTCGACCCCGGCACCGCGGAGCGCATGGTCGCTGCCATCGACACCGCCAAGGACGCCAACGACACCCTCGGCGGGGTCATCGAGGTGCTGGCCTACGGCCTGCCCCCCGGGCTCGGCAGCCACGTCCACTACGACCGCAAGCTCGACGCGCGCCTGGCCGGTGCGTGCCTGTCCGTCCAGGCCATGAAGGGCGTGGAGTTCGGGGACGGCTTCGACCTCGCCGCCCGTCCCGGCAGCCGCGCCCACGACGAGATCGACCACCTCGACGGGCGCTACCAGCGACGCACCGGACGCGCCGGTGGGGTGGAGGCCGGCATGTCCACCGGCGAGCCCCTGCGCCTGCGCGTCGCCATGAAGCCGATCTCCTCCCTGCCCCGCCCCCTGGCCACCGTGGACATGGCCACCCACGACCCGGCCGTGGCCATCACCCAGCGCTCCGACGCGTGCGCCGTGCCACGCGCCGGGGTGGTGCTGGAGTCGGTGGTCGCCTTCGAGCTCGCGGACGCCCTGCTGGAGAAGACCGGCGGCGACACCGTGGCCGAGGTGCGCCGCAACCTCGCCGGCTACCTCGACGATGTCGCCGGACGCTGAGGGCGACGCGATGCCCGCGGGAGCGTGCCCATGATGAGCCGCAACCTGTGCCTGTCCGGGATGATGGGCGCCGGCAAGACCACCGTGGCCGCGGCGCTGGGCGCACGGCTCGGACGGGGTGTCGCCGACACCGACGAGGAGCTGCGCCGCTGGACCGGGCGCTCCATCCCGGAGCTGTTCGAGGAGCACGGCGAGGCGGGCTTCCGCGACCTCGAACGCCAGGTCATCGAGGAGCTCGCCACCTTCCACGACCTGGTGATCGCGCTGGGTGGGGGAGTGGCGCTGCGCGACGACAACGTCGCCTCCCTGCTGCTGACCGGGGTCATCATCCACCTCGACGCCCCCGCCGAGGTGCTGGTCGACCGCCTCACCGGCGACACCGGCCGGCCCCTGCTGGCCGGCGGCGCGCTCACCGACCGGGTGACGGAGACCCTGGCCGCCCGCCACGAGCGCTACCTCGAGGTCGCCGACCTGGTCGTGGACGCGTCACGCACGCCCGAGGAGATCGTGGAGGACGTGGTCGCCTGGGCCATGACCACCGGCGACGTCCTCACCCCCTCCGAGCACGAGCAGGCGATGACATGAGCCTTCCCACCACCATCGAGGTGGCGATCCCCGGCCGCAGCTACCCCGTGGTCGTCGGGGAGGGGCTCACGCGGCTGCTGCCGGAGCTGTTCGACGGGGTGCTGCGTGGTGTGGATGGCGCGCCTCCGGGTCGTGCCCTGGTGGTCACCCAGCAGCCGGTCATCGACGCCGGCCACGTCGCGCCCGTGGAGGGTGCGCTGTCGATGCTCGGTGTGGACACGGTGCGTCGGGTGGTCCCCGACGGCGAGGTGGCGAAGTCGGTCGAGGTGCTCGGTGACCTGTGGCGTGCGTGTGCCGCGGTGCCGCTCGGTCGGGGCGACGTCGTGGTCGCCATCGGTGGGGGCGTGGTGGGTGACCTGGCGGGGTTCCTGGCAGCGACCTACAACCGTGGCATCGGGGTCGTGCAGGTGCCGACCACGCTGCTCGCCCAGGTGGACGCGGCGATCGGCGGCAAGACCGGCATCAACCTCCCCGAGGGCAAGAACCTGGTCGGCGCCTTCCACCAGCCGCGGACCGTGGTGTGCGACGTCGGCGCGCTGGCCACGCTGCCGGAGCGCATCCTGCGGGAGGGGTTCGGGGAGGTCGTCAAGTACGGGCTGATCCGCGACGCCGAGGTGCTGGGGCTGCTCGAGGGCGTGGTGGACGGCGGCCAGGCGGGTTCTGCGGCTGGCGCCGCGGCGGTCCCGGACGACCTGCTGCGCGAACTGGTCGAGCGCTCCGTGGCCGTCAAGGCCGACGTGGTCGCCGGCGACGAGCGCGAGGGCGGCGAGCGGGCCTTCCTCAACCTCGGCCACACCTTCGGCCACGCCGTCGAGTCCCTGACCGGCTACGAGCAGGTCCTCCACGGCGAGGCCGTGTCGATCGGCACCGTGGTCGCGCTGCGCGTCGGTGTCGCGTGCGGCATCACCGACGCCGAGGTGGCACGGCGCGGTGAGGCCGTGCTCGCCGCGCTCGGCCTGCCGGTGCGCGCGCCGGTGCTGGAGCGCTCCGAGGTGTGGGCGGCGATGGCGCGGGACAAGAAGGCTGCGGGCGGCTCGGTGCGGTTCGTGCTGCTCGAGGACGTGGGGAAGCCGCTGCTGCACACCCCGCCGCGGGCGGTGGTGGACCGGGTGCTCGATGAGGTGTCCGTCGGGTGAGGTAGGTGGTGGGTCGCCGCGCGGGCGGTGCGGGTGGGGCTAGGTTCCTCACTCGCTGCCGCGTGGTGTCCTGGTGTTCTCCGGGAGGTCTACGTGGCTTGGTTCTCCCCCTGGTGAACAGCGAGAGGAGCTCGAAGATGCGTTCGTGGAAGCCGACGGTGGTAGCACTCGCGGCGGCACTGGTCCTCGCGGCCTGCAACGGCGACGGCGAGGTGGTCGATGAGGCACCGGCTGGCGACGACGGGGCCGTCGAAGACACCGAGCAGGACGGTGACGACGAGGACGCTGCCGACGCTGCCGACGCGGATGCTGCCGACGCCGACGCCGCCGACGCCGACGCCGCCGAAGCGGCTGCAGCGGACGAGGAACAGGCCACCTTCGACCCCGACGACACCATCGCGCTCACCGAGGTGGCTGCGTTCCCGATGGGATCCGACACCCCGGAGTTCCCCTTCGGCGACCTGCCGGAGGGCATCGAGTTCGACATCCCGGCAGCACACACCGTCTCCATCTGGGAGGAACCGCAGAACGGCGAGTGGGTGGTCGTCGGGCGCAACCAGGCCGGGTTCGTCCAGGTCAACCTTCCCGGCGCGGACATCGACGACGTGATCGCCTACATCGAGGCCGAGACCGCTGACAAGGGATGGGAGCCCACCGACGATGAGGCGCTCTACACCCAGGTGGTGCCCCTGCCCGACGGTGCCGTCGACAGCGACGCCGACGGCGAGTGGTTCGCGGACACCGAGCTGCGGTTCATCGCCAACGAAACCCCGACGACCTTCCTGAACGTGCGGATCACCATCAGGCCGTTCGTGCGCTGACGATCGTCGGCGGCGGTTCGTCGAGCCGCCTGTGGATGACCGCGACCCATGTCGCAGCCACCCGTTACAGTCGTACGCATGTTCGACACAGCTGCGGCCCAGTGCAGGCCCTCCGACCCCACCCGGGTTGCCGGTTCCCGGCACCTCGCTGTCGTCGCGTGTGAGCATGTTGGTAGCTACGCCGCGGGCGACGACCCGTCGGCTGGTGCCCTGGCTGAGGAACTGTCCCGCCTCCACACGGAGCTGGTCGCCGTCGCTGACGACGTCCCGGAGCGCGCACCAGCCGCCGAGGTGGACGCGCTGTTCGCGGCCTTCCGCCGCGTCCAGGGCGCCGTCGCCACCGTCGGCGCGAAGCTGGTNCGCTGCGCCCAGGTCTCCCGCGCTCCGGAGGAGGGCGGNCACGCCGGAGCGCCCAGCTACCTCAAGGAGCAGCTCGGGCTCAGCAGCAGGGACGCGGCCAAGCAGGAGAAGCTCGCGCGTGATCTGGAACGGCTCCCCGGGACCGCAGCGGCGCTGTCCGCGGGTGAGCTGGGCCCGGACCAGGCCGCCGCGATCGGCCACGCCGCGCGGCGTGGCGCCCTCGGCTCCCCGGAGCGGACCGAGGAGCAGCTCCTCGACGTCGCTCGTTCGACGGACGCGGACGGGCTTCGGCGTCGGATCCGTGAGGAGGAGCAACGGGCCGACCGGCAACGCCTGGAGAAGGACGAGCGTCTGGCACACCGCCGGCGTCGGGCCAGCCTCACCCGCCGAGCGGACGGCATGTGGGATCTCCACGCGCAGCTGACCGGTGAGTTCGGTGAGATGCTGGCCGTGGCGCTCGACGCGCACCGCACCAAGGACGCGCCTGACGTCCCCCTGCCGCAGCAGCGCTCCTTCGAGCAGCGCACGGCCGACGCGCTTGCGGCCTTCGTGGCCGGCGCGATGGAGGGTGGTAGCCAGGTCACCCAGGGGGGTGCCCGGCCACAGCTCCACCTCGTCATCCCCCATGACGTGCTCGATGCGGACGGTGCGGGCGTGGCCCGCACGGAGCGGGGCAACCCCGTCTCGTCAGCGCTGGTCGAGCGCCTGCTGTGCGACGCGCAGATGCGGCGTGTCCTCACCGACGGCCACAGCGAGGTACTGGAACTCGGACGGCTGCGTGAGAAGTGGACGGTGGGCCAGCGGCGTGCGCTCCACGTGCGCGACGGTGGTTGCCGGGGACCGGGCTGTGACCGGCCGCCGACCAGCTGCCACGCGCATCACGTGCGCTGGTGGTCCAAGGGCGGTAGCACCGACGTCAGCAACGGCCTCCTGCTGTGCAGCTATCACCACCACCTGGTCCACGAGGGCGGCTGGGGGCTGCAGGTCGATGGCCGCACCGGCCGAGCGGTGTTCACCGCGCCCGGTGGTCAGCAGCTGGTGACGGAGCCCAAGGGTCTGCCCGCGACGCCACCGACCGTGCATGATCCCGCAGGCGCGGACGTCGCCTCACTCCGGGGCGACGCCGTGGAGGCCGATGGGAACCCGCAGCTCGGGGCGGCTCTGTCACCCACGGAGGACCTGGCATCGCCGGCGGGT
>SL_7KL_010_BRINEDRAFT_10001178_pt1 | contig 12544 bp, 10 predicted proteins | sample SodLak_010_BRINE_FD_10663 | JGI IMG/M metagenome (IMG submission 10663)
GACCGCGGCCAGCACCTCGGCGATACGGGCCGCGTGGCGGGGGCCGATGTCACCCTCCTGCAGCGCGCGAGCCGTGCCGGCGTGGTCGCCGACGGCCTTGCCAGCGTCGACCTGGCGTTGCACCTCACCCGGGGTCAGCTGCTGCTCCTCGGCGAGGTGGCGCTGGTGCTCCCGGACGACCGGACCGCTCGCACCGCCGTTCTGCCGGGACAACACCCGCTCCTGGGACGCCGCCGCGGCCCGTGCCCGGACGCCCTCCAGGCGCACATCAACGGACGCTCAACGCACGGAACCCGCCCCTCGACGGCCACCTCCTGCCACCCCCGGCGCCCGTCCACGGACCCGACGCCACCAGGTCGCCACCCACGGACCCCACCGGAAGGGGACCGCCCACCGCGTCTCGACAGCAGCGGCGGTCACCGACGCCCGCTGCTCGAGCTCACGGCGACGCGCCCACGCGGCCGGCAGGTAGCGGACCAACCGAAGCAGCGCCTGCGGGAAGGCCAGCGGCACGGTCAGCAGCAACTCGAGGCTCTTCAGCTTGGTGGTCACCAGGATCACCGGCCACCACCGCGAGGCCGGCCGGTCGCAGGTGACCGTGACCAGCAGCCGGTTGGCGTGGTTGAGCGCTTCGACCGTCCGGGTGCGTCGAGGGCCGGCGCCACCGCGCTCGTGGGTCGCCACGGCCGTCGGCTCGTACCAGGCGCGCCACCCTCGCCGACGTGCCCGCCAGTCCACCTCGACGTCGTCGAAGTAGGCGAACAGGTCCTCGGTCAGCACCTGCCCGTCCGCCCACCGGATGTCCTCCAGCATCGCGCGGCGGTGCAGCACGCACGCCCCCGAGGCGCCGAACACCTCGCCGTCCGCGATGGCGTCCCGATCGACCGTGCCCTCCCCCCGGTTGCGGTACAGCCGCGCCGTGGTCAGCTCATGCCCAGTGGTGTCCAGCACCGGCTGACCATCGGGGCCGGGAACAGCACGGCGGACCCGCGGTTGGACGCTGCCGCACCGGGGGTCACGGACGAGCCGTTCGACGCACCGACGCACCAGGTCCGGCGCCACGACCACGTCGGGGTTGACCAGCAGCACGGCCTCGACGTCATCGTCCAGGAAGCCGAGGGCCGCGTTCACCCCACCGCAGAAGCCGCGGTTGCGTCCGGAGCGCACCACACGGACGGGGTGGCGGACAGCCCGCGCGGCCGCGGCCCGGGCCACCTCGACGGAGTCGTCCGTAGAGGCGTTGTCCAGCACGACCACCTCGAGGTCCGGGTGATCCTGCACCTCCAGGCTCGCGAGCAGAGGGCCGAGGTGGTGGGCGCTGTTCCACGCGATCGTGATCGCCGCGACGCGCACGCAGCTCAGCCCCGGGCCTGGCGGCGCTGGAGCCGGGGCAGCGGGATCGGGCCGGCCTTGCCGTCACCGGTCCGCCGCACGGGTCCGTCGGCGACCACCGCGGACGCGGACAGGTCGACCAGGCCCGCGCCGCCCGGGGCGGGCTGCACCGCGAAGCGGGCCGCCTCAGCGACCACCGCCCAGGTCTCCCGGCCGGAGGCGTCGGTCACCGAGCACGCGATGGCGTAGTGACCGGCCAGCAGGTGCGCGGTGAAGCGCACCTCCACCACCGCCTCCTGGTTGGGTTGCAGCGGCCCCACGCCGACGCCCTGCCAGGTGGTGTGGAGCTCGTAGAGGTGGGTGCCGTCACCGCGCGAGACCACGACGCCGACGGAGCACACCTCCACCTCGGTCAGGGCCCGGAGACGGACGCGCAGGACGAGGTGGCTGGAGGGCGCCACCTCGCTGGCCAGCTCGCCGTCGCTGGAGAGCAGCTGGACGTCGTCGATGGTGACCCGGCGCGTACCGCGGCGACGGTCCACACGGGGCGCGGAACTCGAGACCACCCGCTGCTTGTAGAGCTCGACCCCCTCGGAGACCGGCCCGTCGAACAGCACCCGCCCACGATCGAGCACGATCGCACGGTCGCACATCTCCCGGACCGCCTCGAGGTCGTGGCTGACGAGCACGAAGGTCTTGCCGTCGTCACGGAAGGTCCGCATCCGCTCCAGGGAGCGTTCCTGGAACTCCGCGTCTCCCACCGCCAGGACCTCGTCGACCAGGAGGATGTCCGGGTCCACCATCACGGCAACGGCGAAACCCAGGCGGACCTCCAGCCCCGAGGAGTAGGTCCTGACCGCGGTGTCCAGGAGGTGTTCGACCCCGGCGAAGGCGACGATCTCGTCGAACCGCTCCGCGATCTCCGCGCCGGAGAGGCCGAGGATCGCGCCGTTGAGCCGGATGTTCTCCCGGCCGGTGAGGTCCCCGTGGAACCCCGCCCCGAGCTCCAGCAGGGACGCCACCCGCCCGTTGGTGAGCACCGTGCCCTGGTCGGGGGGCAGGATCCGGGCGAGCAGCTTCAGCAGGGTGGACTTCCCCGAGCCGTTGGGACCGATGACCGCCACCGACTCACCGTGCTCGATGGTGAAGCTGACGTCCTCGAGGGCGTTGAAGTCGGTGTAGGAGGCGCGTCGGAGGCGGTAGAGGCGCTCCTTGAGGCCGGAGGGCCGCTCGTGGAACAGCCGGAAGGTCTCCGTGACCCGGTCCACGACCACGGCCGGCTGCGTCGGGTCGACCGCGGCTCCCGCCAGCTGGCCGATGCTGCGTCGCTGCTCCACGTTCACACCTCCTTGGCGAAGGTGCGTGCGCGGCGCAGGAACACGCTGTAGCCCACCACGAACATCACGACGGCCCACACCAGCGCGACCCCCACGGAGCCCAGCGCCGGCCACGCCGGCGGCCCGTCGACCAGCAACGCGCCCCCGTCATCGGCGGCGGTGACGGAGCCGTACAGCCCCAGCCGCGCGAGCTCGACGAACCAGGTGGCGGGGTTGAAGGCGATGAGCTGCGCGATCCAGGCGAAGCGCTCCCCCATCTGGGCCGAGACCAGCGCCAGGGGGTAGAGGACCGGGGTGGCGTAGAACCACACCTGGAAGATCACCACGAACAGCTCCTGCAGGTCGCGGAAGATCACGTTCACCCCGGCGAACCACATCGCGATGCCCGAGGCGAACACCGTCAGCAACGCGATCGCGAGCAGCGTGGTCGGCAGGTGGAGGAGCACCCCGAAGCCGCGGCTGTAGATCAGGTACGGGCTGAGCACCAGCAGAGCCAGCAGCAGGTGGATCAGCTGCGAGAACACGTGGGACAGCGGGAGGACCTCGCGGGGGAAGTACACCTTCTTGATCAGCTCACCGTTGCCCACGATGGAGTGGATCGCCCCCTGGCAGGAGTTCTGCAGGAACTGCCACACGAGGTAGCCGGCGATGAAGAACGCCGGGAAATCGTCCACGGGGATGCGCACGATCTGGGTGAACACCACGCTGAACACCGCGGTCATCAGCACCGGGGTGAGCATCGACCACAGGAACCCGAGCGCGGAGTTGCGGTAGCGGACCTTCAGCTCCTTGCGCACCAGCTGCGCCAGCAGCTCCCGCGCACGCCACAGCTCCACGAGCTTGTTGGACGCACGCAGGGTCGCCAACCGGGAGCCACCGGGCACCAGGTCCGCGTCCACTCCACCTGGTCGGGCCGTCACACCGGACCCCCCGAGGACTGCCGCCACGTCGGACACCGTCGTCGTGCCCCCGCCGTGGCGCGGGGGGCGACCGCACGGTTGTAGCACAGCCGAGCGACGGGGCTGATGGTGCGCGCGCGTGGACCGGTCCAGCTGCTCACAGCGCCCCCGGCCCGGCATCGCTGGCGGTATCGGCGGCCCCGGCACCAGCACCGCCGGACCCCGTGACGACCGCCCCGTCACCGACCAGCTGCGGCCCCTCGATCACCGCGCCGGCAGCGACCCGGGCGCCGGAGCCGGTCGCGCAGGCACGCACCCGGGCCCCGGCCTCGACCACCGTGCCCGCACCGAGGACGGCGTCGCGGACCGCGGCGTCGCGCGCGACCCGGGCTCCGGCCCCCAGCACCACGTCGGGCCCGACCTGCGCGCCGGCTTCAACGACTGCCCCGTCCGCGAGCAGCACCGGCCCGGTCAGCTGCGCTCCCGCCTCGACCCGTACGTCCGCGCCTCGGCGCACCCCCTGCGCATCGGCCACCGCCCCGGTGCGCACCGGCCACGCCAGGGCACCCCGCAGGGCCATCCGGTGGCCATCGAGGTAGCGCTGCGGTGTACCCAGGTCCGCCCACACCGCGTCGCGCACCAGGCCCTGGAGGTGGGCACCCTCCTCGACCAGCTGTGGGAACACCTGACGTTCGAAGGACAACCGGCCGGTGGGGAAGCGCTCCATGACCCCCGGTGACAGCACGTAGGTCCCGGCGTTCACGGCGTCCTGGCCGACCAGCGTGCCCGGCGGTGGCTTCTCGACGAACCCGGTGATGCGGGTGCCCTCGAGCACGCACACCCCGTAGGCGGAGGTGTCCTCCACCCGCGTCAGCACCAGGGTGGCGTCGGCCCCTGCATCGAGGTGGGTGCGGGTGACCTCGGCGAGATCGAGGTCGGTGAGCACGTCCCCGTTGAGGACCAGCACGCTGCCCGCACAGGCGGAGATGGCCGAGCGAACCCCTCCCGCGGTATCCAGCGGGGTGGGCTCGGGGACCGCGCGAAGCTGCAGGCCGAGCTCCTCGGCCACGGGGTCCAGCACGCGGAAGGGCGTGGGATCGGGCCCGACCACCAGCCACACCCGCTCGACACCGGCGATGGCCAACCGCCGCAGCACCGACGCCAGGAAGGGCTCGCCGCAGAAGGGCAGCAGCGGCTTCGGGGTGGTATCGGTCAAGGGGCGCAGCCGCGTCCCGGCCCCACCCGCGACGATCATCGCGTCACCTACGCCCGTCATGCTGCGCTCCCCTCACTCCCCTCGCTGCCCGCTCGCCCGTGGTGCTGCGACCTCGCGCCAGGCGCTCCACCACCGCGGTGGTCACGGCCCAGGCCGCCACGGCGACGGCGAGCACCGGGCGCAGCAGGCGACCCGGCCCACGTAGCCGGGACGCCATGTACCGGTCGAGGCTCCTGGCATGATGCCGCAACGCCCGGAGACGTGCCCGGGAGGTGGAGGCACCGACGCGGTGGATCACGCGGGCGCGCGGCTCGTAGCCGAGGCGCCAGCCCGCCGCCCGAAGCCGTTCCGCGAGATCGACGTCCTCCACGTAGAGGAAGTAGCCCGGGTCGAACCCGCCGACCTGGTCGACGGCGGCCCGCCGCAGGGCGAGCGCGCAGCCGGAGAGCCAGTCGACCTCGCGGGGCACCGAGGGATCGAGATCGCGGGCGTGGTAGCGGCGGGTCCACGGGTTGTCCGGCTGTACCCGTCCGAGCAGGGCGTGCAGGACCGCCGTCACGGTGCCGGGTCGCCGACGCGCCGAGGCCTGCAACGTGCCGTCGGGGTAGCGGACCTGTGGCCCCACGGCGGCCAGGCCCGGATCGGCCTCCAGCGCCTCGGCGAGCCGCAGGACGGCACCGGGCTCGAAGCGCACGTCAGCGTTGGCGACCACCACGACCGGGGCCCGGGTGCACCGCAGGCCGGCGTTGGCGGCCCGGGCGAAGCCGGTGTTGACCAGCTCCAGGACACGCACATCCGGACGCTCACGCCGCACCGTCGCCACGGTGTCGTCGCGGGACCCGGTGTCGACGACCACGACCTCGACGTCACCCCGAGGCGGCAGCGATGCCAGGGCACCCAGCACCTCGTCCCGGGTGTCGTGGGTGACCAGCACCACCGCGGCCGGGTCGCACCCCCCGCTCACGGGGCGGTGGTCGCATCGTCCCCCACGGCCACCAGCACGTGCACCCCCTCGGGCGCAGCGACGCCCTCGGGGAGGTCACGCACCGTCGCGCCGAGGGTCGCAGCGACCCATCCGGCCCGCTCCTCCTCGCCCGACAACGCGTAGACCCTGGTGCGCTGCCCGGCGTCCAGGGCCGGGTCCCCGGTGCCCCGCACGCGGGTCTGGAACCCCGCGAACCGCAGGGTGGAGTCCACGATCCCGGCGCCCCCGACCCGACCACCCGAGGTGACGGCCACCACGGTCCCATCACGCTGGTCGCGATCACCGCGCTCCGCCAGGGCACGCCCGGCCTGCAGGTCGTCGAACAGCGAGCGGGCACCGGGGCCGTAGGGGACCATGAAGTCGAGGTTGCCGATGCGCTGCGGGTAGGCGGGCACCGCGGTCATCGGCATGCCCGCGCCGACCACGCTGCGGAGCTCGTCCGCGAGCCCGAGCATCTGCCGGGTGGTGAGCTGGTCGTCGGTGGTGACCGAGGAGGCGACGTCCTCGGTCAGCCGGTAGACCTGACGCGGGTTGGCCAGCGTCCGGGTCGCGGTCAGGTCACGCAGCACGGCACGGACGAAGGTCTGCTGCCGGTCGATGCGCTCGAGGTCCGCCCGTGCGCCCTGGCGGGACCGCACGTAGCTGAGCGCCTCGGTGGGGCCCATGTCGTGGCACCCGGCGTCGAAGTCGGCACCGGCACGCCAGTCCCTGAGCGGCTCGTCCAGACAGATCTCCACGCTGCCGAGGGTGTCCACCACCTCGATGAACCCACCGATGGTGACCTCCGCGTAGTGGTTGACCGACAGGCCGTAGTTCTCCCGGATGGCGCGGAGCAGCTGGTCCGGTCCCCCGGCGAAGGTGTCGGTCAGCTTGGTGTCACGCCCATCCACCTCGACCAGCAGGTCGCGGGGGAAGCTGACCAGGGAGACCGCGTCCCGGTCCGCGCTGATGGACAGGTACATGACCACGTCGCTGTGCTGTCCGCCGAAGTCGCCGAGGGGGATGTCGGCACCCTGCTCCTCGTCGACGCCGTCACGGGCGTCGGAGCCGACCAGCAGGAAGGTTCGCGCATCGCTGCGCTCGACGGTGTCCTCGAGCTCCGGCACCGGCACACGGGTCAGGTTGGCCTCGGCCTGCTGCACGACCAGTTGGGTGGTGGTGGCGACCGCGGCGACCGTCAGCAGCCCACCGACCCCGAGCAGCCAGGCCAGACGGCGTAGCGGCTTGTGGCGACGGCCGGCCTCCACGGCCTGCCCCCACGGCTCGGGATCGGTACCGGTCATGACAGGTCCTCCCCTGCGCGCACCAGCACGTCGACCTCCTCGCCTTCGAAGGTCGGACGCTGCCCGAAGCCCTCGAGTTCCACCCCGCCCAGCGCCTCACTGATCCGCGCCGCGGCGAAGGAGGCGGCCTCGCTGTCCTCCTCGAAGGAGACCACGGTGCGCTGGCGGTCGAAGGCCGGCTCGTTGCCGGTGCCGATCACGACGAACCCGGCCGACTCCAGCTCGACCTGGACGCGTCCCGCGAGCCCGTCCACCCCGGCACCGTTGAGCACCGCCACCTCGATACCGTCGAGCAGGGCCTCCTCGAGCTGCTGTGTGCTCCCGCCCTGGCCGGTCAGGGGGCTGCCGTCACGCAGGTGCTCGAGGCGGACCATGACGGTCTCCGGCGGGGTGACCACCTCCCCGGAGCCCGGGTGGGTGAGGACCGGGAGGGTGTCGACCTCCAGCCGAGCCGGTGGGGCCAGCACACGGGCGAGATGGAGCACGCCGGTACCCCGCAGGCTCACGTCGGTGACGATCTCCTCCGCGACCGCGTCGACGACGCGGCGACCCTGCCGAGGGGAGGTGACCGCCCAGCGGGTGTCCAGCTGGCTCGCGACCGAGCGCAGCACGTCGGCGGCGTAGCGGGCGAGCTCCTCGCCGTCGCTGCGCAACAGTTGGGTGCGGACCTCGTCACCGACCGGTGTCGAGCACCCGTCCGCCCGGCACACCTCCACGGGTCCGATGGCATCCACCAGCCGGGGCAGGGCGTCGATGGACAGGCTCACGACGTGGTCGACGGCCACGTCGGTGTAGTCGACCACGGCCCGGACCAGGGGGTCGGTCCCGTCCTCGGCCTGCACGTCGGCGAAGGTCCGATCCTCGGACAACGGCACGTCCTCAGGCAGCAGCAGCGCCGCCGGCCGTTCCCGGGGACCGCCCACCTGGAGCAGGACCAGGGGCGCCTCGAGCTGCGGCGGGCGCGGGATGGTGGGGTCGACGCTGTCGGTCAGGGCCACCAGCACCGTCGTCGCGCCCTCGGGTGCGCGGGGACCGTCCTCGCTGCCGAGCACCGCCAGCCCGTCGTCGCGCAGCGCCGGGATGTCCTCGCCGCCGAGCTGGACCCACGCGTAGGCCCACAGAGCGCCGACCACCAGAGCCCAAGCCAGCAGCAGCGCGAGCACCACCGCGAAGGTGATCCCCGCGCCACGGGCGATCCGGGCCCCGCGGGGGCGCCGGATCTCGGAGAAGGTCAGGGAACCGGACACGGATGCGGACCTCGCGAGCGGTCGGCAGCGGCCACCGGTGCACCAGTAGGTGGGGAGCCGACCCCGGGCAGACGAACCTCGACGGTACCATCGAGGGTGTCCCGGCCGAGGCGTACGAGGAAGGCTCACGGTGCAACTGGGCGCTCCCGCTCGCATCGGCGATCCCGCGGACATCGCGGCGGCGCTCCGCGCAGGGGCGGCGGCGTTGGGGCACCGCCCGGCGGTCACGGTCCTGCACGAGGCAGCCCGCTACGAGCAGAGCGCCGCCTCGATCGCGAACTGGGCGGCCAAGGGCGCGCACCTGCTGGAGCTCGACCACCTCGTCGGCGCCGGTACGCCGGTCGGGCTGCTGGCACCACCCTGCTGGACGACCGCGGGCGCCGCGCTGGCCGCCTGGTGGCTCGGTGCGGTGGTGGTCCTGGACGCACCCGGCGCGGTCACCGTGCTGTACGGCGACGCGGGGGACGGCGACCACCCCGGCGAGCCGGACGGAGCCAGCCTGGACCCGGCCACGGTCCTGGTCACCGGCGACGGCCTGGACGGTGCACCGCTGCGCGCGGTCGACCTGCCGGCCTGGACCCGCGAGGCGCAGCCCCTGCCCGACCACCCACCGGCCCCGCAGGCCGCAGCGCAGCTGGCGGCGCTGCGCGCAGGCGCGCAGGACCGCACCCAGGGTGCGCTGCTGGCCATGGCCCGCGAGCTCGGGACCGGCACCGCCGGCGTCGAGGTGGGGGTGACCGACCCCGGCACCGCTCTGGTAGCCACCACGCTGCGGCCGCTGCTGACGGGGCAACCGACGGTGGTGCTGCGGGGCGTCGGTCGCGACGCGGCGGCCCAGGAGCGGGTCAGCGTCTGGCTCTGATCCAGCGCCGGAGCACCAGCAGGGCGACCACCGCGACCAGCTGCCCGCCCAGCACGATGCGCACCAGGTCCACGGCGGGCTCGTAGCGCACGGTGCCGCCCTCGAGGACGTACGCGCCGACGGGTCGCGCGTTCCCGCCCCAGCCAGCGCCCTGCCCGGTGTTGCCATCCCCATCGACGCCGGATCCCCCGCCCCCGCCGCCGCTGACGCTGGCGACGGGGAGCAGGACGACCCCGTCGTGCTCCACGGTCGGGCCGAAGGCGCGCTCCGCGAGCCGCAGCACGGGGTCGGCGGTGGCGGTGTCCTCGCTCATGGCGCCAACTGGTCGGCGGTCAGGGCGCGCAGGTCCGCGGCACCTGCGGTGACGGCCGCTGCGAGCCCCTGGACGGTGGGGACGATCTGGGTGGCGAAGAAGCGGGCCACGGTGACCCGTGCGGTGAGGAACTCCGCGTCGTCCGCGCCCTCGTCCATGCGCTGCTGCGCTGCGGCGGCGCCGCGGGCGAGCAGGACACCGGCGACCACGGTGGACAGCACCCGCAGGTACGGGGTCGCGCCGGCCGCGACGTCGTCCATGGACTCGCGGTGCTCGAACAGCCACGCCGTGGTGCGCTCCACCACGTCGAGGCCGTCCTGCAGCGGTGCGGCGATCGCGGACAGCGCCTCCGGCAGGGCGTCCACCTCGGCGCGCAGATCGCCGAGGAAGCCCTTGATGAAGGCGCCACCGTCCACCGGCAGCTTGCGCCCCACCAGGTCGAGGGCCTGGATGCCGTTGGTGCCCTCGTAGATCGGGGCGATCCGGGCGTCGCGGTAGTGCTGCGCGACGCCGGTCTCCTCCACGAACCCCATCCCGCCGTGGACCTGGATGGCCAGGGAGGTCATCTCCACCCCGACATCGGTCCCCCACGCTTTGGAGAGCGGGGTGAGCAGGTCGGCGAGCTTGGCCTGGTGGTCGCGCTCCGCCTCGTCGGTGGCCGCGTGGGCGAGGTCGAGGGCGTGGGCGTTGGCGTAGCACAGGGCGCGCACGGCCTCGATGTGGGCCTTCATGGTCATCAGCATCCGGCGGACATCGGCGTGCTCGATGATCGGGGCCTGCTCCCCGGGCGGGGTGGTGGGCCCACGCCCCTGCTGGCGGTCCTGGGCGTAGGCCAGCGCCTGCTGGTACGCCCGCTCCGCCAGGGCGAGCCCCTGGAGACCGACGCCGAGCCGGGCGTCGTTCATCATCGTGAACATCTGGCGCATGCCCTGGTGGGGTTCTCCCACCAGTTCGCCGACCGCACCCTCACCCTGCTCCCCGAAGGCCATGACGCAGGTGGGAGAGGCGTGGATGCCGAGCTTGTGCTCCAGCGAGACCACCTCGACGTCGTTGCGCTCGCCCAGCGAGCCGTCAGCGTTGACCAGCACCTTGGGCACGATGAACAGCGAGATGCCCTTGGTGCCGGGCGGTGCGTCGGGCAGGCGGGCCAGCACCAGGTGGATGATGTTGTCGGTCAGGTCGTGCTCGCCGTAGGTGATGTAGATCTTCTGCCCGGTGATCCGGTAGGTGCCGTCATCCGCCGGGACGGCCCTGGTGGTCACCGCACCGACGTCGGAGCCGGCCTGGGGCTCGGTGAGGTTCATGGTCCCGGCCCACTCGCCGGAGACCAGCTTCGGCACGTAGGTGTCCAACTGTTCCTGTGAACAGTGGTGCTGCATCAGGTAGACCGCACCGGTGGTCAGCAGCGGCCCGAGGGAGAAGGCCATGTTCGCCGAGGTGATGAACTCCTTGACCGCGTTGGCCACGGTCAGCGGGAAGCCGCCGCCGTCGAACTCCGGCGGGTGCTGGACCGCCCCCCACCCGGCCTCCAGGTACTGCTGGTAGGCCTGCTTGAAGCTGTCGGGGGTGATCACCCCGCCATCCTCGATCCGGGCGCCGTGCGCGTCGCCGTCCCGGTTGGTCGGCGCGATCGCCGTGGAGGCGAACCGGCCGGCCTCCTCCAGCAGCCCCGACACCAGATCCGGTTCGGCGTGGCCGAAGGCCTCGGTGGCGGTCAGGTCCGCGAGCGGGGTGATGTGCTCGAGGACGAAACGGACGTCACGTAGCGGGGCGGTGTAGGTATCCATGCCCCGATGCTAGGTGCCATGACCGCACGGACGGCAATCACGACCACCGGCGCCGGCCGCAGCGTTAGCCTCACCGGGCGCACCCGCCGACATACCGCACCCAGCCCACACGAGCCCACCCCACTACAGGAGGGACAGGATGTCCCCTCCCCCGCAGCGGGACCGACGCGTCCGCACGCCGGCGGCCTTCCGGGCGCTCGGCCGCGCGGTCGGGGTCCCGGTGTCGCAGGTGGCGGCCTACTGGGGCCAGGAGCGCCTGGCCATCCGACGCGGGATGAGCGCGCTGCTGCTGGCCGCCTTCACCGGCATGGTCGCCGGTGGGTTCCTGGCCGGGGCGGAGGACACCCTGGAGGCGCTCCCGGGGTTGCTGCTGCTGGTGCCGGCGGCGATCGACATGCGGGGCAACATCTACGGGGCCCTGGCCTCCCGCCTGAGCACGGCGATCCACACCGGGCAGTACGAGCGTGAGGTCCGGCTCGGCGGCTTCCTGGCCAAGCAGATCGCGGCCACCTCCTACCTGACCGTCGGAACCTCGGTGGTGATCGCCGGGATGGCGTGGCTGTTCGCCGGTGCGCTGGGGCTCACGACGATCCCCGTGTGGCACCTGATCGTGATCGCCACCGTCGGCGGCGTGCTGTCCTCGGTGTTCCTGCTCCTGCTGACCATCGCGCTGTCCCGGTTCGCCCACGCCCGGGACTGGAACATGGACGACGTCGGCGCGCCCACCATCACCGTGGCCGGCGACGTGCTGACCGTGCCGGCGCTGCTGCTGGCCACCCTGCTGGTGCGTGATGACACCATCGCCACCGTGCTCGGTGCCGTGCTCGGCCTGCTCGGGGTGGTCTGCCTGGTGGCCGGATGGATCGCCCGCGACGACCTGGTGCGCCGCATCGTGCGCGAGTCGGCGCCGACCCTGGCCGTCGCGGTCGGCGTCGGCACGCTGGCCGGCACGATCCTGGAGAGCCGGGTCGAGCAGCTGCTCGCCTCCCCGTGGCTGCTGGTCCTGATCCCACCCTTCGTCGCCACCTGCGGGTCGCTCGGAGGGATGCTCTCCAGCCGCCTGGCCTCCAAGCTCCACCTCGGCGCCATCACACCCACCTGGCTCCCGCGGGGACCTGCGCTGCTCGACGCCTCCCTGACCCTGCTGTTCGGCACCTTCGCCTTCACCGCGCTCAGCCTGACCACCTGGGGCTGGGCCAGCGTCGCGGACCTCGGCCCGCCGTTGCTGCCGGTCCTGATCGGGGTGGGGCTGCTGGCGGGCGCCATCTCGACGGTGCTGCTGA
>SL_7KL_010_BRINEDRAFT_10001179_pt1 | contig 12540 bp, 12 predicted proteins | sample SodLak_010_BRINE_FD_10663 | JGI IMG/M metagenome (IMG submission 10663)
TTTCCATTTCCGTTTCCATTGGAATATCCATTGTTGTCACGCATACCATCTTGAACCACGGATTTCTTGTTAGAATAATTCAACATTGAATACACTAAAACAATAACACCCAAAATCATAACTACTTGAGTCATATTCAAGTTCTTTAACAACTTATTAAAATTCATTATATAAAACTAATGATAAAATAATTTTACTTATAAATATTTATTTAATTCCTCATTATATTTCACAAGTTCTTCTGTAGATGCGTTGGAGAGATTATCCATATCTTCTTCTTCATCACTACTTTCATTCTCTAATTCATCCAATAAATACAATTTTTTAATCCGTCTTGCCTCTAAATAACCTTCCACCACCAATTTTTTCGCGTATTTAATTCTTTTACGAATATCTTTATACATATCATAATATACCTTGTTTGGTTCTTTCAATTTAATGACATCTGAAGCATCTTGTGGAATAAGAGTATCAGTACATTCCTCCATTTCAGGAAAGCTAGTAGTTGTGTGTTCTTCTAAATCTTCTGGAACAGAAATTAATTCATCTTCCTTATTCTCAGATGTTTCATTCTCTTTATTCACTGGTATATTATTGTCTTTCTTTTCAGGCGTATCACTAAATAAAACCTTCTTATTAATTAAACATTTTTTCATCACTTGTTCTTCCTTTTCTAAAATGAGAATTTGTTTTATATAGGGATGAAGAGAGATACTTGTATTTGTAATTTTAATTCCATCAAATTGAAGGATACAAATAAGATCTCTCTCTTGAATATCCTTCATTTCTAAAACATTTTCTTGTTCATCAAATATTTTAATATCCTTACTATCCTCTTTTACATAACAACGAACTAAACTTTGTTCCCCCTTGTATTTCCTAAACGAAGAAGAGAAAAACTCTTCAATATCATCTTCTTCCATGGAACTTGAAAACCATGTATCATTATGTTCTAAAATCCGCGATTTAATATGTTTTTCTAGTTGTTGTAACCAGATAATAGTGTTCTTGTTTTCCTTAAATAGAAGATCTATGTACTTCTTTTTATTAGTTTCCACCAATCCATGTTTACTTCTACATATAGTGGTCTGTAGAGTAATAGGTCGGTCTTTGTAAAATAATTTAGAATAAAAAGCACCACCTTTGATTCGTTTTGGTGTATCTAAAAATAAAGAAGAGTATTCAACCTCATTATTCGTGTATAAAATGTGATTCATCTAAAGAGTAGAGATAAAATATAATGTTAAAATTCACGCAATAAAATATTATGATTAGATAAGTATGTTATTAAAGGAAAAACTAGTGGAAGAGTTTATTGCGTTATTTCAGAGAGAAGATATAAAATATGAATTGAAGAAAATCCTTCGTCCTCTTTTGGATGTTATTCTTCAAGATATTTATCCCTATATTTATCTTTCCATACTTTTTGTATTAATAAGTTTTCTACTCACTTTAGGAATATTCATTATATTATTGCAAAATTATGTGAAGTAAAATTATTTTCTATATAGATAATATAAATGCCACACAGACCAACAGGAGGAAACAACGCTAATAAACCAAAAAAACCAAAAAACACTCAACGTCCAATTTCACGAAGAACCCAACGAAGACGCCGTCGAGGTACTCAACAAGGTGGAACTCAATGTGGAGGAAACACCTGTAATGGGAATAATAATACACACAGTGGAGGCGGTGGAATTGGTGGTGCGTTGCGAACTGCTCTCCTACCTTTCTTGATGTATTCCGCTCAGAAACACCAACAGAGTAGAACCAAGCGTCGTCGTGGTCGCCCTAAGACGAAGCGTAGCAAGAGGTAAAGTTCTGATAAATTATATTAAAGACCTTTCTCTAATATAATGAATACATACAAAGATGTCCTCTTTAGAAGAAAGTGTTCGTCGCTGGGTTCGTTTAGATAATGAAATCAGAGAGAAGAATGAAGAAATGAAACAACTCCGCGAACAGCGAACGGAAATGATGGTTTCTCTTCATAATCATTTAGAAGAAAGAAATATGAAACACGCTACCATCGAGATTAACAATGGAACCTTGAAACTTCAACAAATGAAAGTCCAAGCCCCTATCACCTATAAATTTCTACATCAAGTATTGGAAAGTTATATTCAAGAAGGTCGTCCCATGGATGCGGATGAAATGATCAAATACATTAAACAAGCACGAGAATATAAATATGTAAATGATATTAGAAGAACATATAAATAAAAACTTAAAAAAGTGTGTATATATTTTAATTATAATGTCGTTTTTCGAGTTCAATAACTTATCTTCCACCTATATTTGTAGTGTGTGTAATCCCCTTCCTTATGTAGGGAGAGAATATGAAAAAGAACCTTTTCACTATTATGATGAGGAGAGTAGTGATGCGAGAATAAAGTATATTACCGAAGTTCAGAACTGGTTACAACAAACAGATCAATACGGAATAAGTAATAGACAACGTTGTTCTCTCTTCTATCGTTCTTTACTGGATCAAATATATAAATTAAATTATAATATAAAGAACATAAATCAGTTTAAAGAAGATATCATACACTATCTATATAGTTTATCGGATTTAGATCGCAATGGAGAACCAAGAAGAGTACGTATCAAATAAGATCGCATCTTATGAGGAGGAACATGAACCCAATGAGACGCATTATGATNAAGAAGACTTGAATTTATTAGAACAAATACAACCCTTTACAGTAAGAGATTATATGTCCTATGACAAAACACGAGAACTTTTAGATAATGAATGGAGAAACACATTCGACACCAAACTCACACCTTTAATCGAACAAACTTTCGTAGAGTGTCAAGAGAGAAATCGTGAATCGACGTTTCTATATAAGGCACAAGACCCACATCTTACTGACCTTATTGAATTAATCCGTTTTCACACTGTAAGAGAATATGATGTGGATTTCTTCAAAAAGTATCCTAAATATACACGTTCTTTCTTGGAGTATTTAGATAAACAAATAAAATAATTATATGCGTATATAGTATATAATTATGATTGATGTATGTGTCGGTTATGTTGCCGTGATTGATAAGAAGTATGCGGTTCCACTTGGGATTGCGTGTTCTAATTATGATTCATTAGAAAGTATGGAGAAAGATCTTGAAGATGTTGAATTGGACGAAACCTTCGATTATTCCGATTTACGATATGATGTTGAAGATATGGAGGGGATGATCGAAGACGATACAATGAATGAATTTCTTGAATTGTCTTCTTATAAAAAGAAGGAAAAACGGAAGAGAAATACAAAAAAGAAATATCCTAAAAAGATACACAAGAAAACACGAAGAAGACATTAAACCACATTCCATGAATTCTTATTGAAAGGTGACAAACGGATTTCATGGATCTTATCTTTAAAGTATTGGACGCGTTGTTCTAATTCTTTATCCTTTTTTGTCTTCGGATACAAAGGCATATTTTCCATATGAACCATCTCTTTACTTGTCATAGATGGTTTATAACCAAAACAATTTACACCAAATCGAACATTAGGATTATCAATGTATCCCCCATTAATTCCAGGTCGTCCACAATCATGTTCATGACCCTCTATTTTCTGAAGTTTATCAAATGTCTTCTTCTGAGTAGGGAAAAATGCCATCTGTTGATCGCTCCATCCATAACTACACCACTCTGCACCTTTTTCGTGGGCGTGTTTAATTTCATCGTATGTTGCTAATCGTGCACCATATGCTTGACATATTGCCTTGGAATCCTCAAAAGTATATTTATTATCTGGAATATGAAATACTTCTTTCTTATACCTCTTCTTGGGAGGTTTTGCTTTTTCTTTATATCGATTAATCACATCAATATCAATCTTAGGTGTTGGAGAGAAAATATCTCGGATATTCGCATAAATATCGAGTTTAAAAATATAATTGATAATGTTTGTTGACATCAATACGAAGAAAAGAACCCACAGAAGGATTTCAATAAAAGTAAAAGGTTGAGATATATCACTCGGGGGTTGAGCGGTTCCCATAGAGAACGCTTGTAAATAAGGGTCTGCTTCTGTAATTCCAGTCTCCGTTCCAAGGAAGACCAATACATAACTAAATACAATAATGAATAGCACTAATAAAACCAGCGGGTTTACAGTAATAAATGAACTGAATTTATCAGTTAAAGACATTATATTTCTATGTTGATCCAAAGGATTAATATTCATCTATATATTTTATATTTTATTTTTTTTTACGATAGAATAAACAATACGCGTCTCTTGTAACAATCTTTTCAACAGGTGTTTTCTCAATCGTAGCATCATCAAATAAATACCAATCTTCTCCATTCTTAATATACGCATAATAGTGTCCGGAATGAATGGAACCCGAATGATTACATATACCATACAAATCATATATATGGGTTTCTTTATAATATCCATCTACGAATTCTTCTAAATCAAAATTCTCAAGGGGAATGTCAATATGAGAATAATTCTTGGTGCGTCGATTAGTATATCGTCGAATATCAATCACCAAAATCGTAGGTGTTGTGAAAAAAGTAATTTTCTTATAAACGACTTCTTTCTTCTTCGTTTTTTCGTTATATAACATATTATCATTCTCCAAACATTGTGTTGAAGTGTAAAGTGTAAAACAGTCTTTCAAGGTGATATGTCCCTTCTTTTCTGGAATGGGTACACTTAGAATAAAATAGGGTTCTGGAATAGTATTCATGACCTTATGACTTCCATCATAGATAGTAGAAAGTTGAATACCGAAAAAAAGACGAATAATCTCTGAATATTCTTTTTCATACATTGTTTTAAACATCTTATAACATTTCATTGCAACTTTATCCATATCATTCTTTTCGTCTCCCACAATTGTCATTTTTACTTCTCTCTTCATTCCATTATGAAATTCATTAATAAGAAAGAACAAGAATTCAGAAACATCATTTTGATTATGATGTGCAAAATCATTGTATCCTTTCTCAAGTGCGTATTTTTGGAGATTGGATAAAAAACCACCTGGCGAGATAGTACAATTCTCAGACCACATCAAACGCCGTAATTCATCCCATTCTTTCAAAATAATCTGTTCTTTATTCCCTTGTTTAAATGAAAATGTATCTAAGATATGATTTAATTCATAAGTATGAGACATACATTGTATTATCGTGTTCATGAAACATGTATTTCCTAAATTGACAAGACCAGTCAATCCTTTACTCATGGTTTATATTTAAAAATATAATGATAATCTTTATTATATTTATAATTATATTTAAAGTAATAGTAAATAATATATATAATGCGTCCTCGTAGAACAATGTTTTCAGAGAGAACAAGAGAGATGACATCTCGTAGACAAGAAGTCCAAGATTATCTACGTCTATGTCACGAATATAATCGTGTCTATGATACATTTTTAAGAAATCAATATACACTTATTCAAAATGCGTATCGATTAATTGACAATGTAGAACAACCTACGGAAAGGAGACAAACTACAACAGATCGTATTACAGAAGAATTAACTCGTCTTTTTCCGAGAAGTCAATTTCGCACTTTTACTTTCAATCTGACACCCGATCAGAATATACATACATTATTTAGTAATATGGAAGATGTTCCCGTCGTTCCATCTTCAGAACAAATAAGAAATGCGGTCGAAGAGACTACCTACGCTGAATATAAGAGAGAACGAGATGGAGATCATATTATCGAAAATTGTCCTATTGACTTACATTCTTTTGAAGATACAGATACTATACTACGAATTAAAGAATGCGGTCATATCTTTAAAAAAGAAAATTTATTACAATGGTTCTCAAGAAATACACGTTGTCCTGTATGTAGATATGACATCCGCGAATATTCCAATACAGATATATCCAATAATATCACACCAGAACCCATTAATGATCATACCTATATGAATATTTTCAGAACTCTCTTTCCCGACATCTCTTTCTCCACCGTATCTTCTATGCCACTTTGAATGATCCAATGAATTGTTCTTTCATTTGATTATTTTTTATATCTTTTGATTTTTGTAAATGTTTTTGAAAGAGAATACGTTCAACTTCTTTATTTCGAATTTTCTCCAATTCTTTTGTTAATTTTACTTTATTATTTTTATAATTCCGTATCAATCCATTTTCTTTCCGTTCAAATGCTCGTCGTTGTGTGCTTGGATAATGGCTACTCGGAATATCTTTCAATACAAGAGCAAATAATTGTTGAACGGGTTTCATAATTTGATTGGTAATATAGAATTGATAATCCAATGATACCCCATTTTCTACAATGAAATGAGGATGTTCGATACGATCGCCTTGAAGTTTCACCTTCGTTGGTGTTTGGATATATGCAAACGGAATTCGATCGCCTGGACTAGGTTTATTTCCAGGGTCTCGTTTGGAAATTCGATCTGCCAATACTTTATGTGCGATGGTATTTGGATTCTTGTAGTGTGAATTCAAGGATTTTGTAATGATGAATTTATCCATTGGATATTTCCCACATACAATCTTATCCAAGGAGGTATCAATGAATTTCACCGCCTTTTGAATATCATTGTCTTTCATAAGAATATCAATAATACCACCATAGACATCTTTCACAATCGGCGCATTATCTCGACGTTTCAAGACAATTCCCATCGATTTACGATAACATTTATCAATATCTTCCTCATACAACATCCCTACATATCGCTTTTTCGACAATAAACAGAAAGGCAGGAACGTTTTTTCGTATTCTAAATCGTGAGGTGGTTTTAAATACTTTGTTGCCAGTTGTCCCGCTTCCTTTGCCAATTCAATCGTATGTTTCAACGCCTCTTTCCCCACAATCTTCTTCCCCGTCGTTGGATCCGTCAATTTGAACGACATAAAGACAGAATCCGTATTCTTCACAATCAAGGGAAATCCTACATTGAAGGTTCCATCACTGGTTTCAATATCATAGACATATTCCATAATACGGGAATGTAGAACTTCCATATGAGTAATACGATTATCATATAATCCAATATGGGTCGTGGCTGAATATGGTTTTTCATCACCTTTTCGATATTCCACTTTCATCGGGTATTTTGAGCGTAGTATAAAGGTTGCCAGTTCCTTCTTCGTTTTGAAAGACATTCTCTCTTGTGTATCTTTATGATATTTCAATTGATAAAATTCTTTATCAGGTAATCCAAAGAGAATAGGATTATATAACAACTTCGTGCCTACAACACATTCCGAGGGTTTCAATTTACGTCCTTTATAATCGAGCAAACTATGATCTTCTGTTACATCCACTATTGAATGGGGTGTTTGAACACGATAAATCTTTTTGTTACATTTATGTTTAATAATTCGACGAATAGAACTCCATCCTGATGCGCTCCAGACAAGGTAGCGTTCATTCGCATTATAACTCTGTTTCTTGAATCGACGGTTCGACAAATATGAATCAAACACTTTAAAGTTTTTATAGGACGTCCATTGATGAATGCGTCCATCCCCTAATTCTTTGATGGTTTTCACACATACTTTATGTTCTATTAAATCATATACAATAATAGGTGTATCTCCTAATACACTGTCTCCATAGATATATTCCGCATGTGAATGAACTTTTCCATATTTTGTTTCACAAATTCTATCTCCATAGACATTCTCAATCACTTGTTTTCCATAGAGAAGAAGTTTTCGCCCAATCGCCGTTGTTGAAGCTGCTACATCTTGTTCATAGAAGCTTGATGTCTTCGCACCACATTGTCCGTATAACGAATTTGCTGTTAATTTAATTGCCAATTGACGCTTATCAAGAACATTTTTCATAAAGTCATCATATGTATTCCTCTTTTCCAAAATTGATACTTTCTCAATAATTTTGATCCCATTATCAGTTTTCAAGGTCAATGTATCTTCACTATCCTCCACTTTCAATCCGATATAATCACCAAGATGAGTTTTCACGGTAATGAATTTCGCCTGTGTTCTTGTGTATTTTCGTGCTGCCAACAGATCCTTCAGAATTTTCGGCATAATTGCCAATTCATCATTGGGGAATTGAGCGTATCGACATACTTTCTTTCCTACTTTCATCTTCTCTTCTTTTTGGGTTTCCTCATTAATTAGTTTATCCGAAAGTTCATATTCAATATCGACATACTTATATCCGGATAGATTATCATAGATATAATTTCCATCTTCATCCTTCTCTCCTGTTTCGTGAATAATATTTCCATGATTATCGTATGTTTTCGTCCATACTTTACTATCATGAGAAATGTTTTCACTAATCATTGAAGAAGGGTAGAGAGAACTATAATCCACACACGCTACAGGTTCATTCAAATAAAGACCACATTTCGGTTCCAAGACAATAGCACCCTCATAATCACCGGAATTCTCTTTATCGCGAACTGGAATTAATGTATTCGATTCCAAACATTTTTTCGCAATAAAACTGAATAACTTTATTCCTTGACCACGCATCACGAGGTAGTCAATGGGGACACTACACAAATTACTCATTTCAATAAAACCCGTGATAATATCTATTTTAGAAAGCAAAGACTGAACGAGAACGCAATCCTGAATACAATATTTCGCAACAATACTACGTTCCGCGGAACCCATATTCGTAAGTTCAAAGATCTGTTTGGGAGAAACATCATCCTTTGCCAAACACCAACGCAGTGTTTTCGTTTTATCTGGAGTAATCACTTTATCCAATACAATTACACCATCCTCTTGAATGTCGTGAATATACAACTTCTCACCGTTGTTATAGTATTGTGTAGAATGTCCGATTTCCTCAATATGGATATAATTATGTTTTTTAATACCTACCATATTTTTCGTATTCAATATTGTCTTACCATTTTCTTCATAGTATTTATTAATCTTGTCTCCAATGAAATAACCCGAGACATAATCTAATTTGTAAGATTCCAAATTATATTCACGACGGAAATAATTGAATAAATCAATCTGAACTCTACCCGTCATATTCATATACTTCAAATTGTGTGTTCCACTTGCAATAGTAATGGATTTATTTTCCAAATTATATTCGCCATCATTACAATTCGCACATATCTCATCCTTTACACGAGATAATTTGAGAAATTCGCGCAAACAAGAAACACCAATTTCTTTTGCACGTTCAAACATAAAACTATAATCAAAACCAAAGATATTGTATCCGATAATAATATCCGGATTTTCTCGTTGAATGAGTTTCGTCCACGCAAGTAATACTTCTTCTTCCGTTGAATATTCTTCAATAGTGGAATTCTCAATTGGGTCACATGAGTTTAATACGATACAATGGTTTAAATACGGTTCTTGTTCGCCGTATTTTGTGAAGGTACTTCCAATGAATGTTACTTTATCCCCTTCCACTTCTGGAAGATTATTTTTCAGTATTTTATCCATCTTAATGTGTTTTATATCTACCTTCTCTTTGGAGGATAGAATACTACAAAGTGACCTAGAATATTTTCGAAATAGTCCTTCAATATACGGTGTAATTTCTCTCCTTGTAAGTTTCTTCTTCAAATATATATGTGAAATATGATGATTATGGATCGAGTGGTCGAACGCACAATAAAACAACGATTTCAACTTCTCCTTTTGTTCCTCTTCAGATAAAGAAGAACATTCTTCAATCTTGTCCCAATAATCAAGAAGTTCACTCACAAACTTTGAATATGTCTTTTTCGCAAGAGGAAAATCACCGTGACTACTACTTGCCTCAATATCAAAACTACAAATCTTAAATGGTACATTTTCATCACTTTCATACGGGTTCAAATCTTTATGTTGTATCGTATATTCATACCGCGAAGTTGTAAGTTTATACTCATGTTTATTCAATTTCTTTTTATCAATTTCGACCCATCCACTCGGTTTCACATTTTGAATATGAAAATAACGCAGTAAAGGAGGAATATTTGCCTCATATAATTCCATCTTGAAATTCTTGAATTTAAATCCTTCCTTCTTTAATTTCCGTTCTTCGGTTCCCTTTTTCTCATAGAATAGATTTTTAATTTTATTATATACAATTGTATTATTACATTCTACTTTCAAGAATATATGAAGTGTATTATTGTCGAATCCATATAATTTCTTCTTTTTCACAATCGATATTTTATGAATGGAACTGCTATAATAATTCCCTAATTTATCCGTTAAGACCATTTGAAATTCACGTAGCAAGGATTTATTGAACTTGCCATTAGTTTTAATGTAGAAGAAAGGTTTATAGTCTTCAATATATAAAGTATAAGTACGCCCCTTTTGATCCAGTCCAAAGAACTGCATAATATATTTTTTATTATCTTTATAACATTTTTTCACATCACTGTCATCGCTACTGACATCCTCTTCTTCAACGACTTCGTTGTAATCGTGAAAACTTAGCAACTTGAATTTTACACTCATTGTATATAGAATAGTATGTATAATGAGTATAGTTTTAATTCAATTTTATAAAATTTGACATTCGTTCTTTCCATAAAGGTAGATGACATTCTCTCAAATAGAATTCTCTCGCATTTTTTGACAATTCTTCACGGTGTTCCCACGCGTATTGAATTTTCTTCATAAGATAATCCAAGTCGTTGATTTTTGTATAATCCAACTCGACATAACAATTCTTAGGTACATCCTTATATGTAAATCCAACATTCGTCGCCACCACAACATTTCCACATAGGAAAGCATCCAACGTAGCATACGAATTACCTTCACATAAAGATAATTGTAAGAAAATATCCCGATCTAAATAGAATTGTTGTTTTCTCTCGTTATAATGTTCGTAAGAACCATCTTTTATACGATCATAAGATACATTCAACTTATCAATCTTGAAAAAGGTTTGTTTATTTAATTTCTGAATAATGGAAGCACCTTTTAAATTAGAATTGAAATTTCCGAAAATAATTGGTTTCGCATTGAAGGTTTTTTTATATTTCTTTGGATTTAACTCACTTGTATGGAAAATAAGTGTTTTATCATAAAGTGGATATCGATCAGGAAAGAAACGCTGAAACTCATCACTACAAAACGTACTTATAGATATAATTTTCGTGTTTGACGGTTCTCGTTGAACCAACATTTGCTTCTGTCCATTACAACATAAATTTTTCCAATAGGGATGCCACGTAGGTTCTCGTTCGGCATGAGTTAAGGCACATCCGTGATGAACTAACACAACAGAATATGTATTTGGAATATCACACGCTAAATGATTATCTGTAATCACGAGAGGATTATCTACTTGTTGAAGAAGTTGAAGAAGTTGGACTTTTCTCTCGGGACCTTTGATAAATATACGATGAGGATACAAGAGAGAAAGATGATAATCATATCGAGCAACACCCCCAAAATCTCCTATATCATAGGATCCACAACAATAATGAATAATAGTTTTGTTACAATTCTTATAATTATCTTTCAATTGATTGTAAATTGCGATACATTGTCGTCGCATTTCTCTTTCTTTCTCTTCATCAATACCGGATAAAATATCTTCCAATTGATGGAGGTCACTTTCTTGGATCCGAACAATTGCGTTCTGCCACGGAATACATTCAGGTAAATCCATTGTATCAGAGAGAACAACTGGTATTGAGCCAACTGCCAATGATTCCCAAAAACGGATAGAATTGGAACCACTTCCACTGGGACATAAACTGTATCGACTTCGTAATAAAAGTTCATTATACAATTTACGTTTCTTCACTAATTCCATAGTTTCTTTCATATCACCTTGTGCGTTTTGTGTGTTCGAATACACATGAGAATTGAAAAACCACGTTCCAGTATTGATAATTTTTGAAGAGGGATGTTTCTCTCGTTCAAATATTTTTTTGCGAATCGTAGTCAGATAATTCTCTTGATACCCACCCATAAAAGAATAAAGGTATGGACGCTTACATGTTTCGAAATCCACATTTTGAAAGTCACCATTTCTCTCTGGATCCTCTACATTTACTGCATACAAAGGACACGCAACCAATTTGACACCACCATAATATTCTTCTCCACGATTTTTATGAGGTGTATATAAGACACGAATACCACATTGTTTGAGTAGAGGTATAATCTTCCTAAAATGGATATGTTGACAACAAGTATAATAGTTTCGATTACCATTCAGTTGTTTGGATATATAGGATAAGAGGGTAGATAAATTCACCTTTTTATCAATACAAGTCGCCCAAGGAACACCAACATAATTAGGATGACTTTTATTTTGAAGATAAAATTCTTTTTCCGTAATCACAGGATACTGCCAAAATAAACCAGTATTTTTTAAAAACACTTCTGTGTTGAAAGAATTCATATAATTATATATTTCACATCTTTATATATAAATCTTAAATCTTATATAAGAATTCTTTTCCTTGAATTCCTTTATTTTCCACATTCTTAAAGTGTTTATTAATCTTAGCAATACGTGTATCCTCGCTCGTAGGGAATGAAATAAAATTTCGACAACTAGAACGACAATGAGGAAAATATTCATTAATCACATATGT
>SL_7KL_010_BRINEDRAFT_10001180_pt1 | contig 12540 bp, 11 predicted proteins | sample SodLak_010_BRINE_FD_10663 | JGI IMG/M metagenome (IMG submission 10663)
GAGGCTCACCGGTATCGGCGCTAGCCACGAAGCGTGGCGGGTCTCGAGTGCGAACGACATAAGGTCATGGTCTGCTTCTTGAACGCGCCAAAGAAGGCGATGCGCTCGTGCTTCTCGCCGTTCTCGGGCAAGCCGCGTGCGCACTCGATGAGACGTGCAGTCGCAAGTGGTGCAGGGGGACGGAGTGAGGCGGACTATCCGGTTGGAACGGAGGGCGCTCTTTCCGAAGCGCTCATGGTTCGCCGACCCGGGCACCAAGCGCGTGAGTGTCTTGGTGGGGGCAGCGTGGAATGAGAAAGTCGGGGCTCAGGGAACGCGCATTGCGAAACGCAAGATTGTCCCGATCCGGCCGCCCGGTCAGGAGTTGGGTCAGTGGTGTCGTGCTCGAGCAGGGGCGCATGGTCCGCATTCGCAGGGACCTGCCATCTCCCGTGGTACTGCCGGTTCGGCGGGGAGTTGGCCGGGCGTGTCAGAGCGGGAGGTCGAACGTCTTCGCGAACGTCCTTGCGGATTCCTGCTCCCCTTCTGTGGCCTGAGCGTAGGATTAAGCGGGGGGTTAAGCGCAGGGATAAGCGTAGGATTAAGCGTAGGCAAGCCCTGCAGAAAATTTATAAGCGATTGAAAAGAATAGGTGGACACACCCCTGCATCATCGGGGTGTGCTGTTCCTGTTCGCGTGCGGCCATACTGGGTTCCGGATCCGGTGGGGCGGTTGACGTTTCCTGGCGGTCCGTCATCGTAGGGAAAGCGGCGGCAAATCGCACGCTCCAACCAATGTCCTGCTACCGGGATGGGTCATGAGCCAGGATCCCCTGCAACGAAACAGTGAAGAGCTTGGAAGACTGCTCGAGGCCCGCGGTTTGCGGGTGGTCACCGCGGAATCCTGCACCGGCGGCTGGATCGGCAAGGCGCTCACCGATATCGCTGGCAGTTCGGGCTGGGTCGAGGGTGGTTTCATCAGCTACTCGAACCGTTGCAAACAGCAGATGCTGGGTGTGGATCCGGCCTTGCTTGGCGAGCACGGCGCGGTCAGTGAACCGGTGGTCAGGGCAATGGCCATCGGAGCCCTGGCGCGGACGGACGCGGATCTGAGTGTTGCCGTCAGCGGGGTTGCCGGCCCCGGTGGGGGTAGCGCCGACAAACCGGTGGGCCTGGTCTGGTTTGCCTGGGCCCGGGCGGAGGGTGGGGTTCGTGCCGAAGCGATGCGCTTCAGCGGTGACCGAGAGGCAATAAGGCTGCAAGCGGTTGGTTTCGCACTTCATGGGCTGCAGGAGCTCGTTGATGGCGGCTGAAACGGTACGCCTGTTTTTTGCGATGCAGCCAGGCCTCACCGCGCGCGAAACGTTGCACCGGCACGCTGAGGACATCGGGGTCGGACGGCCGACACCGGTTGCCAATATCCATCTGACGCTCTGTTTTCTCGGTTCCTGCAATCCCGCGCAGCAACAGCGGGCAGAGCTGGTCGGATCCCGGCTCAGGCCGCGGACCACAGCCGTTCACACCGGCAGCATGGAATACTGGGCCGGCGCGCGGGCGGTGGTCCTGCTCGCGCAGCCGCTGGACGATACCCTGGTCGAGTTCCACGCCGAGCTGAGCCAGGCGCTGGCAGACGCCGGTTTCTCCGCTGATCGCCGGCCTTTTCGTCCGCATCTGACGCTGCTGCGCAAGGTCTCACCCGCACCGACGCTCCCCGTGATCCCGTCGCGGCAAATGCCGCTGCGGGGCTTTGGTCTGTTCCGTTCACGGCCCGGTCCCCGGGGTTCGATCTACGAGCAGTTGCACCGATGGCTGCCAACAGACCAGGGCTGACGGCGCCGGGGGTGCGGGTCGACGGCCCGGTATGGGATACTGCGCGCGGGAAACGGCGGGAAACGCTTGTCTCCCGACTGCTGCGCCGGCTCGCCCGAGCGCAGAATGACTGCGGAACTGCGCAGCGCGTATTACCTCGAGAAATGCGGACTCCAGAACAAGTCAGCGTTTCCCTGAATCGCACGGCGGCGCGCCACGGATGGCGCGCGGCTGATGCCGACCGGAAATCACAGCAGGAGATGGAACAGAATGGATGACAATCGCAAGAAGGCGCTTGGCGCTGCCCTCAGCCAGATTGAAAAACAGTTTGGCAAGGGCGCGGTCATGCGAATGGGCGATGCGCGCGCCGTCAGGGATGTGGACGCGGTCTCCACCGGCTCTCTCAGCCTGGACCTGGCGCTTGGTATCGGCGGCCTGCCGCGGGGGCGTGTGGTTGAGATCTACGGACCGGAATCCTCGGGCAAGACCACACTGACCTTACAGGTAATCGCCGAGGCGCAGAAAAAGGGCGGCACTGCCGCGTTCGTTGACGCCGAGCACGCGCTGGATCCGGACTATGCGGAAAAGCTGGGCGTCAATGTGGACGAGTTGCTGGTTTCGCAGCCCGACACCGGCGAGCAGGCACTGGAGATCGCCGACATGCTGGTGCGCTCGGGGGCCGTGGACGTGGTGGTGGTGGATTCCGTGGCCGCGCTGACGCCAAAGGCGGAAATCGAAGGCGAGATGGGCGATTCCCATGTCGGCCTGCAGGCCCGGTTGATGTCCCAGGCGCTGCGCAAGCTCACCGGCAACATCAAGCGCTCCAACACCATGGTGATCTTCATCAACCAGATCCGGATGAAGATCGGTGTCATGTTCGGCTCGCCGGAAACCACCACGGGCGGTAATGCACTGAAGTTCTACGCTTCGGTGCGGCTGGATATCCGCCGCATCGGTGCCATCAAGAAGGGCGACGAGGTGGTCGGCAACGAAACCCGCGTCAAGGTGGTGAAGAACAAGATGGCGCCGCCGTTCAAGCAGGCCGAGTTCGAAATCCTGTATGGCGAGGGTATCTCGCGAGAGGGCGAGTTGATCGATCTGGGGGTCAAGAACGGACTCGTGGAGAAGGCTGGCGCCTGGTACAGCTATAACGGCGACCGTATCGGTCAGGGCAAGGACAATGTCCGACAGTTCCTGAAGGAAAACCCTGAAATCACCGAGACGCTGAACACCAGGCTGCGCGAGATTCTCATGCCGCCAAAGCAACCCGCGGCTGAGACCAGCACGGACGAACCCTCCGAGACGGCCTGATCGTGCCGGCGGAGGGAGCAGATCCGGAGGCGCCGGATCCGCAGGAGGTCGAGGACAAGGCGGTCAGTCTTCTGGCAAGACGGGAACACTCCCGCAGTGAGCTTCAGCGCAAGCTGCGTCAGCGGCAATATCCCGAAAGCCTGATCGCCGACACCCTTGAATTGCTGGAGCAGCGTGGCTATCTCGATAACCAGCGATTCGCCGAGGCTTTCATCCGTGAGCGCATCGCCAGGGGGCAGGGGCCGCTGCGAATCACGGCCGACCTGCGACAGCGGGGCATCGACGACGGTACGATTCGCTTGCTGCTGGAGGCAGCCGAGGTTGACTGGCTGGAGCAGGCGGCGGCAGTACGGGAGCGACGCTTTGGCGATGCGCCCCCCGCAGGCAGGGTTGAATGGGGCCGACAGGGACGCTTCCTTGCCGGTCGCGGTTTCTCTGCCGAGCATGTCCGACGCGTGCTCGGCGACAGCTGGCGCGATCAATAACCGTGACAGCTGCTTTATCTGGGAACGACATGACGAGTAGTGCAGAGCTTCGACAGGCCTTTCTAGACTTTTTCCGTGATAACGGACATCGCATTGTGCCCAGCAGCCCGCTGGTGCCCGGCAATGACCCGACGCTGCTGTTTACCAACGCCGGCATGGTGCCATTCAAGGATGTCTTCCTTGGCCGTGAGAAGCGGGATTACAGCCGTGCCTGCTCGTCCCAGCGATGTGTGCGTGCCGGTGGCAAACACAACGACCTGGAGAACGTCGGTTACACGGCCCGGCATCACACCTTCTTCGAGATGCTGGGCAACTTCAGCTTCGGTGATTACTTCAAGCGTGACGCCATCCACTACGCCTGGACCTTTCTCACCGAGGTCATCGCCCTGCCGCCGGAGAAACTCTGGATTACGGTATTCGAGGAGGATGACGAGGCCGCGGCGATCTGGATCGACGAGATCGGCGTGCCCGCCGACCGGGTCAGCCGCATTGGTGCCAAGGATAACTTCTGGGCCATGGGCGATACCGGTCCCTGCGGCCCGTGCTCCGAAATTTTCTACGATCACGGTCCGGAGGTGGCGGGCGGCCCGCCCGGAACGCCGGAGGAGGACGGTGACCGCTACATCGAAATCTGGAATCTGGTGTTCATGCAGTACGACCGCTGCGCCGATGGCACCCTCAACCCACTGCCCAGCCCATGCGTGGACACCGGCATGGGGCTCGAACGCCTGGCCGCGGTGCTGCAGGGCGTGCACAGCAATTTCGAGATCGACCTGTTCCGCAACCTGATCGAGGCCGCCAGTAAGGCCACGGGCTGCAGTGATCTGGAGAGCAATTCACTGAAAGTCATCGCGGATCACATCCGCGCCTGTTCCTTCCTGATCGTTGATGGCGTGCTGCCGTCCAACGAAGGTCGCGGCTACGTCCTGCGTCGGATTATTCGGCGCGCCGTCCGGCATGGTTACAAGCTTGGACAGGAAAAGCCGTTTTTCAACAGGCTTGTGGAGCCACTTGTTAAGGAGATGGGTGACGCCTATCCCGAGTTGGCCGAGCAACAGGATCATGTCGCGACCACCTTGCGCCGCGAGGAAGAGCGCTTCAGTGAAACCCTGGAGCAGGGCCTGCGTTTGCTGGAAAGCGATCTGCGCGCGCTGGAGGGGGATACGATACCCGGACACGATCCCCGGCGAGACGGTCTTCCGCCTCTACGACACCTTCGGCTTCCCGGTGGATCTGACCAACGACATCGCCCGCGAGCGCGGACTCTCGCTGGACATGCAGGGGTTTGAAACCTGCATGCAGGCCCAGCGGGAGCGGGCTCGTTCGGCGAGCCAGTTCAAGGCTGACCATGCCGGTGGCGCGGTCATTGATGCCCGCTCCCGATTCGTCGGTTACGACCGGCTGCAGGACCGCGGCAAGATCGTGGCGCTGTTCGCGGACGGCCACGAGGTCGAGGTACTGGAATCCGGTCAGTCGGGTCTGGTGGTTCTGGATCAGACGCCGTTTTATGCGGAATCCGGCGGTCAGGTGGGCGATAGCGGGCAGTTGCTGGCCAACAATGTTGCTTTCCGGGTGGACGATACCCGCAAGCAGGGCGACGCCCATGGTCATTTCGGTACGCTGGAAAAGGGCAGCCTGCATATCGGCGATACCGTGCACGCGCAGGTCGATCAGTCGCGCCGTCAGGCCACGGTGTTGAACCATTCGGCAACGCATCTTTTGCATGCGGCCCTGCGCCAGGTGCTCGGTCCGCATGTCACGCAGAAGGGCTCGCTGGTCGCGCCGGATCGTCTGCGTTTCGATTTCTCGCACACCGAGCCGCTGACGGTCGAACAGTTGCGCGAACTGGATCGCCGGGTCAATCGCGAAATCCGAGCCAACCATGCCGCCGAGATCAGGGAAATGGCCTACGACGAGGCCATTGCCGCCGGCGCCATGGCTCTATTCGGTGAGAAATACGGCGATGTCGTCCGGGTCGTGCGCATGGGGGACTCCACCGAACTCTGTGGTGGTACCCACGTGGCTCACACGGGTGAAATCGGGCTGTGCAAGATTGTCTCCGAGACCGGTGTCGCCGCAGGCGTCCGACGGATCGAAGCGTTTACCGGCGCTGGAGCCCTGGACTGGGTCGAAAATCAGTCGGCCTCGATTCAAAGCCTGGCCGCACTGTTAAAGGCCCGCCCGGAGAACCTCGAAGAGCGTGTCGGCCAGTTGCTGGAACGCAACCGCAGCAACGAGCGTGAACTCGATCGGCTGCAGCAGAAGCTTGCCGCCCAGGCTGGCGGTGACCTGGCGGACTGCGCCGTGGATGTCGGCGGTATCAAGGTGGTGAGTTCGGTAATCGAGGGTGGCGACGCCCGCGGCCTGCGTGACATGGTGGACCAGTTGAAGGCTCGTTTGAGCCATGCTGCGATCGTTCTGGGCGCAGTCGACGGTGGCAAGGTTCGCCTGGTCGCCGGGGTGACCGACGATCTCACCGACCGGATCAAGGCCGGCGAAATGGTCAACGCGGTCGCCGTGCAGGTCGGTGGCAAGGGTGGCGGTCGGGCCGACATGGCCCAGGCCGGTGGCAGTGAGCCGGGAGCACTGCCTGCGGCAATCGCCAGCGTGCCGGACTGGGTTGCCGAGCGCGCCGGTTGAGCGCCTGCAACTGGAACCGGTAGAGACATGTATCGACAGACAGGTCGGCTGCTCGTCCGGCCCCACAACACGATGAATGGAATCACATGGCACTGATTGTTCAGAAATACGGTGGCACCTCTGTTGGCACGCCCGAACGTATCGAACGGGTTGCCGAGAAGGTTATTGCCGCCCGTGAGGCTGGTAACGACGTTGTCGTCGTCGTGTCGGCCATGAGTGGCGAAACCAACCGCCTGCTGGAACTGGCGAGCTCGCTGCATCCGTCACCGCCAGCCCGCCTGTCTGATCTGCTGGTTTCCACCGGCGAGCAGGTCACGATCTCGCTGCTGGGCATGGCGCTGGAGAATCGCGGTTGTCCGACCCGATGCTACACCGGTGCGCAGGTCCGGATTCTCACCGATAGCGCCCACAGCAAGGCGCGCATTCAGGAAATCGACGCCAAGGTCCTGACCGAAGACATGAAGGCTGGCCGGGTTGCGGTTGTCGCAGGCTTCCAGGGTGTCGACCCCAGCGGCGCGATTACCACGCTGGGACGCGGCGGCTCGGATACCACGGCGGTCGCCCTGGCGGCGGCCCTGAAGGCGGATGAATGCCAGATCTACACTGATGTGGATGGCGTCTACACCACGGATCCAAGGGTGGTCTCCAAGGCGCGCCGGCTGGAACGCATCACCTTCGAGGAAATGCTGGAAATGGCAAGCCTCGGCTCCAAGATTCTGCAGATTCGCGCCGTCGAGTTTGCCGGTAAGTACCACGTGCCGCTGCGCGTACTGTCCAGTTTCGAGGACGGCCCCGGCACCCTGATTACGTTTGAGGATGAGACCATGGAAGAACCGCTGATCTCGGGCATTGCGTTCCACCGCGACGAAGCCAAGCTTACGGTACTCGGTGTGCCCGATCGTCCGGGGATAGCCAGCGCGATTCTGGGCCCGGTGTCGGACGGCAATATCGAAGTCGACATGATCGTGCAGAACATCAGTCAGTCGGGCGCCACCGATTTCACGTTCACGGTGCATCGCAACGACTACGAGAAGGCGCTGCAGATTCTTGAAAAGACGTGCAACGAACTGGGTGCCAGGGAGGTCTACGGAGATACCAAGATCGTCAAGCTGTCGCTCGTCGGCGTAGGGATGCGATCCCATGCAGGTGTAGCCAGCACGATGTTCAAGGCGCTGGCCGACGAGGGCATCAACATCCAGATGATCTCCACCTCCGAGATCAAGATCTCGGTAGTCATCGAGGAGAAGTACCTCGAACTAGGTGTGCGTGCGCTGCACTCCGCCTTCGGTCTCGACGACGAAAATGCGGAGGTTCAGGTCGAAGGTCGGGACGACTGACGGCAGGGCCGCACGGAAAAGAGTGGATAGATGGAGTGGGGCTTGCCCCCGCTCGTGGTCTTACGCAGGCCGCGCGTTGGTACCAGGAAGGCGGACCGCTGAACTTGAGGGAGTTTAGTGGTCTGACAAAGGACACCTCGGGATTGAGGAGCAGGCAACGATGCTGATTTTGACCAGGCGCGTGGGAGAGACACTGATGATCGGCGACGAAATCACCGTCACCGTGCTTGGTGTAAAAGGGAATCAGGTGCGCATAGGGGTTAACGCCCCCCGTGACGTTTCCGTGCACCGTGAAGAGATCTATGACCGTATCCGTGAAGAGGGAGAGGGCAACTCCGGCGATCGGGAGTGATGTCGACCAGGGTTTACGCTGAATGCCTGATCCACTATCCTTGCGGCCTTCGCTTCGGCGAGGATGGATTTCAGGAGAGGTGGCCGAGCGGCTGAAGGCGCTCCCCTGCTAAGGGAGTATGGGTCAAAAGCCCATCGAGGGTTCGAATCCCTCCCTCTCCGCCATACAAAGTAAAAGGGGCACCCGAATGGGTGCCCCTTTTACTTTGTAGACGAAAAGAAGATTCGAACCCTCGATCAATAAACAAGTAGGGTTCGATTGCCGTAGCGAAGCGAAGGCAACCCGTCGCCTCACAGAGGCGACGACAATCCCGACCCCCTCAGTTGCCGTAGCAGTAAGTCGAAGGCGCCAGCCTCGATTAACAAGTAGGGTTCGATTGCCGAAGCAAAGCGACTGCGACAATCCCTCCGCACCAGTTGCCGCAACAGCATCCATCGGAGGGGTCCCGTGGACAAGCTGTTGAGCAATCACATCTAGCGACGAACCTTCCACCGATTCCGTTTTCAAACCGTAGACGCCACCACGGATCCGCTGTTATGCAACGATTGCTACTGGTCGCCCTTTTTCTGTTCCTGACGGGCCCACTCCAGGCGCAGGCCACGGGCCTGATCGGTGATCGCGACAATTTCCTCGCCTGTCGCGAGGGCGACGATGCCCTGTGCGACCCGGGGCTGCTGTCGGAATCCCAACGTGAGACCGTCGAGCTGGCCGCCCAGCGCCGCAACGTGCAGGCCTGCATCCGTGGCAGCGACGATTGCCGGCCTGACCGCCTGACCGAGACGCAGCGCTACGAGGTCGACGAAGAGCGCTATTCGATCAATTACAGTCTGTGCCTGGCCGGGGAACCGGGTTGCCGCTGGGAGCAACTCTCCAGCGCGCAACAACTGAAGGCCGAGGAACGTGCGAACGAACGGAACCTGGCCTCCTGCATGGAAGGCGGCCCCTGCGACGCTGACCGACTCAGCGCGCGACAGCGGACGGAAGTGGAGATCACGCTTAGCCAGCGCAATTTTCAGGACTGCGTGGCACGGGACCCGAATTGTGATCGCAGCGCCCTGACCGAGTCACAACGCAACGAGGTTGATCGACGTCTGGCCGAACAGAACCTAACGCCTGCATCCGTGGTGACCGGAAATGCGATTATGGGGCACTCACGGAGGAGCAGAGAGCAGTCGTGGATCGTGCGGAGCGCCGGGCCGCGCAGCAGGCGGCCACGCCTCAGGTCGTGTACGTCCAGCCCAGACAACCGCGCCTGCGAACCAGTACCTATGTGGGGGTGAACGTCGGACATGGCTTTCGTCATCGCCGCGGTGTAAGCACGGGATTCGGCGTCGGCCGCAGCTTCGGCCACTCACGGTTCCACCATGGATGGCACGGCCACCATCACCCGTTTTACTGGTAGGTCGTGATCCGTTTGACTGCTCCGGCCAATTTATGGATACTCTGCGCCCTCAGGCAAATGCTGACGTCTAATTGGAGACGTGGAAAAGATCAGCGTTTGCCGTCAGACAACGCGCCCGTAGCTCAGCTGGATAGAGTACCTGGCTACGAACCAGGCGGTCGGAGGTTCGAATCCTTCCGGGCGCGCCATACAAAATAAAAAGGGGTCACCAAAAGGTGGCCCCTTTTTATTTTGTATTGCCCATCCAGAATTCGAACCTCCGACAATAAACAAAGTCGGTTCGACTCGAGCGAAGCGAGAGCCCGCCGGCCGGAGGCCGGCGACAATCCTTCCGGGCGCCCATCCGCCAGTTGCCGCGGCGACATCACCTGGCGCAATCCCGGCCATAGCCTCGGAAATGCCGGAATACCCCATGGGCTGCTTTAGGCCATCCGCCAGATAGCTACGCTACCGAATCGGCAGCGCGCCTTGCCTCGGAAAAAATGCGGCTCTTACGCAGACGCCCAAATTGGTTGGCGTCGCCTCAACATTCGGTTCGACTCGAGCGAAGCGAGAGCCCGCCGGCCGGAGGCCGGCGACAATCCTTCCGGGCGGCCAGTGGCCAGTTGCCACGACAACCTTCCAAGGACCCAAACCGGTTTCGGACCGGGAAGCGCAGCGGCCGGCGTCATTCCCTCCGGTCGCGCATCTACATCCTCAAGGGCATCCGCGACGTCTTCCCCCAATTGCTCGATTGTGTAACCCATGTCTCCGGTATCTTCCCTCACCTAAGCTCCACCCATAGGCTCAGATTTTCCGGAACGTTACTGGCTCAGGCCCACGGCGGCGGCTGAGCCCGAAGTATCACTAACGTATACTCTGTCTCGTTGCCCGGGCCTCAGCAGGGCAACGTCAGCCTTCGCAAGCACCGATGGAGTACCAATGCGCGCAATCGAGATTCACGAGTTCGGTGATCCCTCCGTTCTTACCCAGGCCGAGCGGCCGATGCCGACAGCCGCCGCCGGTGAAGTGCTGGTCCGGATCGCTGCCGCCAGCGTCAATCCCATCGATACCAAGATCCGGCGCAACGGGCCGCCGATGGCGCCCGAACTGCCAGGGGTGCTCGGCTGCGATTTCGCCGGCACCGTCGAGGCGCTGGGCGAGGGCGTTGACAGCTTTGCCGTTGGCGATGCGGTCTATGGCTCACCGGGCGGTGTTCGGGGAACCTGCGGTGCCTATGCGGAATACGCTGCGGCCGACGCCCGTTCTCTGGCGCACAAGCCTGCGTCCCTGGACATGCGCCAGGCCGCGGCGATGCCGCTGGTGGGGATTACCGCCTGGGAAGGGCTGGTGATTCGGGGCGGGATCACGCCGGGCGTGAACGTGCTGATTCACGGCGGTGCCGGCGGCGTCGGGCATGCTGCCATCCAGATTGCCAAGGCCCACGGTGCCCACGTCACGACCACCGTGTCGACTGAACAGAAGGCCGACCTGGTGCGTGGGCTTGGCGCCGACGAGGTCGTTTTCTACCGCGACGAGTCGGTGGACGACTATGTGGAACGGCTGACCGGTGGCGAGGGGTTTGACCTGGTGTTCGACACCACGGGTGGCAGCGATCTGCCCACCTCGTTCAAGGCGGCGCGACTGAACGGTCAGGTGGTCACCATCGTTTCCCAGTACCAGGCGGATCTCACCTTGATGCATCTGCGTGGGCTGACATTGCACGTGGTATTCATGATCATTCCGGTGCTCTACAACAGGGGCCGCGCGGTGCATGGCGAGATCCTGCGCAATCTTTCGGCACTGGTAGATCAGGGGCACTACCGACCACTCCTGGATCCCACGCGCTTTACCCTGGAACAAGCGGCTGAAGCCCACCGGCGGCTGGAGTCGGGCGAGGCCCTTGGCAAGCTCATTCTTGATGTGGACCTGACCTGATGGCGGTGGCACGACAGGGCCGGCCCTTGCTGCGGCAACCGGCCGGAGAGGCCAGTCTGGGGGTCATTGCCTTTCACGACGCCGGCGCCACGCCGGACCAGTTCGATGCTGCGTTCAACGCCTGGGCTAATGTTCTGCCCCAGGCGGTGTTCTACGCACCGCGCGCACCCATGCCCTGTCTGGCGGCCATGCGAGGCTATCAGTGGTACGAGATTGACGGCATCGGTCCGGAAAACATCGAGGAACGATTGGCGGAAGGGCAGGAATTGGTTGCGGACCTGATTCAGACTTTTCAGGACCAGTTCGGCCTGGACCGGCAAACCACCATCGTCGCCGGATTCTCCCAGGGCGCGGTGCTGCTGACCGGGCTGCTGAAGGATGACGAGCCCCCTTACGGTCAACTGCTGAGTTTCAGTGGGCAGCCGATTCCGGATGCATCGCTGGACGCTGCGGCCGTCAGTCAGACCGAGCAGGCACTGTTCCACGGCGCCGAGGACGACGTGGTGCCGCTGGCCTTTGCCGAGAGCCTGTTTCGCTGGTTCGCTGATGCCGGCGGAAACCCCAGCCTGTATGTGGAGGAGCAGGGCGGCCACGACATCGGCGAAGGCAGCATCCGCCGGGCCGCCGAGCAACTTCAGGAGTACCGGGACCGGTTCGTCCGCTAACGAGGCGCAGCGATTAAAGCGGTTTGCCTTCCGCCGGCCGCAGAACCACGCCGCCAATGCGCCATTCGCCGTCCGCCTGCTGTTCCATGGCGTAGGTGGCAATCACCGCCTCGTCATTGCGTCCCAGCAGATAGACTTCCTGCGCCGGAATGCCCCCTGGCAGTTCCCGCATCTGGTGGAACTGGGCTTCCTTGTAGCTGTAGACAGGTTGGTACTGGGTCTGGACGATGGACATGAACGTGGCCGGATTGCCGAAATAGCTCTGCAGGGCCGGCGTCGCATACTGGAATGCGCCGTCACCGTCGTGCGCACGAAACGCCTTCAACTGGGCATCGATGACGCTTCGGATTTGCTCGCGATCGTCCTCGCCGGGCAGTTCCGCCATCGCCTGGGTGCCGAACAGGGCCAGGCCGAGGATCAAAACCGTCAGAATGCGCGATAGCATGTCTTTCTCCTTTTTCTCTGGGGTCATTGACTGGCAACGTCAGGCGGACGCCAGCGGATGCAATGCCGCGCCTCATGCCTGATAAACTAGGGCAACACTGACTTATTCGCACGCCTGCGTTGGAGTCCGCATTTTTTCCGAGGCAAGGCGCGCTGCGCAGCGCCGCAGTCATTCTGCGGTCAAGCAGCGCAACGCAGCA
>SL_7KL_010_BRINEDRAFT_10001181_pt1 | contig 12539 bp, 9 predicted proteins | sample SodLak_010_BRINE_FD_10663 | JGI IMG/M metagenome (IMG submission 10663)
GACGTCTGGAAAAAAGACAGTGAGGTAACGCTTGAAGAGGTTCTTGAGAATGCAGCAAAGAACCAAGATGCGATCAAAACAGCAATTAAAGCGGCGATCGAATCACTGCCAGAAGACCATACCTGCGAGGCACATACCTCACTTGCAGGGACAGTGAATACACCAGCGGAGGCAATTCCACAAGAAACTCGCGATCGTGTTGAACCGCTTGTCGGAAAATATCTGTAACAGTTGAGGCCACTCCGTTTCAAGAGCCGGTGCGTACCGCTTCAAGCGGGCTCGGTTTCGCGTGTCACAATTTATGAGTGCGGCCGTGTTCGAGAGCGTATTACTATTCGGTGAGTGTAGAATACAGTTCGTCGATTGGAATACGTGAGTCTGAGGGATCTCAGACTTCGTTCGCTAGTTCAACAAGGTTTCCATCCGGATCTCGAAGATAGATAGATCGAAGTTTATTCCGCGTGCCAGTTCGAGGAACTGGTCCTCGCTCAATGGTGACCCCAGCCGAAGCGAGCTCTGTTTTGAGTATCGATACTGGTTTGCTTGTAATAAGACAGAAGTCCCCACCACCAACGGTTGGGTTACTCGCGCGTGGCTCAATCTCAGCATCCGCTTCGTGAAGGTTGATTTTTTGTGTTCCAACTTTGAGCGCGGTCCGATCGGGGCCAAAGGTGAGCACCTCGACACCATCAATCTGGCTGTAGAACGCACACGTTTGTTCGATATCTGAAACGGTCAGGACAAAATGATCAATCCGCGAAACAGTCATACATGCACACTGGAGACAGGTGGCCAAGAAGATATGTGATATCAAACGCTTCGTCAATGGATTCTAATTATGTGTTTTCATATCACTAATTCTGTATTTTCACCGCTATAATGACAATCGCTATACTGCGCTATGATCGAAACAGTACATGGCAGAGCGTGAGGATCGCAATCGGTTCATCCGTGCAACGTGGGTGAACGTACTCGGAAATGCGATCAAAATCATTGTTGTCGGGGGTGCAGGCATTGCCTTCAACAGCGTTGCGCTCATCGCCGATGCGGCTCATTCTATTGCCGATCTTATTGCAAGCTTTGTCGTCCTCATCTGGGGAGACAGCAGCTACGTCGAAGCAGACGATAATCATCCACACGGACACGAACGAATCGAGCCGCTCACGGCACTGTTCGTCGGTGCCGTGATCACACTGCTTGGATTGAATTTATTATATGAGTCTGCCCGTGGATTGGTGTTTGGTGCAGATGTGACGTTTAGTTGGATTCTGTTAGCTGCACTTGGCTTTGCTATTGCAGATATGTATGTTGTGTATCGCTACACTGACCATGTGAATGAGACGATCGACTCAACAGCTCTAGCTGCACTTGCGAAAGATTGTCTAAACGACATCTATACCTCATTTGCGGCGGCGATCGGAGTGATTGGCGTGCTCCTTGGATTTCCACTATTGGATCCGATTGCCGGTGGATTGGTCAGTATTCTTGTGATCTACCAAGGGATCGAGATTGGCCGCGAAAATATTGATTATCTTGTCGGTGCTGCACCAACAGAGGCAGAGCGAACCGCAATCGCGACACTCCTTCGGGAGCATCCCGCAGTACGAGGAATCCATGACCTAACCGTATTCTATGATGGACCGGTGTTAGAGGTGGAGGTTCATGTAGAGGTTGATGGTGCGCTCACACTGAGAGAAGCCCATGAAATCGAAACCGAACTTGTCCAACAGTTACGATCTGAAGAAAACGTTGGTGACGTGCATGTCCACCTTGATCCATCCGGAATTGGAGAGTGGAAAGATGCAGCCGATCTTGAGCTTAGTTAATCCGACGGCGTGCGTGGTGATGCAGGTTCTGAGTTGTCGTCTTCTGACACCGCACCTGCAGTTGCTGACTCAATCCATAGGTCATCAAAAAAATCATCCTGACGAAGCTGAAGCCGCCCACGATGAGCCAAAAACAGCAGCGAGAGATATGTCATAAAAGTCCGTCCACCTGCAGTACGGATCTCAGCAAACAGCACGGCATCGCGCCCACGCTCAAACTGTTTTTCGATTACCTCAATCACATCAGCGATCACGGTCTCAATATCTTCCGTGTGTGTTGTCCCCGTGACATCGCCTTCTGTGGGTTCTCCATCATGACGAAGATCATCGGCAGATCGGTAATCGAGTGTCTGGCGGCCACGAGAAAATCCACGCGGTGACTCTGTTGTATCGTACTCGCGGCGACGTTTCCACCAGTTTTCACGCTCTGCTTCTCGGAGCTCTCGAACCAGTTCATCGAGGGTTTCAGGCGATCCTCGGGTACTTTTTCGATCCAACCGACGGTCCATCTCTGCTTCGAGGGCATCGATCGGGTCGAAGCCACTGCTCACATCATCATTGAACGCTTGTTCCCATGGGTCCGGTTCCGGTTCCGGCTCCGGCTCTGGGTCGCGTAAGAGCTCATCACCTTTCATCCGAAGTAGAACACTCGCGTAAAAAAGTGCCCGCCCAGTCGTTCGCAAATCAGTCTCNTCAAGTTTCGAGAGAAACGCATCAGTCACCGCAACAATATCGATGTCCCACGGNTCAATTTCTCCTTCTTCTGCAAGTTGAACAAGCAGCTCGACTGGCTCAACCTCGTCATCATCTGTCTCTGCAGGCGTCTGGGATGTGTCATCNGGTGAGACAATTTCTAGGGNTTCACCTGAGTCCGGCAACTTAGTCATCCGATGTCACCTCTGGGGCGTCTGACTCTGGATCCGTCTCGCCACCGAACTGAATACCGGTTACAGCACTAACGTTATCAGATTGCATCGTGACACCGATCGCCCGCTCTGAGCGCTCAAGTAGTGCCGATCGATGTGAGACGACGACGAACTGTGCATCGCCTGCAAGGTCATCAACCATCTCTCCAACACGCTCTGCATTAACCGCATCCAAGAACGCATCCACCTCATCAAGTGCGTAGAATGGCGCTGGATTGTGTCGCTGGATGGCAAAAATAAATGCGAGTGCAGTCAGCGATTTCTCGCCACCGGACATTGCATTGAGCCGCTGAACCGGCTTATCTCCAGGTTGGGCCTTCATTGTCAACCCATCCTCGAACGGATCTTCCGGGTTCTCAAGGACAAGCTCTCCAGTCCCGGCAGATAGTCGTGAGAAAATCTCTGTAAAGTGTTCGTTGATCGCATCAAACGACTCCATGAATGTTGCCTTCTTTTGGGATTCATATTGGTTGATGCGTGCTTCGATTCCATCTCGCTCAGTGGCAAGCGTCTCACGACCATCTGTGAGCCGGCTAAGTTCAGTTTGNACCTCATCATACTCNTCGATCGCCAACATATTCACCGGCTCTAACGCCTCCATCTTCGTCTCAAGCCGCGTGATTGACGCTTCAACTTCGTCATGNTCNGGGATCTCATCCGGATCATANTNACCAACCTGTGATTCAAGTTCGTCAATCTCCCANGCCAGCCGCTCGGCAGCGTCTTTGTGTCCCTCCAACCGTGACTCGATCGAGTTGACCCGATCGCGGGCCTGATCGCGCTCGTTGCGAGCGGACTCAACGGTTTCCTGGAGCTCGCTTCGATCGGCTTTTAGATCGACGAGTTCCGTTTCAAGATCCGCAATTGCCGCATGCTTCTCGGATAACGTCTCCTCTTTAGACTCAATCTCGGATTCAAGCTCTTCAATAAGCTCTTCGGCATCGGCCTTTCGGTTCTGTGCAGTTGTGACCGTCTCATGCAGGTTCTCGATCGCATCGTCTGCGTACTGTTTCTCAAGCTGTTTCTCATTCAGTTTGGAGTCAATCTGGCTCATTCGATCTTCGAGCTCACTGATTTCTGTTCGGATGTCCTCAGCTTGGGCGGTCAACTCTGGAATCTTCGAATCGGCAAGCTCCGATTCAAGCGACTCGATCGTTTCCGTAACAGATGCTCGTTCTGTCTGTAACGATTCGAGTTGCGCATCGAGATCGGCCATCTCTTCATCAACAGACTCACGCTTTGCTTCAAATTCCGCAATCCGCGACTCGATCGACTCAATCTCTTCGTCTGTTGATTCGATATCTGCTTCAACCCGCTCAATATCTGTTTCGATCGATCGAACCTTGTCGCTTGCATTGGATTTCCGATCGCGTGCCGCATCAATATCGGATTCAAACTCGTTGATTTTCGTATGGAGTGTTCGGCGTTTGTCCTCCAGCGAGGCAATCTCCTTGGCAACCCGCTCTAACCGCCCTTCGCCGGACTTTGAGAACGAGTAACGAGAGCCACCACCGGAACCACCAGTCATCGCTCCCGATCGCTCAACCAGGTCACCGTCCAACGTAACCATCCGATAGTCACCCATCAGCTCTCGAGCTGTCTGCATATCTTCGACAACAAGTGTCGAGCCAAGCACGTACGAGAAAATGGACTCATACTGGCTGTCGTAGCTAACCAAGTTCCGAGCAAAATCGACGACACCGGGGTGAGATGGGAGCCGCGGGAGGCCACGGTTGTCCATCTTCGTAATCGGCAAGAACGTTGCTCGGCCAGCGTTCCGTTGTTTCAGGTATGAGATGCAGTCGGAGCCGACACCATCATCCGAAACCACAACATTGGCAAGTCGTCCTCCTGCTGCGGTTTCACAGGCGGTTGCATACTCGCCATCGACGCTTGCAAGCTCACCAACCGGGCCGTGTACTCCTGCCAGATTTGCGTTCTTGATTGTCGTCACTGCACGCGGCCACGAACTATCGCCGTTTGAGCCTGCACGCGCCTCTAGCTCCGCATATTCTGTCTGTTTCGATCGGATCTTCGATGCAACATCATCGAGTTCGGATTTGACTGCAGATCGCTCCTCTCGAAGCGCCTCAACTGTTTCGGTGATTGTCTCAACGTTTGTCTCGGCTTTGTGGAGTTCGCTGTGAAGCTCCGACCGTTTACGTTTCAGCTCCGGCTTTCGCTCTCTGGCAGCGTCACGCTCTGATCGAGCATCCGCGATCTCGTTTGATCGTCGCCGGGCACCGTCTAAGAGTCGGTCCTTTTCACGCTGAACGTCATTAATCTCCGTTTTGAGCGTCTCAAGCCGGTCGGTATTTTCACCGAGTTCGGTTTTGAGTTCATCAAACTCCGTGTCAACATCGTCAATCTCGGCTTGGATCGCTTCGAGTTCGCTCTCTTTTGTCGTGAGTTCGCTTTTTGTAGATGCCTTCTTGACTTTGAGCGATCGAATGTCGCCTGCAAGCTCATCGACCTGCTCTTGTTTGCGGTCGATCTCGACAAACGCGCTCCTGCGCTCGGTTTCTGCATCCTCCGCTCGTGCCTCCGCATTTTCGATGCGGCCCTCGAGCCGATCGATCTCGCCTTTGATTGTTTCAATCTCCCGTTTGATTTTGAGCTGTTCGTCCTCACCTTTGCGCTCGATCTCACGATTTAATTCCGAGAGCTCATCTTTGAGGCGGGTAAGCCGCCCCTGTTTTGTATCAAGCGTCTCGTTATGCTTTTCGAGCTCCTCTGTTCGGGTTTCGATTTTGGTTTGTGTTTGTGCAAGGTCCGATCGCTTCTCTTCGAGCTCTGCCGCTTGGAGATACCCCTCGTATTCGGTTTTCTCGTCTCTCAGGCGCTGATATTTAAGCGCGGTTTCACGCTCATCTTCGAGCTGTTCAAGGCGATTCTCTTTGTCGTCGATCTTAAGATCAGCTTCTTTAATTTGCTCTTCGACCGCTGTTAGCTCCTCAAAAGCTGCATCCTTTTTTTGGTCAAACTCCGCAACGCCCGCGATCTCATCAATGATGCCTCGGCGCTGGTAGGCGGACATGTTGATGATTTCGGTTACATCGCCCTGCATGACCACGTTGTAGCCTTCCGGCGTTACACCCGCCTGTGAGAGTAGATCTTGGATGTCCGAGAGGTTGACTGATCGTTCATTTAGGTAGTAGTACGAGTAGTAGTTCTCCTCGGTTTGTTTGACACGCCGTTTGATTTTGATCTCATCAATCTCTCCGATCCGATCCGTGCCGGCCGCAGAGACAACTTGTTCTCTGGTGAGCGCACCATCTGCGTTGTCCAAAATAACGGTGACACTGGCCTCTTTTGTGCCACCACGGGTAGCGCCGTNTTCGTGACCTGGGTTGTAGATGAGGTCTGTGAGTTTCTCTGCACGGATACCCCTCGTTCGAGCGAGACCAAGTGCAAATAACACACCGTCAATAATATTTGATTTGCCGGAGCCATTCGGCCCCGTGATAACGGTGAAATCCTCGTAAAATGGAATCTCCGTTGGTCGTCCAAAGCTTTTGAAACCGTCCAAAACAAGCCGTTTAATGTGCATAGGAAATTACGATCGTGGAGGAATCTGTCGGCCACGCAGCTGTGGTTGGTACAGCGTTACGCAACAATAATGTCGCTTTCTTCAGCCGACGCATCACTATCTGCATCCTGTGACTCATCGGATTTATCGGCATCGGTTACAGTCTCGGTTGCTGAACTGTCTGTCTCCTCGTCTGTTTGTGCAGGCTCATTACGCTCGTGTTTGACAACCTCGACATGGTCGTCACTTTTTGTGGTCCACTCACGGACTGCTGGCTCAGCTTCAGTGTCCGTCTCAACGATCGGTTGCTCCGCAGTTTCTTCGGCAGCTTCGGCAGCGGCGCGCTGTTCGTCAACCTCCGTCTCGAGAATCCGAACACGCTCTTTGGTTTCGACAAGCTCCTCTGTGAGGCCATTGACTGCCGCTTGAAGCTCTGCGATCCGTGATTCTAACTCGGAGCGATTACTCATATCATACGTGCGTGTTGCTGGCCGTATAAATGTGTGTCAGACATCTGTGTGACAAGAACACACACGCTAGTTCGGTACTGTCCCGTTAGCCTTTAGCCGACAGCGGGCAAAGCCGGCGTAATGACAGCTCAGGCCGCCGAACAACGAGAGCTTGCGGTTGTGATCGGGTTGGAGGTTCACGTCCAACTCGAAACCGCAACAAAAATTTTCTGTGGCTGTTCGACACGCGCTGACGAAGATGAAGCGCCAAACACGCGAACATGCCCAACCTGTCTTGGACTCCCCGGGGCACTTCCAGTTCTGAATGAAGGGGCCGTCGAGGCAGCAGTAAAGATCGGAAAGGCACTCTCTGCAGAGATTCCTGAACAGACGACGTTCCACCGAAAAAACTACTACTATCCTGACCTACCGAAGAATTTCCAGCTAACCCAGTACGATGCACCAATCTGTGCGGATGGGTCACTTGAGATTTCGGTCGAAGGAACCAGACGATCGATCGGCATCACCCGTGCACATCTTGAGGAAGATCCAGGGAGCCTCCAACACAAGGGTGGGAGTATCGACACCGCGGACTACACGCTTGTCAACTACAACCGTGCGGGAACGCCATTAGTTGAGATTGTCACGGAGCCGGATTTTCGATCGCCAGCGGAGACGCGTGCCTTCCTTGCAAAGCTCGAGGAAGTGTTAGCGTACCTTGGTGTGTTCGACGCAACCCGCGATGGAAGCCTTCGTGTTGACGCAAACATTTCGCTCGTTGATGCTGAAGCGGTGGCAGAAGACGGCTCAATCAGCGATGAGGCACTTGAATCGGCAAACCGAACTGAAGTGAAAAACATCTCCAGTCACAAAGGCGCGGAGAAGGCACTTGCATATGAGGTAACACGTCAAAAGAACGCCATCCAGCGTGGCCGCGTTATTGAACAGGAAACTCGACACTGGGATGAGACACGCGGAATAACCGTCTCAATGCGATCGAAAGAAGCCGAGAAGGATTACAGATATTTCCGAGAGGCAGATCTCCCACCGCTTGAGGTCTCAGATTGGAAAGCAAAGATCCCGATTCCAGAACTGCCTGACGCTCGACGCGATCGGTTCGCATCCGAGTACGGGCTTGATGGTGAATCTGCATCGAAACTCACCTCGACAAAAGCGGTCGCAGACTTCTTTGAAGACGTTGCTGAGTCGTTCGATCCTGATCTGGCAGCAACGTGGGTCGCAGACAACCTGCTCGGTGAACTGAACTACCGTGACATGGAAGTCACCGATATCAGCGATCGACTCGAAGAGTTTACCACACTCATTAGTCTCGTCGATGCGGACGAAGTCACCGTCAAAAATGCTGAAGAGATCGTGCTTCGATCGATGCTGGATGAGGGTGACGATCCCGAGACGATCATTGACCGGGAAGGACTAGGAAAAGCAGACGATGATGCGATTGGGGCGTTCGTTACGGAAGCGATCGAAGAGAATCCTGATGCGGTCGAAGATTATCACAATGGGGAGGATGGGGCGCTCAACTTCCTTGTCGGACAGGTCATGCAAAAAAGCCGTGGCAGTGCCGATCCGGGAACCGTAAACGCGCTGCTCCAAGACGAGTTAGCGTAAGTAAAACGAGCCGCTGTATCCTTATTGTAGTGACTGACCGCCACGGAGCGCACGGACCCGTGCGCTAAGTTGTTCGACCGCAGCAGCTTGCTGATCGGTTGCCGCAACGATCTGTGTGGCTGCAGCTTCCGTCTCCTCGGACTGGTCTTGGACGGACTCAAGTGTCACTGTGAGCTCTTCAACGGTTGCTGCTTGATCTGTCGTTGCTCGTGAAACTTGGGAGATACCATCTGCAACCTGTTCGGATGCAGCTGCGATATCGTCAAACGAGTCGAGCACTTCGCCGATCTGTTCGTTCGCCGTCCCGATGTGCTGCTGTGACTCATCCGTCGCTTGATACGCCTCCTCCATCCGGGCCGCGAGATCGTCAATGTCGTTTGTGATCCGTTCGGTGTGTTTTTGCGTCTCATCGGAGAGATTCTTCACCTCGTTTGCGACAACCGCAAACCCATCACCTTCGGAGCCAGCACGTGCGGCTTCGATGTTTGCATTGAGTGCAAGCAGGTTCGTCTGTTCTGCCACATCAGAGATGATTTCAACAACCTTCCGAATGTCATCCATCTGTTCGCCGAGTGTCCCAACCGTGTCCACAAGATCATCTCCAATATCGACAACCTCTTTCATTGTCTGTCGGGCATCAACACTTGCATCAACACCCTCTTGTGCAGCGAGACTTGCTTGATCAGCCGCAGTATCGACTTCTTCTGCAGTTGAGGCCACCTCTTCCATCGTTGCAGAGAACGTCTGCATCTCGGAGACACCCTCAGAGAGCAGTTCGTGTTGTTCATCAACCGCTTGTGCGATCGACGTTGCTGCACGTGTGGTTTCCTCAACACCCTCTTCGATCTCATCGGTCTGAACCTCAACGTCGCTTGTAAGCTTTTCAATATTGTCTAAAGAGCTGTTGAGATCATCAACAACATCTAATAAGCCACTATCAACGGCGTCAAATGCGTCAGTTCGAGTTGCACGAACCGAGAGATCACCATCATCAACCGCTTCAAGGACAGTACCGAGTTCATCAACAAGTGCTTCGGTTGCGCGCCTTTGTTCGACTTCTTCGGTACGATCGTTAACAACCTCAATTACACGAACTAATTTATCATCTTCAAAAATTGGTGTTGCGGTGAAGCGAATGTGTTTTTCAACGCCGTGTCGATCGGGGATGGTGCTCGTGTCTGCATACCGATACTGTGTTTCATTCTCAACGTCCAACTCATACTCCTCAGCAGCAGTTTTTGGTGCTGTTAAGACCTTGTCAGCAAGCGTCTCCGATCGTCGCCCATCAGGATAGAACATCTCGCTCGCATGCTCGTGTCCGATTGCCTCCGCAGAAGTAACACCGGTCAGTTCTGCGAGTTCATCGTTCCACGACTCAATACTGCCATCAGGATTCAGTGTGAAGATCGGAACACCAACACCGTCGAAGTTCACCGATGCGGAATCCTGTCGGACAGCGGAGCCTGCCTGTAACGGCTCCTCAATTTCGTTTTTCGTCCCTGTTGGTGGCGTCTCCGGTCCGCTCGTGGAGTTCGCAGAGACAACACCTCCATCAGTCTTGATTGGTTTACTATAAAGTCGCCGCAGCAGTCTTGAAACGGAACCCAACATACACTCAAAATACGTGGGGTGAGTATTTGAATCCAAACTACAAAATATCAGTTCAGATATTCAGAGGAGACATTGTGTGGTATGCGCCCCATGCGCATAAAATCCGGGTAGTATTTTAATCGGCAGTGCTCCCGTGTCGATCGGTAGCAATGACACCGTCTTTCCACGTACCACGGCTAAACCAGACCACGGCAACACCAAATGAGAGCACTGCTGCGGTCGTGTATGCGACCCATAATCCAGAGACACCATAATCTAACGCGGCGATTTCAATCCCGACACCCGGAACTGTGATTATCCACGCAAACGCGAGAACAAGTGCAAGCGGGATTCGGAAGATCCACCGGGAAAGGAACGAGAGCACCATTGCAACCTTGGTAACACCAGCACCACGGAACGCGCCTTGAATAACCATCACGCCGCCGAAGAATGCCCATGACGGGGCGACAATTTGGAGGAATCGGACTCCCTCGTCAATCACTGCCTGTTCGCTGATGAAGATTTCCATTGCGGTTGCAGGGAACGCAATGACAAGCCCCGCTGCGACTGCTAACATTCCCATCGTTGCGGCAGTGGCTTTCCATGTTACCTCAACTGCCCGATCGGGCGTCTCCGAACCAAGGTTCTGTCCAACTCCAGTTGCGGTTGCCTGTCCGACCGCACCAGCAACGGACCACGAAACAGACATCAACCGAACACCAATCCCGTACGCAGCGATCGCTGCAACGCTGAATCTGGCGACAAATGCAGCCATAACAACTGCTGCAAACGATCGGGCCCAGCCATCGATCGTTGCAGGGTAGCCAATCCCAACAAGTTTTTTCAGGATCTGTGGATCCGGCTTGAGATCAGCTACTCGTAGTTGGACACCAAACCCACCACGAAGCAAAATGTACACACCAGCAGCAGTTGCTGCAAACCGCGCAATAAATGTAGCAACAGCAGCCCCCTGTGTGCCAAGTTCAGGGAATGGGCCCCAACCAAGAATAAAGAACGGGTCGAGGACGACATTCAGCCCTGCAGAGGCAACCATGAGCCACATCGCTGTTTTCGTATCGCCAGCACCCTGTAGCGACGACCGAAATGCAAAAAAGAGGAACGTCAGCGGGATCGAGAGGAAAATAATCTCGATATATGCAAGCGCTTCAACGAACACTTGCCCCTCTGCACCGATCAGTGTGAGCAGTTCGTATCTAAATGCAAGGCCAAGCGCTGAGAGCGCGGTTGAGACAACAAGCGCCAGCAGTGTCGTCTGTGCGACCACGTGATCTGCCCGTCGATCGTTTCCGGCCCCGACATGCTGAGAGACAAGCGCAATTGTCGCGGCAGTGATCCCCATTGCAGTTGAAATGAACATCCACGAAAGCGGGAACATCAACGAAACTGCTGCAACAGCGTCGTCGCTTACCCGCCCAACCCAGAACATATCTGCAAGGTTATAGAATGTCTGTAGCAGGTTTCCAAGCACAAGCGGCCACGCAAGGGTGAACAGCTTTGGCGTGATTGCGCCGGTTGTCATATCGACGCGACTTCGATTCTCAGACACAGCGGTCACTCACTCGAAAAACATGGTGGGACGAACCTATGTATGCGGAAACCCCACATCGATCGCCGCCAATACCTGCTGTACTGTATTCGTTCACGCGTCAGCGATATCTTCTGTGGTCAATAAACGACGATCGGACGCAAGCGAATCGAGCGTCACCCGCGCAACATGTGCAACCGGAAGCGGTCGGACATCACCAAGCCGTTCCGGAACTGCAGGCAACCGGTCGACTACACGGCAGAGTTCATTTAGCACGCCCGGAAAATGCGGCTGCCCTGGGCCATATACTGGACCCGGACGAAGTACTGTAAGGTCAAAGTTCAGATCAGAGATTGCGCGCTCTGCCCGGCGTTTCGATCGGAGATACTCTCGTCGCGCAGTTGGATAATTAACCGCAGAGGAGAGAAACACGAACTGCTCTACGCCTGCGCGCTCTGCTTCAAGCGCGGTAAGGATCGCTGAGTCACCGTTTATTCGTTCGAACGTAACACCGTCTGTTGGAGACTCATGTGCAGTCCCAACAGCGTGCACAACAATGTCGCAGCCCCGCAGCCGATCGCGCCAGGTATGTGGGCTAAACAGATCCGCGCTCGTCCATTCAACATCGTCAATCCACTGTGCATCATGTTGATGTAGCCCAGGAAGATCCGTCGAGGGACGACCACCTCTTGAGACACTACGAACAGCATATCCATCACCGACTGCTTCTCTGCAGATCTCACGACCGAGAAAGCCGCTCCCACCAACAACAAGGAGTTTGGTCATACCCTCAGTACACGCCGAGGGTACCTTGTCGTTGTGGTCCAAGCCAACAGACGCGCCGACCACCGCAACCCAAAACACCAAGCAGCCGAATCGCGCACGGACGCACATGACAGACATTGTTCAACAGACGATCGACACCGAGCTTGAGACATATCAATCTGCACTCTTTTCGCTTCTGCGACAACCAAGTATCAGTACCACTGGAGAGGGAATGGATACGGCGGTCGATGTCGTTGTTGAAACGATCGATCGGTTTGG
>SL_7KL_010_BRINEDRAFT_10001183_pt1 | contig 12536 bp, 7 predicted proteins | sample SodLak_010_BRINE_FD_10663 | JGI IMG/M metagenome (IMG submission 10663)
CCGATACAAAATCGCGAGAAAATCGAATCGAGAACATGTTCATTCGTAATCTCCCCGGTAATCGCACCCAGCTCTTTGAGGGCGGAACGCAGGTCGATCGAAAGGAAGTCGCCGGTCATTCCCTGATCCAATGCCTGAATGGCTCGCTGCATATTTTCACGGGCTTTTTGCAGAGCGTCGCGATGACGCGAAGAGGTAACCAGAAGGCTTGATGTGTCGTAGTCTTTGCTTTCGAGCGCCCGCTGTTTCATGATCTTTTTGAGGTCGTCAATATTTTGCTCTTCAAGGGCAGAGATCTTCAGATCGTAATCGATTCGCTCCTCTTGTGAGGTATCTTCCAGATCCAGTTTTGTCCCCACCATCAGAAAAGGCGTCGAGGCAGCCCTTTTTTGAAATCCGGCAATCTCTTCACGTTCAGCCTGATCAAGAGGAAGTGACAGATCTTTTAAATAGACTACCAGGTCGGCCTGTTCAAAGGCTTTTTGTGAGCGTTTTACACCTTCGGCTTCAATCACATCATCAGTCTCACGAAGGCCGGCCGTATCGATCAGTTTGAACAGGAGTCCCTCGTAGCTCCAGTCGGCATCAATGGTATCGCGGGTGGTGCCGGCAATTTCTGTCACAATCGCCCGATCACTTCCAACCAGTGTATTCAGCAGGGTCGACTTCCCGGCGTTGGGTCGGCCGATAAAAACCGTTTTTACTCCGTCCTTCACCAGTCGCCCGGTTTCGTAGGTATCTAGCAGCCGCCCGATCTCCTCGTCCACATCCAAAAGCAGTTTCCGAAGCTGTTCTTTGTTGGCGAACTCCACATCTTCTTCAATAAAATCGAGTTCCAGTTCCACCATAGCCGTAGCGTCAATGATCTGTTGACGAAACTCCTTGATGTGCTTCCCCAGCCGTCCCTCAAGTTGCTGATGGGCTGCATCCACCGCTTTGATACTCTTGGCGTGAATCAAATCGGCTACGGCTTCAGCCTGATCCAGGTCCAATTTCCCATTCAGAAAAGCACGCTGGGTAAACTCGCCCGGTTCAGCCGAGCGGACTCCTTGTTCCAAAATGGTTTCCAGAACGGATTGTGTCACCAAAACTCCGCCGTGACAGGAGATCTCCACCGTGTCTTCACCCGTGTATGATTTTGGGGATCGAAAAACCGTTGCCAGCACTTCATCCACAACTCGCCCATCTTTTTTGATGATCTTTCCGAAGTGAACCGTATGGGAATCTGCCTTCGTGAGATCTTTCCCTTTGAAGCAGCTCTGAACCTTCGCGAATGCTCCTTTACCGGAAACCCGGATCACGGCGATTCCACCTTCTCCCACGGGAGTGGCTATGGCGGCAATGGGTGGTTGTTGGTTGATATCAGACATCATTGAATAATGTGTTTAAGGCGACAATCTTGAAATTATCCATTCCTGATCCTCTTTTTCATAACAAATCCGATCATGAAGCCGATTCAGCCTTCCCTGCCAGAATTCGATTCGATTCGGTTTTACCCGAAATCCACCCCAGTTCTCCGGCCTTTGAATTTTCCCTCCGCTAAACTTCTTTTCCATCTCTTTTAGTTGATTTTCAAGAGCTTCCCTGGATTCTACAACGTCACTTTGAGATGATGCCAACGCACTCATTTGGCTTGCAGCCGGCCTCTTGCTAAAGTACGCATCCGACTGTTCTTCAGAAACCTTCTCAACGACGCCTTCTATATGAATCTGCCTCATCAGTTCGGGCCAGTAGAACGTGATGGAGACTTGGGGATTTTCAAGAATATGCCGCCCCTTCCGGCTGCCGTAGTTGGTGTAAAAAACAAACCCGGTATCATCATATCCTTTCAACAGAACCGTTCGGCTTGATGGTTTACCATCCTGATCAGCCGTTGACAGGATCATCGCATTGGGATCGGTTTTAATCTTATCCACAGCTTCTTCAAACCATACTTTAAATTGCTCGATCGGATCATTACTGACATGCTCTTCCAGGAATGGATTGCCCGCGTACTCTCGCCGCAACATCTCCACGGCCTGACGCGCAGCAGTCTTCGGCTTTGATATCTCATCCCTGCCGGGAATCCATCTTCTGAAAAAGCTGAACATAATTGAATAATCACTTATTAGTATTTTAAATCCCACTCCTTTTCAGGGTGGAAATTATGGAGTGATTAGCGCAAATCTTGAAAATTTAAGTCTACCACCCCCAAACCCCTCCTTACACAGGAGGGGAGTACATTTTGGTCTGATTCACGATCAAAATCAGGATTATAGCGGTTTATTCTGCGGGTTCCGCCATCTCTTCTGATGCGGCAACCACCTCATCCAGGCGCGCATCCAGATCTTCAATCACGCCGATAATCGTTTCTACAGCATCAAGGTAAAATTCGGGATTGGTGTTCTCAAACGTGTCTGTTGGCGCGTGGTAGTGCGGATGATCCTCAACTCCGAAGTAGACAAACGGTATGCCTTTCATATGAAAAGGTCCGTGATCGGACGACATCGTCCAGTCCTGTGGCCACTCGTCAGAATCGTACCCAAACAGTACATTGATCGGAGCATCGGCTGTAGACTCTTCAATCATCGGCTTCAGGAACGGATAGTGATAGGTTCCCACAGCATAGAGTTCATCTTCAAAATTGTTGCTGATCATATCCATGTTTACGTTCATCACGATTTGCTCGAGCGGAACTACAGGGTTGTCCACAAAATGACGCGCACCGCCAAGGCCAAGCTCTTCAGCATCCAGAGCAATAAAGATGATGCTGTTATCAGGTTGAATATTGGTAAAATATCGCGCTGCTGCCATCAAGCCACCCGTACCGGAGGCATTATCATCGGCACCGTTGTAGATCTCTCCATCGCGAACTCCAAGATGGTCGTAGTGAGCCGTTACAACTATATACCGGTCCGGATTCACACTGCCCTCCACATAGCCGATCAGGTTCACGGCATCCACAAACTCTTCTCCGGTTCTCTGATTGGTGTGATCAAACAGATGGCGATAGCTACCGTCAAACATCTGCAACCCCAGATACTGATATCTCTCTTCGATGTAGTCTTGAGCCATCCGATTACCTTCTGTTCCGGTTCTGCGTCCTTCCAGTTCGTCGGATGCAAGGTATTCAAGGTCCGATAACAGCTGTTCTGAATCTATTGTACGAAACGGCTCGGTTTGTTCTTCAACCTGATTGCAAGCCCCCAAAAAGAGGAGCATGATTACCGGCAGTAAAAATCGGGAAATGTGATCTGTTCTGTTCATAGTTTTATTCATTTTGAGAAATATATTGATGTATGAAAATAGCGTATTTTCACTAATATTAAGAAGTAGTTTGGGCCTGTAACATAATCATCCTTTGCCACGTATTTTTTATATGATTTTCCCGGAATAGATCAAGTTGAAGATCACCCCGGTATACGCTTCACTCTTACTAAAATGAGTACACATAAAAACAATCTCAAAAACAGCCTCAGAAATTCAGAGCCAGACTCTTTGGACGAGTACCTAAGCCGGGCTGAAGAGCGTACCTCACTGAAAGAGGAAGAACCGGAAATACCCAAGCCCCGCAAAAACTACTTCGCAATTGCCGTTTTTTTAGTTGTTGGATTTTTCCTGTTAAGAAGCGTATCCAATTTTTCTTTCAATCCATTCACTTCCTTTTTCCAGACCGTATCCGTCAGTCAGCCCAGTGAAGATCTTTTAAACCGAATGAACAACCGATTGGTGGAGATGGGATATACAGGTTTGAGTCATAACGATCTCCGTGAGTTGCGAAGTAAAGATGTAACGGCCACTTATGTCTCAAATATCCGGGCGCTTGGTTTTACTGAATTAACATTGGATGAGGCCGTAAGTCTGGCTCAGGCTGGTGCTTCCTCAGCGTTTATCGCGATGATACTGGAACTGGGTTATGAACCCACAGTGGAAGAACTGGTCAATCTCAGACGGGCAGGTGTAACGGCATTTTATACCAGCAATATTCACGATCTTGGATATCGCGACGTAACCATGGAGCAGCTGATTCGGATGCAGAGGATTGGAGTGACAACTTCTTTGATTGAGCGCCTGCAAGCAGAGAACGGAGAGGATATTCCACTAGAGGAGATTATTCGCTACCGGATTAGTAATCAGTAGTAAGCGTTTTAGCTTATCTTAAAAGGTAATCGTAAAAAAATCGACAGTCACTTTTAAAGTGACTGTCGATTCGATTTATAGCAGTTCTTATTCCAAAGCAGCCTGAGCCGCAGCGAGCCTGGCCACCGGTACACGAAATGGAGAACAGGATACGTAATTCAACCCCTGTTTGTAGCAGAAAGCTACGCTTTTCGGCTCACCTCCGTGTTCACCGCAAATTCCCACTTTCAGGTCTTTGTTTTGCTCACGGCCTTTTTTTGTTGCCAGTTCAACCAACTGACCAACACCTTCAACATCGAGAACCTGGAATGGATCGTTCTGCAAAATACCTTCCTCCAGGTAGACCTTGAGAAACTTGCCCGCATCATCTCGGCTGTAACCAAAGGTCATCTGTGTAAGGTCGTTGGTACCGAATGAAAAGAATTCTGCTTCTTTCGCAATCTTTTCGGCGACCAGAGTTGCCCTGGGTATTTCAATCATAGTCCCCACTTTGTACTCAACCCTTTCGTCCATCTCTTCAAACACCTCCTCAGCCACTTCATCAATCACCAGCTTTTGGCTGTGAAACTCCTGTGGCGTTCCGATAAGCGGTACCATAATTTCCGGAAACACCTCTTTACCCTCCAATTTCAGCTCAACGGCAGCCTCAATGATTGCACGAGTCTGCATTTCTGTAATAGCAGGATAGGTAATCCCTAAACGACAGCCACGATGGCCAAGCATTGGATTGAATTCGCTGAGTGATCGTACAATATCTGAAAATTTCTGATGATCAATCCCCAGCTCATCAGCAACCCGTGCTATCTCCTCTTTTTCATCCGGCAGAAATTCGTGCAGTGGCGGATCAAGCAAGCGGATGGTAACCGGCAAGCCGTCCATCACTTCAAAAATTTCCCTGAAATCCTTTTTCTGAAAAGGTAAGAGAGTCATTAATGCGTCCCGGCGCTCATCGTCTGTCTCTGAAACAATCATACGTCTCATCGCCTTAATTCGCTCATCACCGAAAAACATATGCTCTGTCCGGCAAAGGCCAATTCCCTCGGCGCCAAATTCACGGGCCCGGGCTGAATCTTCCGGGCTATCTGCATTCGTTCTCACACCCATATCCCGGTACTCATCCACCCAGTTCATAAAGGTAAAATAGTCATCATCCATTTCAGGTTTAACGACCTCTTTTTTCCCTTCAATTACCGTCCCGCGGGTACCGTCTATCGAAATCCAGTCGCCTTCTTTAATGGTTTTACTGCCGTTGGTGAACTGTTTCTTCTTATAGTTTATAACAATATCACCACAACCGGCCACGCACGGTTTACCCCAGCCTCGGGCCACAACGGCTGCGTGACTGGTCATCCCACCGCGTGAAGTCAGGATTCCTTCCGCGGCCGACATTCCACCCACATCTTCAGGGCTGGTTTCTATTCTGACTAGAATAACCGGATTATCTTCGGAAGCTGTCTCTTCAGCTTTTTCTGAACTGAACACAACCCTTCCAACTGCGGCCCCGGGCGAAGCTGGCAAACCGGTTCCCAGTACAGACTCTTTTTTAACTGAATCTTCATCTATTTGAGGATGCAGAAGCTGATCCAAGTGAGTAGGCTCTACCAACGATTTTACAGCTTTGCGATTGTCGATCTTCCCTTCATCAACCATATCCACAGCAATTTTAACCGCCGCTTTTCCGGTTCGTTTACCGTTTCGAGTCTGCAGAATATAGAGCGTGCCTTTCTGTATGGTAAACTCAATATCCTGCATATTCCCATAGTGCTTCTCCAGCTTTCTGCAATAACCAATAAGTTCACCAAAAGCTTCCGGCATGGCGTCTTTTAGTTCAATGATATCTTTAGGAGTCCTAATCCCCGCAACCACATCTTCGCCTTGTGCGTTAATCAAAAACTCTCCATACAGTTTGTTCTCACCGTTCGATGGATTTCTGGTAAAACAAACTCCGGTTGCACAGTCATCACCCATATTGCCAAATACCATCGCCTGCACGTTTACAGCCGTACCAAGTAAACCTTCTATTTGATTAATCTTACGGTATTTAACAGCCCTGTCGCTATCCCACGAGCCAAAAACCGCATTGATTGCAAACTGAAGCTGCTCGTATGGATCATTGGGAAACATGTGGCCTGTTGCTTTTCTGTAAACGGCTTTATAACGCTCAACAAGTTCTTTCAGATCTTCCGTATCCAGATCTGTATCCTCCTCAACACCTTTTTCACTTTTAAGCTTTTCAATGGCGCGCTCAAATTTTTCATGTGGGATTCCCATTACCACACCACCAAACATGTCTATAAACCTGCGGTAGCTGTCGAAAGCAAATCGCTCATTCTTAGTATGATTGGATAGCGCTTCCACGCTTTTGTCATTTAATCCCAGGTTAAGTACGGTATCCATCATGCCCGGCATAGATGTCGCCGCTCCCGAACGCACAGATAGCAGTAGCGGGTGCTCAGAATCTCCGAGGCGCGTATCCATAATCTCCTCAATAAATTTCACCCCTTCTCTCATCTGCTTTTTTAACCCCTTTGGCCATTTCCCCCCGTGAGTAGAATAGTAGTGGCATGCTTCTGTAGATATTGTAAACCCTGCAGGAACCGGCAACCCAATACTCGACATTTCAGCCAGATTGGCGCCCTTCCCGCCAAGCAGCTGTTTCATCGATCGATCTCCGTCTGCCTCTCCTGCTCCGAATGTATAAATTTGTGCTCCTTTCGTCTCCTTACTCATAGATTCCTCCGAATGATTAATAAAAAATAGAAATGCGCTTCTTCTCTTTGGCAGGTAAATCGTCAATACATTTTAACTTACCTATCAACATATTATGTAATTGTGTGGATTTTGTGAAACTTCAAATCAATTGCATCAACTATATTTAGAACTCTTTTTGGTTTGATCTCTCTGCCTGACTATTTTGGGGGCTGTCTACCTAGAATCTGAAAACTGCTCTGTATGAAATTTAAAATGCCGCATACACTCACGCTGCTCTTTTTCCTGATGGTAGCAGCTTTAGTGGCAACATGGATTATCCCCCAGGGTCAATTTGAGACTCAAATTGTTAATGACCGTGAAGTTGTTGTCCCCGGTACATTTCAAACTGCCGACGATGCCGAGTTTTTAGGCCCAATTACCCTTTTTACAGCTATCCCAAGAGCATTTGCTGCGGCTCAGGATATTATCTTTTTCCTTTTTATAATCGGAGGTGTTCTTGCTGTAATTCGTAAAACCGGCGCCATTGATGCACTTCTTGGCCGGTTACTGGAAAATCTTGGAGGTCGCCCCGGCTTACTCATCTTTATTACCGTTTTTGTATTTGCATTGGCATCGAGTGCGATGGGAGCCTCTGCAGAGTATATTCCTTTTGTACTAATACTGGCTGCCTTATGCCGAACCATGAAGATGGACACCATGACGGCCGTTGGAATTATTGTGGCCGGTTATGGAATAGGGTATGGAGCCGCAGCTTTTAATCAATATACGGTAGTGGTGGCACAAGGTGTTGCTGATCTGCCCACATACTCCGGCTGGCAGGTTCGAATGGGTATTCTTATTCCATTTGTGATGATCGGTGCCCATCACGTATACAGTTATTCTCGAAAAGTACAACGAGACCCTTCCGTTAGCTTAATGAGCGGCATTGCACCTCCGGACTCGAATGCAACTCCTAAAGAGTACCCAAAGCTTTCAACAGCCCATGTAGCCATTCTCTTCTCATTTATTCTTGCTCTGGGAATAGCCGTGTGGGGAATCGCAACCCGTGGATGGTACCTTACAGAGCTTGGAGCAGCATTTGTAATACTTGGAGTGGTAACTGCCATTATCGGTAAAATCGGGCCAAGCATTATGGCTCAGGAATTTGTGAAGGGAGCTAAAGACTTGACTGAAACTGCTCTGCTGGTTGGCGTTGCCCGGGGAATCGCACTTATCATGGAAGACGGGGAAATCCTGCACACCATCGTAAATGCCCTATCTGTTCCGCTCTCCAGTGTGGGGCCGGAACTCTCTGCTGTTGGAATGATGATTATGCAAACCATTCTGAACTTGTTCGTTCCATCCGGAAGCGGGCAGGCTTTTGTAACAATGCCTTTGATGGCCCCGTTAAGCGACCTGCTTGGAGTATCACGGCAGATTGCAGTTCAGGCATTTCTGTTTGGTGATGGCTTTGCCAACATGATTGTGCCAACCAACGCTGTGTTGATGGGAATCCTTGGAATGGCCGGTGTTCCTTATGATCGCTGGTTCCGTTTCTGCCTTCCATTGCTAGCTAAACTGCTGGCCTTTGCCGCAATCTGTATGGTAGCTATGGTCATGTTTGGATACTCCTAATCAGTCTGTTTCGCAACCGTTACACGAATCCCTTTTTTCTCAAGTTCGTTTACAATGGATTGCGGTGTCTGCTCATCAGTAATGATATGCTGGATTGAACCGATTGTACAAATCCGGCCAAAACCTCGCTTTCCAAATTTGGTGTGGTCTGCCAGTACAATGGTATACTGCGATATTTCAATAAATTTTTGATTCAGGCTGGCTTCCATCAAATTGGTTGTAGTAAGCCCATAATCCAGGTCAATTCCGTCAACACCCAGAAATAGAATCCCACACGTAATATTGTTTAAAAACTGCTCGGCATATGGACCAACAACTGAATTCGAACTGGGACGAAGCTGACCGCCAAGCTGTGAAATCTCAATATTCTCACGACCGGAGAGCGTAAGTGAAACATCCAGGGAGGAAGTAATTACGGTAAGACGGTATTGAGAATAAATCTCACGTGCCAATGCAGATACCGTTGTTCCGGATGCCAGAATAATAGAATCGTTATCTCCGATTAATTTTACCGCCTCTTTTGCAATTGCCTCTTTCTCTTTCGCCTGAATCTTCGCTTTTTCTGAAACAGGCCGATCGCTCGTGTAAGGATTCGAAAGAGTTGCCCCTCCATGAGTTCTGAAAAGCAGATTTTTATCCTCCAGTAACCTTAAATCTTTTCGAATCGTTACCTCAGATACGGCTAGCTCCTCACTCAGCTCCTGAACATTAACTTTTCCCTGCTCTTTCAGTTTCTTTAAAATTATTTCGTGGCGCTCTGAAATCGTCATAATATGGTTTCGTTTTTGTTTTAAAATACAAATAGAGAATCCTGAGACAAAATATTTCACCAATATGAAACTATTCGAAACACATAAACCCCAACAAGTAACCCGCTTTACAATGGTTTTGCCCATAGGTGGCTGTCATGCCGATTAAATGTTTCGTTTGTATTTCATTTACTTTTGTTTTATAATATTAACAGAACATAACGAAACAAAAAGTTCAACAACCCATAGCCGCATGAACAGATCAGAAATAGTAAATCAAATAGAGAAGAACCCCGAGAAGGTTTGGGATGTAATTATAATAGGCGGAGGAGCCACAGGTTTGGGGGTGGCATTGGATTCTGCATCAAGAGGCCTGAGCACACTCCTGTTAGAGCAGTCTGACTTTTCGAAAGGAACGTCCAGCAGAAGCACCAAACTTGTACACGGCGGAGTTCGTTACCTTGCGCAGGGAAATATAGACTTGGTTAGAGAAGCACTACGCGAAAGGGGTTTACTTGAGAAAAACGCACCTCACCTTGTCCAGAACGAAGTTTTTGTTATCCCAAATTACACTCGCTTCAACAAGCTGTTCTATACAGTCGGCTTGAAAATGTATGATGTATTGTCCGGGAAGCTGAGCCTTGGCAAGTCAAAAGGAATATCGAAAAAAGAGACCGTCACCAGAATTCCAACCATCAACCAAAACGGTTTGAAAGGAGGGGTTGTTTATCACGATGGTCAGTTTGATGACTCTCGTCTTGCTATCAATGTTGCTCAAACCGCTTCTGAACAAGGTGCAGATGTATTGAACTACTTCGAAGTAAATGGGCTCCTTAAAGATGGTGAGAATGTAGCCGGCGTAAAAGCTATAGATAAGGAGAGTGGTAAAGAGCATTCATTTAAAGGCAGAGCCATCATCAATGCAACCGGCGTGTTTGTGGATGAAATCATGGAGATGGATAAGCCCGATCACAAAAAGTCCATCCGCCCGAGCCAGGGAGTACACCTTGTTTTAGACAAAGAGTTTATGCCGGGCAAAGATGCGATTATGATTCCGAAAACAGACGATGGCCGGGTTCTGTTTGCCGTACCGTGGCACGATAAAGTTGTGGTTGGAACTACAGACACCCCTTTGGATGAGCACAGCCTGGAACCGACAGCTCTTGAAGAAGAGATCGAATTTATTCTTACAACAGCTAAAAAATACCTTTCTAAAGCTCCTACACGAAAAGATGTGAAAAGCGTCTTTGCCGGGCTGCGCCCGCTCGCAGCGCCAAAAGGAGACTCCGATAAAACAAAAGAGATTTCCAGAAGCCACAAAATTATCGTCTCCGATTCGGGCTTAATTACGATTACAGGAGGCAAGTGGACTACATTCAGAAAAATGGGAGAGGATACTGTAGATAAAGCCGTAAACGTCCACAATTTGAAAGGTAGCGAAAGCAAAACCGAGGAGTTGAGAATTCACGGTTATCTGGAAAACGTTGATTTCCAGGACCCGCTCTATTTCTACGGTTCAGACAAAAAAGGTATTGAATCACTAATTGAAGAAAATTCTGATTGGAAAGGACCGATTCATGAAAATTACCCATACATAAAAGCCCAGGTCATTTGGGCCGTTCGGCACGAAATGGCTCGAACTGTAGAGGACTTCCTGGCACGAAGAGTACGCGTTCTGTTTCTGGATGCACGAGCCGCCATTGACATGGCCGAAACCACAGCTAACCTGATGCAGAAGGAGCTGGGCGAAGATGAATCATGGGCCAATAATCAGATTGAAGTTTTTATCAAACTGGCGAATCGCTATCTGCTGGAAGAGTATCAACCCAAAAAAAACTAGTTAATCAACAACCAAACCAACGCTACCAATGGAAAACTACATCTTATCACTGGACCAGGGCACAACCAGTTCCCGGGCCATCGTCTTTAATAAACAAGGAGCTATCGTATCTACCGCTCAAAAGGAGTTCAGACAAATATACCCTAAACCGGGCTGGGTTGAGCACGACGCTCAGGAAATCTGGTCAACTCAGGCGGGTACCGCAGCCGAAGCCGTAGCTTCTGCCGGCATCAATGGAAAAGCGCTTTCAGGTATCGGTATTACCAATCAACGGGAAACTACCGTGGTTTGGGACAGGGAATCGGGTCAGCCGGTTTACAACGCTATTGTGTGGCAAGATCGCCGTACCTCAGATTATTGCGACCAACTAAAAGCCGATGGACACGCAGAGTTGATCCAGGAAAAAACCGGCTTGGTTGTTGATTCCTACTTCTCCGGCACCAAAGTGAAATGGATTCTGGATAATGTAGATGGAGCCCGCGAAAAAGCTGAAAAAGGAGAGCTCGCTTTCGGCACGATCGACTCCTGGCTAATCTGGAATTTCACCCAGGGTGAGCTACATATCACGGATGTGACCAATGCCTCCCGGACAATGCTTTTCAACATCAACACGATGGATTGGGATGATGATATTCTGGAACTGATGGACATTCCCAAAAGCATGCTTCCGGAAGTGAAGCAATCGAGCGAGGTGTATGGAAATACAAAAACCACGCTGTTTGCGAGCAAGGTACCGATTGCAGGGATTGCGGGAGATCAGCAGTCTGCACTTTTTGGACAGATGTGTACCGAAAAAGGAATGGTGAAAAACACTTACGGAACCGGTTGCTTTATGCTGATGAATATTGGCGACAAGCCGATCAAATCGGAAAATAACCTGCTTACCACCGTTGCCTGGAAAATAAATGGGAAAACCACTTATGCACTGGAAGGTTCCGTATTTATTGCCGGAGCTGTAGTTCAGTGGCTGCGCGATGAGATGAGTATCATACAGGAGTCGAAGGATATCGAGTATTTTGCCGGTAAAGTTGAGGACTCCGACGGCGTTTACCTTGTGCCTGCATTTGCCGGACTCGGTGCACCATATTGGAATCAGCATGCACGCGGAACCATGGTTGGAATTACCCGCGGAACAAACCGGGCACATATTGCACGGGCTGCTCAGGACTCGATCGCCTACCAGGTAACCGATCTTCTCACTGCGATGAATGCCGATTCCGGGATTGACATCAAAGAGCTTCGTGTGGATGGCGGCGCTACTGTAAACGATACGCTGATGCAGTTCCAGAGTGACCTGCTGGAAGTACCGGTCATCAGGCCAAAAGTGACAGAAACCACGGCTTTGGGCGCGGCCTATCTCGCCGGACTTGCTGTTGGCTACTGGAATGATATTGAGGAGATACGTAAACAGTGGCAAGTTGATGAGAAGTTTGAGCCACAGATGGATAAAGCCAGAGTTCAAGAGCTGACCAATGGCTGGAAGCGAGCCGTAAAAGCAGCCA
>SL_7KL_010_BRINEDRAFT_10001186_pt1 | contig 12527 bp, 5 predicted proteins | sample SodLak_010_BRINE_FD_10663 | JGI IMG/M metagenome (IMG submission 10663)
ATCAAAAATATAGGGGTCCTTCAGAGTTACTTGTGCCATTTCAGATTGGGCTACTGGCAGTCTATTTTTGAAATTGCTAACTGCGGAGCCCTGCCGTACATAAGAGTTATGGTTTATCATTTGAATTAAAGAGTCACGACTCCACCCTTGCATCAAAGCCTGTTCTGCATACCAAAAACGCTCAGCACGGTCATTGATTCTTTCAATCAGGAGTATATTATGACCCCACGGCAATTGTGCCACCGCCTTGTGGCACTTTCTCAGAAACAAGGCTTGAAGAGCCCTGATTATACTTTTCTGATGGAATCCGCCTATCTCTTCAAACATATTTTCCTATTTTATGGTTCAGTTTGCAACAGTCTCATATTAGGAACAGATATGGAAAAAAGCTATTCTGCCTCAATTCTTATCATCACTCGCCTACAACAAATTTTCCCTGGATCTATTCAGGAAAACCTCTATTCCAAAAAGAAAACTGCCGCACACATGATCTAAAAATGGTTTATAGAAAAAGTTTTATAACCCATATATATAGTGTAACATGGTTTATATGAATCACCTTGATGAACCATTATGTGGAACTGGCAGCAAAAAGATTGGCCGTACTTTCGGTATGAGAGCAAGGAACTAGAGAATCTTGAAAAAGAGTTTCTTATTAAGTCCGGAGAAAACCTAGGATTACTGAAGCATATTTCTCAAGAAGAAAAAGATCTCTTGAAAATTGAACTCTTAAGTGAAGAAGCATTAAAGACTTCGAAAATAGAAGGCGATATACTCGATCGGGATAGCCTCCAATCTTCTCTTTGCCGGCTGTTTGGCATCAAAACAGATGGGCGTCACATTCCTCCTGTTGAGCAAGGCATAGCCGAAATGATGATGGATCTTTATAAAAACTGGGAAGCCCCGTTGAGTCATCAGATTCTTTGGCACTGGCATGAAATGCTTATGACTGGGAGACGAGATTTAAAAGACATAGGTTCTTATAGAACTGACAAAGAGCCTATGCAGGTTGTTTCAGGGGCGATTTATGCTCCTAAGATTCACTTTGAAGCCCCACCTTTTCATCTCATGATGAAAGAGATGGATGATTTTATTCATTGGTTTAACTTGAGTAGCATACCTGGGACTTCCCAATTACCAGCATTAACTCGTTCTGGTATATCTCACTTATACTTTGTGAGTGTTCATCCATTTGAAGATGGAAATGGACGAATTGGTCGCGCTTTAGCTGAAAAGTCACTCGCTAAAGCTTAGGGTGCCCAACTCTTATTGCCCTGTCCTATACGATTGAGCAGGCACGAAAAGATTATTACAAATTCCTTGAAGAAAATAGTAAGCATAATGAAATTACGCAGTGGCTTATTTATTTTTCTCAAACTATCCTTAAGTCCCAGAAAACGACTCTGAAACGTATAGAATTTGTAATCCAAAAATCAAGACTATTCGATCGGTTGCAGAATCAGATAAACCCCAGGCAAGAAAAAGTTTTGAAGCGGATGTTTAAAGAGGGAATTCATGGTTTCAAAGGTGGCTTAAGCGCAGAAAATTATATCACCCTTACTCAAGCCCCAAGGACAACAACAACTCGAGATTTAAATGATCTAGTTGTAAAGGGGGCGCTAGTAAAAACTGGGACTCTTAAACACACTCGATATTTTCTAAATATTCCTGATCAGTCGTTACAATAGGGCCTCAAATATTATTTTGAGAATAGCTAAAACACTTACTCGTACCGTTACGTCTAAAGATTCTTAGCATCCCTGTATGACGTCACTCTCACTATAAGGACCTCCTACAATATCTAAGGAACAAGATCAAGAGACAACTCGTCTTGCGGCAAGCTGAGTGAAAGCGCGTTGAAAGCAGCTAATTCGCCGGATTTACTCATTTTAGAAGGGGCAAGCCTTTCAAGGGGACCGAAGTCTACCCGATGTCTGTGTGCCTTAATTTGAAGCTGTACCCCTCCACCAACTTGTCCAAAAAGGGGTTTAGCTCTTGATCTTTTTAGTAGGACTCCCATTGGAACTACCACTCTTTGTATATATTTTGCGGTATTGTAATTAGGGTGCAGAGACCAGGCTTGCTGACCATATTGGCGAGAATGAGGTCGGACACGAGTTAAGAATCCTCCTTGTTTGGTTCCATCCGTCATTCTCCAAAAGATTTCTTCCTTGAGGGTAAAAAAAGTATCTCTTGGCTTAGGCTTTCTAGCTTCACACTCTATTGTTGACCCATCTTTTGGAAAATCCGTTGGATTTTTGGAATGTTCCTTCCTTTTTTTATACCTATCCCAATTTCTCTTCGCCCGAGCTCCGATATAGGGACCTTTTAGGACTTTAGCGGTTTTGCCTATAGCTTTCACACTTTTTAGGATGGCTCCAGAAGTACCCAATCCGCCAACCGCTTCTCCTAACCTTTTTGAACGCGTCATCCCATCGGCATGGTAAACATCTAGCACATATTGCAAAGCCGCAGTTTCTATGGCTTGCATATGAGTGAGAGATTCTTGATAAGCTGCGCTTTTATGAAATGTTGATATACATTTCCCATTCATTTGCTCAGTTAGATAACACAGGCCCTGACTTAGGGCGCCCCAAAACATATTACGCATATCGGAATCCAACGTATACAAAGGCATAAAACCGTTATCAATGGGATGCTTGATGAGTTCTATATAACTTGAGACAGTCTCATAAGCCCCTGACATGGTTCCCTCGACAAAAGGTTTGATATAAAAATCAGGATCTTCCATATTATGATACTCCATCATATATTGAGTATCTTCATCTCTATGGCTTAAAGTTCTCTTTTTTGGAGAAGCTGATGTCTCAACAACAGGGATAAGCATGTTCTCCCAGGAAATAGGGGTGTGCAATGCCTCAAAAGCATCAAATTGGCTGATTCCAGGTTTATCAGAGGGAACGTGCTTCTGAGATTGTTCTTGGGGTGCCGGAGAATTTGTCGACTGCGTTTCAAGTTCCTGACCCGGAATCGATATATCCTCCCATGAAATAGGGTTGTAAAATGTTCTGAAAGTATCATATAGGCTGATCTCAGGTTTATCAGAGGGAACACGCTCCTGAGGGTAATGATAAACACTGGGCTCTGTAGAGGGACTCCGGGGCGCTCCCACGTCTTTTTGTTCGTTGGCGTTCCCAGAAGTCAAAGGAATCGCTATGTCGTGGCCTTTAATTTTTAAAGAGGCCATCCCCCAATGGTCTTTTTGATCATTTGACGGACTATACCCAAATCCATACCCATTGCATTCTACGGAGAAAGAGCCATTTTTTTGCACACTAAATCCAACGCTCGAATTGCTTTCTCGAGAATAAAGAGGGACAGGCGCTTGTTCGTGAATGGCTTTTGCATTGATGAGCAATTCACCGGCCTCGATGACTTGGGGAGTCCAACTATTGGATTCTTTTGAATTATCAACGGCTGAGCCACTGACACCGGTAATTCCTTCGAAGGGGGATACCGTTACATCTATGCTGGCTTTTCTATAGGAAAAATCCTCTCGAGCTTCAAAGCCGGATCTTTTAAACGTACCCTTTGGAGCCTTAATCTCAAGACGATTATTTACCGTTACGGGAAGACCCTTTTCAAAACGAATATCCCCTTGATGGGAATGGATTTTCGCCGATCTTGCAAGAATAGACCCTTGTCCCTGAAAGGTTTGGGAAGATTCCATATTGGTTTCTTGATACCCAATTGTGACGTTGCATAAGCTTTCTAAAGATTGAGCTAGGCGTCCATTCATAAATTCCTTTGCAGTGGCGGCGCTGCTAAAGTCTTTCATCGTGTTTCTTAAGTTCACCATCGCCCGAATGGAAGCACTTATTTGATCTATTCCCTCGCTTTGAGACACTTTCGATACAGAATTTGCTAAGGAGTCAGGTATATAAGGGTTTAGCAAGATATTGTCTACGGTATACCCGTTGCTTTTGAAAACTTGTTGTCTTTCAAGCGTCATGGGACTTAAACGAATGTCCTTTTGAGCCTCTAAGTCGAGATGACTGGTCGTTAAAAAGACAGTATTTGGTAAATCAATTCCTTCGTTATAACTTCTGACTTTAATAGGGCCCTCTACAGCCCGAATCAAAGTCGGAGATGAAAATTCCTGATAATTTCGTTTTGAGCTCCGAGAAAGCCCCACAATGTTCTTTTTCACAACCGTTTCATTAAAACCGAGACGTTCTTTATTCGTTACAGACCCTGCGACTTCTAATAGGGTTTCTCCGGAATAAAAATCAGTTGAATCGAGATTCGCACCGCCTTTTTCGGATAAAAGATGGACAGAAGGCGCATTGAAAGAAGGTCGATCAATTTCAGACCAAGTATGCGTTGTCGTTTTTTTAACAAGTCCGCCCCAAGTTTTCTTTGTTTTTTTGCTAGAATGGAGGGTTTCCCGTGCGTGGGTGACAAATCCTTTGGTGGCTTTAATTCCTATGTTTCTATCCGCAAGAACATGAGAGGCGGTATTGATAAATTTCCCATCGACGTCCCCAAGCACATTTCTGCCATGAAGCAAGGAAGGTGTCGTGCCATGGATCGATAGATTCGCATCTCCTTGAACCCTAAAGGACAGAAGATCATGAGCTTTCAGTGACGAGGCTGTTAGGGTGAGACCTGGAGATCCTACGGATAAGTTATGAGATGAAATATCAAAATATTTTACCTTAATAGGGGTATTACGGCTATCAAGGTTTAGATTGCCTGCGACGTTAAATCTAAGGCGGGGATAAGTTTGTAGCGTGGGATATAGAAATCCAAAAAAACCTTTGAGTCTCGGTAAATTCTGAGGATGACTTTCAAAGTTAATACTCGGTGCGGAAAGAGACAAGCTTTTCCCAAATTGGAAACTTTCGGTAAAATCAAGATTTTGATTGGTGTGGACAGCTAAGGATTGAAACTGCTTAGTTTGTTCAAGATCATTTAGCAGAGCAGCATTCACCCAGCGATCATTAAGGGTTAGATCAAGAGCCTGGGTTTTTATACCTCCCAATGAGGAATAGCGATCATAATCCAAGCGAATAAGATGAGGTGCGGTTATCGAGCCCTGATTTTCGAAGTGATTTCCCATTAAATCAACATTTGCTTGGATATCTCCCGTGTTATGGAAATTCCCAATTCGACCTTGAAGCGATCCGTGTATTTGACCGGAAAGATTAGCAGATCCGACATTCACATGGGCGTGACTGCTTAATAACCCGGTGTGTCTCCAGGACGAGGCTGCGAGATTAAGGGCCGATACATTAACGTTATGGCTGGATAAGTCATGACTTAGATTTAAATTCCATGTTCCCCCCGATGTATTCGAAGTGCTTAAATTCCCTCCCTGAAGATTCATATGTCCTATATGTACGTCAGATAGATGTGCACTGTTACAGGTAACCTGTGCTTGGCCAATTGCCATATTTCCACTCAGAGATAGATTCGATGTTTGGGAATGAAACGAACCGATTTGTGTGGATCCTGCACTCGTCCACGAAGGACATAAGTTATTTACGTGGCCCAGGCTTATATGTCCGCCTTTAGCAACGTTGACATTCTGGGCGGTAACGTGTGCATGATTAATAGACGCATTTCCAGCCATATTGAGGTGACGGGAATTGAACTGGGCATTGGAGGCATTTAGTGTTCCCCTAGATCCTAAATGAAAAGAGGCTCCTTGGGCGATCAAAGACGCAGCTTTAGCATCCCCTTGAAGGCGTGTCTTATCATTGGCCAAGAGCATCTGGGTATAATCCACTGACCCTGAAATATTCATAGACTGGGTTTTCGTCGACAGGTCTTTGCCTGCGAAGGTTCCCGGCAGAGTAAACGTATCGCCCATCAAGATGAAATGACCAACATCAAACTTTCCATCCAAGCTTGCGGCCTGACTGCTGAAACTTGCGCGTAATGATTTTAACGTTCCGGCATAACTCATCTGTTTGGCATTAATGCTGAAACCCTGTTGATTATAGGGGCCTCCATTCAACTGAGCTTTAATATGGGCAAAAGACGTCTGGACATGGGCGGGCCCCGCGGTCACATCCCAAGTTGAGCTATCATCTAGATGGAAAGATTTTCCCACTGTGAAATGACACCCAGGAGTCGTATGAGGAAAATTCGTTTTATAATATTCCGCAGCGGCTTTATAAAGCTGTTTTGCCCTTGAACCCTTGGGACGAGCGTCCTCATAAAACAAATGAAAGGGGAGGGATACAGATTTAGAAACCTCAAAATGGGCACTTCCTTTTAGGTCCTGGGCATTCACAATCAGAGAATTTCTGGCTTTAAATTGGCTTCTGTTTTTGATATCGATATACCCTTTGGTGACAATATGAATACAGATGGCTTGCAGTACAGCCTCATCAAAATTCATAGAACGGTGGATATCCCAGTCCATAATTGGGCTTACGAATGTTCCTTTTCCTTCAAGATGTTTTCCATGCCAGGATAAATATCTTCCAGCAAAACTTACGCCTTGCGCACCTTGGTGCAATTCTTTTCCTTGGTAGTACAACGTTGTCTTCGAAGCCACCTTTCCCTCATTTACGAATTTAGCAAAGGGACGGTTGTCTCGACGCCCAGAGATAAGAATATCTTGGCGAGCTTTCAGCAGGGCGCCTTCTTCGTTAAGTCCTTGGCGAATATTGAAAATAGCTTGGCCCTGGATACTGACTTTTCCCGCATTTAAGAACTTTCCGGCTGATAATCTTAAGGTTCCCTTTAACAGACCCTCGCCCGTAAGAGTTACGGTTCCATTCGGATTGAGAATCAGTAACGAGCCAGAGGAAAAATAATTCGGGGAATTTGAATCAGATGAGACATCGGGAGAAAAGCAATAGTGGTCATTTTTAAGCGCTTGGAATACCAGATAGGACTTTTGATCAAGGGTCTTTTTATAAAGGGCTACCAGAGAATCCACCCCATCATTTAGGACGACATGTTTATCCTCCGGCAGTGACCATAAATCTTTATCTAACGATACCCTGTGTTTTCGAGAGGGTTGAAAAGACACCCTTTGCAACCCTTCCTGCGCCATTACCCGATGTACGGAAGGCATTGCCTGTACCGTAGGACTCAAAACTAAGGAAATAGAAAGACCAAGGACGAACCCTTGATGAAGCCGGAGAAGAAAGATTCGGGGAAAAGGCATGGGGTATCTCCTTATCGGTGCCATCGTGTGATGGTTTGTATTTTAAGACCAGGTTTATCAACTTCTCGTATCATCCGGAGGAAGCTATCTGTTGCGGGACCGCCCTTATCAATTGCTACACGGATTGTTTTTAGATTACTCTTTAAGACCGCTTGCTTGAAAATAGAAAAATCGTGAGTCTGGGAACCTCTCGGACGGCCAGGTAAGGGACGTTGTGCTTGACGATCCCTGTGGCTCCGATGAAGCACCCAATCTGGGTAGCTATTTAAACTCTCTTTTTTCTCTAAACTAAAGCATATCCCTAACGAAAGACCTTCAAGAACCGTATTTTGTGCCAGACCCCTTGCTAGCTCATTCAAACATTCGCAGTCTGCTAAACTTCTTGCATCTAGGCTAACCCTTTTCAGGAATTTATTTTTAGCTAAGAGCCGTCCCATTAATGCAATAGGGTAATCTCCATAGAAGCAGTAAGTAAGTTTTTCAATGGAATGATTTTGCGACAACCCATGATCAATAAGGTATTCAACATTTTTGATACCCGTATGGAAGGTTATATTAAAACACTTTAGTTTTTCATGATTTCGAATTACCCGAGCTAAGGGTTGTACATTTAACTCTATGTCCGGTTCTTCACTAATCGGGCTAATATTGAATACCTCAAAAGCATCGAAGCTAAAGAACTGCGCGATGTTATAATAGGCCTCCTTCCAGGTGCTAGATGGAATAGGTTTCTTGTTAATATAATCATACGAAACAAGATCAAAATGTAAAAAATTGCTAGGATATGAAGAAGAGATTAGGGGAAGAAGTCTGAGAGAAGATGGAGTACCTATAGTCCACCTCCTATTTTCTCTCAAACAATGAAAAAGACTTTTGGAAGTTTGTCTTCTTTGATAAATACAAGACCAAACTGGGGAAATACCGCAAGATGAAATTTTAGTACAGGCATCTTTAGAATTGTGATCTATCATAAGATCTGGGTCTTCGATATCCTCACGATCTCTGAGGATGACCAACAAGGGGGTAATGAGATGTTGCTCTTGAAGTGTAAGGGCTTCGACCGTTTTCCGCAACCCTAACTCATGCTGGAATTTATCCTGGAATTTATCTAAGAGCTCCTGGAACTTAGATTCCCTTTCAAATTCAAAATACTCATGCAACGGTTCGGACTGTTTAAAGGTTGTCACTAAATCATAATTATGAGTCGCTTGGGATCTCAAGGTTTCAGTGAAGATTCCTTCTGGGGTTGTTCTTTTTTCTGCCTTGAACCGATGCTTAGGTTCGTAGGAATCCTTTACTTGCATCCAATATCCATCATCAAGATGATAAACACCTGGAGCTCGGGCGGTTTGTTTGAAACCTGGAATAGAGACGGGATACGCAGTAGGAAGGGTGTATCTTAAACGATGGGGAGGGGTTTCTTCAAATTCCTCATTCGTGAGAGGCAAGCAATTCTGTTCAAAAGTCTGAGTGAGAAAAGCCTGCTTTCCATCATAATAAATATAAGGGCTGCTGGCGCGTTCTTCATAACCGATAAGGGAGAAATGCTGATATAAGTCAAGAGAAGGCTCTTCGTCAGGAAACGTACTCATTCTTGATATAGATTGAGTGTCAGCGAATGAAATTTGCTCATCATAATCTTCTTCTATCTCTGTAAGATATGACTGGGGATAAGGAGATATAATGCAAGATGCGATTGAGTCTTCATAAATATTGTCGCCTTTTACAAAGGAAAATGTTTTCTTTTTGGAAGCTGGCTCTTCAAATCCATTAATACCGGGGATTTGGGGTTTTTCACATTCATACATTGACCCAACAGAATAATAAATAGCCCCTTGCGAACTGGAGGGCGTACATATAATTTCGTTAAAGTTCGAAAGTTCTTCTGTTTTTAAGGAAACACTTCCAAATAATTTCCTGATTTTAGAGGTAATATCAAGGTGCTGAAAAGCATCGGTACCCGCCTTTACGAGCACGGAAGATAATTCAAGAGTCCCAAGATTATAATCAGGGTGGATCGCAAATGAATCCAGAGCACAATTTAAAGATGTGTACTGCGGAGGAGTGAGGAGGTCTTCAATTCCGCCTATATCAAGGAAGGCTTGATAAATATACGTAGGCTCTGTAATTCTAAGTTGATTCACATAAACTTTCAGTCTTTCAACAAAAGAAAAGCGTGAATTTTTATTAGCAAGATTTAAAGAAGGAAACCCTTCTGTATTCTCCAAAAGGTAGGTGTATGGAATTTCATCAGAGGACGTAAAGGTAACATTCTCATGAAGCTCTTTGGTTTGCATATTCCGGACGTTGACTTCGAATGTGAAGGGGCCATCCCATTTTCTCTCACCTTCGGGCAGAAATCTCACCGCTTGGGCACCGGAGAGCATAGAGATAACAAGGCAAAGTGTGAAGCGCGAGGTAAATAGTCTCATTTTATATCTCCTGGGTACTCAGTATTTTGTAATTGTTATTTCAAGACCTGGTTTGTTGATCCCACGAAGCATTGCGAGAAATCGAGCAAATATTGGAGAATTATGTCCTCCAACAACACTTATCTTTTTCAAATTACTCTTTAATAAAGCATTTTGGAAAACCAAGAAGTCAGTAGCCTGAGAACCTCTTGGCCTTCCTGGTAAAGGACGTATAGGGATGTCGTATCCATCGGTCAGTTCCCCCTGCTGTACCCAGTCTGAATAGAACCTGAGTATCAAATAATGGTTTGTATAGCCATATAAGCAAATGATTAACTCTTCTAGGGTGGAGTTCAATGCTAATCCCCTGCCAAATTCATTTAGGCATTCTAAGTCATAAGCAGCAATTGGCTGTAACATAAGTGACTTTAACGTTGTGTTCTTTGCAAGAAGCCGCCCCAGTAAAGCCATTGGGTACTCTCCAACTCCATTATAATCAAGAAATTCAATGGAATGGTTTTGAGCCAAACCATGATCAATAAGGTATTCCAAGTTCCTGACTCCTATACGATCATGAATATATAATTTCTTTAAATTCTTGAGATTGCGAATGACCCGAGAGTAAAGTTGGATTATCAACTCTTTATCTGATTCTATGTCATCATTATCAAATTGAAAGCGAAATCCTTCGAAGGTATCGAAGCTTAGAAAATGGGCAATATTATCATAAGATTCTTTTCCAAATCCGAAAGGAACAGATTTATTCCAAGGGATAGATTCATATGTATAATTATTTACTCCAAGAGAAAAGGTGAAGAAGCCTTGTAGAACAAGAGAATTATAATAAGAAGAATCAGAATGGGAAGCGAGAGCGAGAAGATTAAGGGAAGTATTTTTAGATATACAATATTGCGTATTACGTTTTAATACGTCATAGGTAGAACTGAAGGGTGGTTCTGATTCTTCATAGTATCGCCAAACTGGAGAATTTTTATAAATATATGGATCATAAAGACCTTCTTTTTTATGAGTAACAAGATCAGGATCCTCAAAATCTTTACGTTCTCGAAGGATGACCAATAAGGGGACAATCAGATGTTGCTCTTGGGATGTCAGGGCTTCGACCGTTTTGAACAAGCCTTTCGTCTTTTGCTGAAATTGGTTTAATAATTGCTGAAACTTAGCCTCTTTCTCGAATTCTATATAATCATGCAACGGTTTAGACTGTTTAAAGGTCGTGACTAAATCATAATTATGAGTATCTTGGGAACGAAGAGTCTGGGTGAAGATTCCTTCGGGAGTAGGGCGCTTATGAGCTTCAAATTCTTCTTCCTCTTCATAAAAATCATTCACCTTTAGCCAGCACTTGTCCCTTAATTGATAGAGCCCAGATGTCCAACTGTATGGTTTTGATCCTGGAATTGATACCGGATATGCTTTGGAGAGCGTATATCTTAAGCGGTATGTGTCGGTTGGTTCAACTTTTCCACTGACGAGCGGAAGACAGTCTTGTTCAAATGTCTGGGTTAGAAAAGCTTGGGTTCCATCATAATAAATATAAGGACTTGTCGTGCGTTCTTCATGGCCAATAAGTTTGAAATGCTTATATACCTCAAAATCATGGTCTAGAACCGTGCTCATCCCGGAAACGGATTGAGTATCTAAGAAAGATTCTTGGTCATTGAGCTCTTCGACTTCGCCGACATAAACGAGGCCGGATTGAGAGAGTGGGGGGGAAATACGAGATGCGATCGATTCTTCATAAGGTATTGATGCTTTCGCATAAGAAACGGTTCTGATTTCGGATGTGGACTCTTCAAACCCTGACACCCCAGGAATATGCGGTTTTTGGTAATAGTTAATTGAGCCTATCGAATCAAAAACGGAGCCATCTAACCCTGCATTTGTACAGACGATTTGTTCAAAATGAGATTCGCCTTCGGTTCTTAGCGGAGGCAAAGGCACCTTACCATAAAGCTTACGAACTTTTGGCGCAATATCAAGCGGAAGGGGCGTCTCTTCAACGGTTTTGATTAAAAGTGAGGAGAGTTCAAGGCGTTCAAGCTCATAATTTGAGGAAAACGCAAGAGATTCTAGGGTGCAATTAAGAGGAGATTGATGGGGGGGCTTGAGATTCACAGTGAGACCTGCTGTACCAATAAGTCCCTCATACGTATATTCTCGCCGGATAATTTTTAATTGAGCCACATAATCCGTCATACGCTTAACAAAAGAGTCTCGGGAGGTTTGATTTTCAAGCTTTAACGTTGGGAAATGTCTCTGATTAACAAGGATATATTTTTGTGGGATTTTGTAATGACATTTAAAGCTGACATCTTCGTGAAGGTCTTGGGTTTGCTTATTCCGGACGTTGACTTGGAAAGCGAAGGGACCGTCCCATTTTCTCTCACCTTCGGGCAAAAATCTGACCGCTTGGGCGCCGGAGAGCATAGAGATAACAAGGCAAAGTGTGAAGCGCGAGGTGAATAGTCTCATTTTTTATCTCCTTCAGGAATATGGCCAAAAAGGGAGGATTATCCCCTTGAAGCCGCCATCTCTCGAGTTCGGAAGATCTGAGTTCCTACACACCAAAATGGCCACGTGAGAAATTTGCGTACCGTAACACACCCTTACCGGAGCTGTAAAGGAAGTTACAGTCTATCTGGCAAAGTTAACTTCTATCTTTAAAAATATCTTTTCATTTTGATATTAACCTGATAATCATGAAATGTGTAACAGAAATCATGGTTAGAGATGCCAAGTGGTGGAAAGAGACCAGGGGCAGGGCGCAAGCCAAATTCTGGTTTGTATGGAGAGAAGACAAAGGTGATGAGAGTTCCTGAAAACCGGGTTGCTGAAGTCAAAGATTATCTTAAGCGTAAAATATATCGAAGTCCACACATAGGAGAGATCAAACACGCATCACATAGTGTATCTTCTCCCCTAACGTTATATCAATCTGCCGTATC